>ERZ779843.656-NODE-656-length-50002-cov-6.327047_pt1 | contig 50002 bp, 65 predicted proteins | sample MGYA00511560_ERZ779843 | MGnify/ENA primary metagenome ERZ779843 (study PRJEB29588, sample SAMEA2158062) | human gut metagenome | biome: human gut; feature: human-associated habitat; material: faeces | place: Denmark | collected 2008/2010 ... | reverse complement strand
GATAGCTCGCCTATGCTTTGCCCAATAGGGCAATCGAACGAGAAGCCCCCACTTCAAGCGTTAGCTAAGTGGAGGAAGTATGTCACAGAATACAAAAGAATATGCATTATTTGCGCCAGCGGTGATGGAAGTGGAACGGGTATATGCATCCGCTCCTGCAATGTGCGCGGTAGGATGCAGAAAGGCATTGGAATTGGCGGTAAAATGGGTCTATTCTGCGGATAATACGATGCAAATGCCGTACAAGGACAATTTGCAGTCCCTGATTCATGAGCCGAGTTTCCGTTTCTCGGTTGATTATAATACATGGGGGAAGCTGCCGTTTATTGTGAAGCGGGATATTGTGATTATGTCCTGTTTGGAAAGGATGGCAGCCCTCTGGCGGTGGTGGAAGCGAAGCGCACCAGCAAGGATCCGAATGTTGGTCGGAAACAGGTTATGCTGTATGCGGACTGTTTAGAGCGGAAGTTTGGCCGCAGACCGATGATGTTTACGACGAATGGATTTGAAACGTATTTCTGGGATGACAAGACTTCTCCACAGCGTCCGGTCAGTGGCATTTTCGGAGTTTATTAACGATCAGTCATTGAACCAACGGCAGATCAATTTTGTTCATAAGATTATTAATCATATGGAGCAGAATGGGTATATGGAGAATGTGGCTGTTTTGCAGAAGCCTCCGTTTGATAAGCCAATTAGTTTTTTAAAGCTGTTTGATGTGAGAACGAGAACAGCGCTTATGAAAGCGATTAATGATGTCCGGGAGAATGCGGTTACAGTGGCGGGATGATGAAAAAATGACAGGAGACTGCGGAGGCAGTCAGTATAGAAGAATGAAAGAAGCGAACGACTGCGTATTGTGTTAGAAATAGACAGTCGTTTGCTTTTTGAACGTTATTTTTTCTTTTTAAAATATCGCAGTGCCACCGCATACCCATAGAGCACCGCCGGTATAACGATCGTGCAGAACAGCGATGCCAGCAGCAGATTTTCTGCCAGTGGACTGTCCATCAGGGCGAAGATGATGGAAGAGACGTAGAGGGCGATTAGGATAACAGCACCTGTCAGCGCCAAAATGCGTTTTGATTTCATATATGGTATCCTTTCTAATTTTATAACTCTATAAAAAAGAGTGATTGGAATTTGCAATCATTTTTATATTGTTTCAAAGGCAGATTGGATATTGCCGTCTTTGATGAAATGCCTTTTATTTTATTATTATAAAGGATGTAAGAATTTTTTTCTATACTTTTCATTTGCGGTGCGGTAAAATAAGAAGAGATGTGGCAACTGTTCACAGTTTTTTGCTTAATTATGAACAAGAAAGGGGAGGCACACGATGAATTGGAAGAAAAAATTTATGTGGGCAGCATCCTTTTTAGTATCCCTGTTTGTTTGTGGGACAGCGCTGGCGGCAGGTAACGATGCGTCTGCGGACACCTCGGCGCAGGGCAAGGAAGAAAATCAAGTTTACAGGTTCGGCATCGAAAATAATGCCAATGATATAACGGAGACAGAGGCATCGGCGGCAGAAAGTGGCGCGGCTGGTTTTGAAAATAAAGAAATGTATCTGTATGAGGGCGAGTGGGTCGGAGACGGCGAGGACTGGCAGTACCGCCTGACGGATGGCAGCTTTTTGAAAGCGTCCTGGCTGAAATCGAATGGTCACTGGTATTATCTGGGAAAAAGCAGCTATATGCAGCGGGGACTCCGGAAAATCGGCACAAACCGTTATTATTTCGCCGAGAGCGGCGCGATGATGACTGGCTGGATTTATGAGGAAGAGACAGATCAGTGGTATCATGCAAATGAGGATGGGGCACTGACGACCGGCTGGTATCAGGCAGGAAATGCCTGGTATTGGTTTGATTCCAAATGTGTTATGTTCAGCGGCGGAAACCGGATGGTAAACGGGCATAAATATTATTTCTTTGACAATGGTCAGATGGCGGCGGATCAGTACGTGGAACTCAACTACTACGATGCAAATGGACTGCGCGACCGGACGCATGATGTGCGTTTGATGGGAAAACGGCGTCCGTCGGACAGTGAAAAAGAACAGATTACGAAAGAACTGGCGGGCGTTCCAAGAGAGTGGATCAAACGATTTGCAGAATCAGGCTGGGAGCTGATGTACTACACAGACAAGGCATACTTCTCAGCACCGAAAACAGAGGAGGGTATCTATTTTGTCAATTATGATACAGATGTGCATTACAAGAAAATCAAATTTTCTAAACCGCAGGGACTTGCGATGGCATTCGGCGAGTTCGCTGCGTCGGAACTAAGCGACGAAGAAACCTCACGTGCCCTGACGGATTTCGAGCGATATCTGGCTGGCAGTGGACTGGTGCAGCCACTTCCATCCTACTTTGACGACAAGCCGGAGATGCAGTTCGGCAGCTTTTTCGCCGCCTGCTGTGACGAAGATGTCCGAGCTGACATCCGAAAAAACAGTCCGGAATTATACAAATATGTCGTAAAGCTAGGATTCTGGCAGGAAGGACAAAAACCAGACGAAGCCGAAGGGAGCGAGATGAACTCCGATCCTGAACTTTCTGGAAGTGGGAATGGACCCGCTGGGGATGAAACTTTGAAGACGAAGAGTGGTCCGGCATCTCAAAATTAAAAACAGGATAAACCTAAGAAAAGGGAGTGCCTCTGGGGTGGTAGCTCAGAGCTGTTTCCGCATATGTTTGTACACATCTTGAACACACGTGTCCGAATGGAGCGGACGTACGTCCGATACAGGCGAACGCGTGTAGTGAAAGCAAGCGAACAAACATATGCAGGAAAGCAGCGGCGAGTTACCACCCCAGGGGCACTCCCTTTTCGTGGCAATTAGAAACCTTTCTGAAAGCTCTTTACTCCGCCAATTCCTCCCACTTCTCATACAATCCCTCTAACTTTGCATTCAGTTCTTCCTTCTCTTTATTCAGTTCCATCAAACGCGGAACATCGGAAAAGACAGTCTCATCGCAGAGAAGCGCATCGATCTCCTGATCGCGGGTTTCAAGGGTGTGGATTTCTTCCTCGACGCGTTTCAATTCATTCTGTTTCTTACGAAGCCGCGTCTGTTCTTCCTTCTGTTGTTTCCAGTCCAATTTGCCGGAGGAAGCGCTGGCTGCCGCCTGAACTGCAGCGGTCACGGCAGAAGCGGACGAAGCAGCAGAGGTGCCAGTGCCATTTCCAGAAAGAGCAGTCGGATTTGCGCCTGCCGCAGCGGTCAGATGGCTGGAAGTCCCTGTGTTTCCGGCTCCGGAAGATTTTGCAGAGCGGCTGGCTGCCTGTGCGGCGGAAGCCAGATAGGCTTTCTCCTGCGTCTCCTTCTTTTCCAGATAATAATCGTAGTTTCCAATATAATTAATCAGTGTTCCCATCGTCAGATCGAGAATCCGGGTCGCAGTTTTGTTGATGAAATATCGGTCATGGGAGACGTAGAGAACGGTTCCGGTATAATGAACCAGCGCGTTTTCCAGAATCTCCTTCGAGGCGATATCCAGATGGTTGGTCGGCTCATCGAGGATCAGGAAGTTCGCCTCCGAGAGCATCAGCTTCGCCAGGGAAACACGTCCGCGTTCGCCGCCGCTCAGATCGCGGATGCGCTTAAAGACATCGTCGCCGGTGAAGAGAAATGCCGCCAGCACATTTCGGATCTGCGTGTTGTTCATATCCGGGTAGGTGTCCTGCAGCTCGTCAAAGAGCGTCTTGTCCATGTGCAGAACCTGGTGTTCCTGATCGTAGTAACCGATATGCACCTTGGAACCTAACCGGATCTCGCCGTTGTCCGGGGTCAGAAGACCGTTGATCATCTTGAGAATTGTGGTCTTGCCGGTTCCGTTGTTGCCGATGATGGCGATGCGCTCGCCGCGTTTTACCTCAAAGTTCAGATCCGTGAAGAGTGTCATGCCGTCGAAACTCTTGGCAAGCTCACGGACGGAGAGAACGTCATTTCCGCTGGTGACGCACGGTTCCAGTGTAATGTGCATTGCGTCGTTGATTTCGGTTGGTTTTTCCAGAAGATCCATCTTGGAAAGCATTTTTTCACGGCTCTCGGCGCGCTTGATGGATTTCTCACGGTTAAAGGATTTGAGTTTGGTGATAACCTCCTCCTGATGGCGGATCTCCTGCTGTTGGTTTAAGTAAGCCTTGAGCACACCGGCGCGGATGATCGCTTTTTTCTCGCTGTAGGCGGTGTAATTGCCCTGGAAAGAGGTGGCGATGCCGCCGTCCAGCTCGACGATCTTGGTCACGACGCGGTCCAGAAAATAGCGGTCGTGGGCAACGATGATAACCGTCCCGGCGTAGTTCATCAGATAGGTTTCCAGCCACGCGATGGATTCCATGTCGAGGTGGTTGGTCGGCTCGTCCAAAAGGATGATATCCGGTTTGGAGAGCAGGAGCTTACCGAGGGAGACGCGCGTTTTCTGACCGCCTGAAAGTTCGGAAACCGGTTTGGAAAATTCTTCCTCGACAAAGCCGAGTCCCTTTAAGACACCGGTGATCTCGCTCTGCCATGCGTAGCCGTTTAAAAGTTCAAATTCATGGTTTAAGCGGCTGTAAGTGTTGAGCATCGTCTCGAGCTTTTCGCCCTCGGCGTGCTTCATCTGGAGTTCCAGCGTGCGGATCTGCTGTTCCATTTCCAGAATCGGACGTTTGACCTCCAGAAGAGAGTCATAAATGGTGGTCTGGCTATGCAGATCCTGGTGCTGTGCCAGGTAACCGAGGGTTTTGCCCTTGGCGATGGTCACGGAGCCCTCGTCTGCTGCGAGTTCTCCGACAATTATTTTTAAAAGAGTCGATTTACCGGCTCCGTTGATGCCGACGATGGCAGCTTTTTCGTGATCTTCTACATGAAACGATACGTGTTTGAGGATTTCCTCTGTACCGAATGCTTTTGAAATATTGCTGCAAGATAAAATCATAGATTCCTCCTGTGGTTGTATCCATGTATTTCGGTTAAAAATATACCGTCAATCTCAAATTATAATATAAATAAAGAAGCAATGCAAGAATGAGAACGGTTAATGGCTGTTTCTGGTCAGAAAATTTTGCGAAGTACAATGTAAAATCCCTCATATGAAATAAAAAAATTGACAATTATTTATCATATGACTATAATAAATTTATCAGATTGTCCGAAGGTTTGCGTAAACCATATGGACAACGTTAGAGGAAAGAAAGGTGGAAGAAAGCCGTGGAACAGAAAGAGATATCTAAAGCGGTCATTTCTAGGCTACCCAGATACTATCGTTACTTGGGCGAATTGCTCGAGGAGGGAGTAGAGAGAATCTCATCGAATGATTTGAGTATCCGCATGAAGGTGACAGCGTCCCAGATTCGTCAGGATCTGAACAATTTCGGCGGATTTGGTCAGCAGGGATATGGTTATAATGTAAAGTATTTATATTCGGAGATTGCCCGGATTCTGGGAATTGACCGTCAGCATAACCTAATTATTATCGGTGCGGGAAATCTGGGTCAGGCGATCGCGAATTATACAAATTTTGAGCGGCGTGGTTTTTTAATCAAAGGCATGTTTGATGTGAATCCGCGTCTGGTCGGCCTGGTAGTCCGTGGAGTGGAGATCCGCGGTATTGAGGATCTGGAACAGTTTATCAAGGACAATGAAGTGCAGATCGCAGCGCTGACGATTCCGAAGTCGAAAGCGCCGGAGATTGCGGATCGGCTTGTCAAAGCCGGAATCAAGGCGATCTGGAATTTTGCCCATACAGATTTACAGGTTCCAGATGACGTTGTGGTGGAAAATGTCCATCTGTCGGAGAGCCTGATGCGCCTTTCTTACCGCGTATGCAGCATGCAGGATCAGAAAGCGAGAGAAGAAGCGCAGAGAAAGCAGGAAGAGGCAGCTGATGCCGGAGAAACAAAATGATCGTCGGAATTGGTACGGATCTGATAGAGATAGAGCGAATCAAAAAAGCCTGTGAAAAAGAGGCTTTTTTGGTGCGTGTATATACAGAAGAAGAGCGTCGGCAGGCTGGGGGAAAGGTGTCCCGGCTCGCCGGCGATTTTGCGGTAAAAGAGGCAGTCTCGAAGGTGTTTGGAACAGGCTTTCGGGGCTTTGGACTGCTGGATATAGAAGTGCTCCGGGACGAGCTTGGAAAACCGTGGGTGCGGCTTCACGGGGGAGCGAAAAAACTTGCGGACAGCCTAAAAATCACCCGGATTCACGTGTCGATCACGAATACAGGCAGTCTTGCATCCGCTTACGCAGTCGGAGAGGGGGAATGGAAATGAGACGTCTGGTGACAGGAAAACAGATGAAAGAGATAGATGGATATGCAATCCGGAAAGTGGGGATACCCTCTCTGGTACTGATGGAGCGAGCGGCGCTGGCGGTTGCAGACGAGATGGAAAAACGGTATGGAAAGCTTTCAGGGCAGAGGCTTCTGGTATTTTGCGGAACGGGCAATAACGGTGCGGACGGCGCGGCGCTGGCTAGGATTCTCTTTCTGCGCGGCGCGCTTCCGACGGTGCTCACGGTCGGTGACAAGGCGCACTGGACGGGGGAGATGACCTGCCAGGTGGCGATTGACCGGAATCTGGGGATCCCGGTGGAGGCATTTGAAAATTATGTGCCGGGGCATGTGGAGATCATGGTAGATGCGATCTTTGGCGTGGGTCTTTCCAGAGAGGTCGGCGGTGAATTTGCCGAGGCGATCCGTTTTATGCGGGAGCAGGAGCCAAAGGCGGTAGTTGCGGTTGATATTCCGTCCGGCGTCAGCTCAGAGACAGGGGCGGCGCTTGGCGAGGCAGTTGAGGCGGATCTGACCGTTACTTTCGGCTATGAAAAGCTGGGAATGGTGTTCTATCCGGGACGGAAGCTGTGCGGCGAGATTGTGATTGCCGACATCGGATTTCCGGCGTATACAAAATATGAAGGGCATACCTATTTTGCCTATGATCCGGAGGATCGGAGCCAGATCCCGAAACGGCGGGCAGACGCCAACAAGGGAACGTATGGAAAAATCCTGATCGCAGCCGGTTCGGAGGGGATGTGCGGCGCAGCGTATTTGAGCGCCCTGGCCGCGTACCGGATGGGCGCGGGACTTGTGAAGATCCTGACCGTCCGGGCAAATGTGCCGATTTTGCAAAATCTCCTTCCGGAGGCGATCCTGACGCCGTATGATCCGGAACAGGCACAGACGGATCCGGCAGGTTTTAAGAGCCTGGTGGAACAGGAGTGCGGCTGGGCGAGCGCGATTGTGCTGGGACCGGGACTGGGAAAGGAAGCCCATGTCGCAAGTCTGGTGCAGAACGTGCTGCTTTCCGCCTATGTGCCGATCATTGTGGATGCGGATGGATTAAATGCTGTCGCACAGCATCCGCATTTGTCCGGGTATTTTACGGAAAATGTGATCGTTACTCCGCATCTGGGAGAGATGGCGCGTCTGACGGGACGCTCGATTGAGGATCTGAAACGGGATCTGGTCGAGTCAGCGGTGCGGTATGGCGAAGAAAAAGGCGTGACCTGCGTGCTCAAGGATGCTGTGACGGTGACGGCGGGGCGCGATGGCAATGTGTATATCGGCGACAGCGGCTGCGCCGCGATGGCAAAGGGCGGTTCCGGCGATGTGCTGACCGGTGTGATTGCCGGGCTTCTGGCGCTGGGATTTTCAGAGGATGAAGCGGCGGCGCTCGGCGTGTTCCTGCACGGAAGAGCTGGGGCGGCAGCTGCCTGTAAAAAGGGAGAGCATTCCGTGCTGGCAAGAGATATCGCGGACTGTCTGCTTGAAAAGATAGATTGAAAATAAAAAGGATGACAAAAAGATGGAAAAAGCATATACAATGGCAGAAGAACCATATACCCGGATTTATGCGCGGATTGACCTGGATGCGATTGTGAAAAATATGGAGGCGATGCGCGAAAATCTTCCGGTAAAAACGAAGATGATCGGCGTTGTTAAGACGGATGGTTACGGTCACGGGGCTGTCCCGGTGGCGAAGACGATCGCGCCGTTTGTCTGGGGCTATGCGGTGGCAACCTTGGAGGAAGGACAGAACCTGCGCCGCCACGGCATTGACAAACCGATTCTGGTGCTTGGCAGCACGCACCCGCGCCATTTCGCGGAATTGATTGAGGGCGATATTCGTCCAGCGATCTTTGAGGAAGACAAGGCAGAGCTGCTCTCAAAACTTGCGGTTTCGATGGGAAAGACGGCGAAAATGCATATTGCGCTCGATACCGGCATGGGACGAATCGGATTTCACCCGGATGAAAATAGCCTGAAAGAGATAGAGCGGATTGCAAAGCTTCCGGGCATTGAGATCGAGGGAATGTTTACACATTTTGCGCGTGCTGACGAGGCGGATAAGGCATTTACCCATTTACAGTATGAGCGGTACCAGAAATTCCATGAAGGTCTGGAAGCTGCAGGCGTTCATATTCCGATGTGCCACTGTGCGAACAGTGCAGCGATCATGGAGCTGCCGCGGATGGGACTGGATGCGGCGAGAGCCGGTATCACGGTATACGGTCTGTATCCGTCGGATGAGGTAGAGCGGAACATGAAGATTTACCCGGCGATGGAGATCCGCAGCTTTATTACCTATGTTAAGGAAGTGGAGCCGGGCACGCCGATCAGCTACGGCGGAACCTTTGTGACGGACCGTCCGATGCGGATCGCGACGATTGGCGCCGGATACGGCGATGGCTATCCGAGAAATCTCTCTGGAAAGGGTTATGTCCTGATTCATGGACACCGCGCACCGATTCTGGGACGCGTCTGCATGGATCAGTGCATGATCGATGTGACCGATATCCCGGAGGCTGCCGAGGACACGCGGGTAACGCTGGTCGGACGCGACGGGGACGACGAGATCACGATGGAAGAGCTGGCGGAATGGAGTGGCGGTTTCCACTATGAGATCCCATGCGTGCTTGGAAAACGTGTGCCGCGCGTGTACGTGAGAGGTGGAAAGATCGTCGGGAAAAAGGATTATAATGATGATCGGTATGAGGATTTTATGGAGTAAAGCCGGTGTTTGAACCATTTAGAAAAAGGATTCATAAGATAAAGTAGATAGCTTCGGCAAAGCCTGGAACCCGGACTGCCGGATGCATTTATGGGACGACCCGCGTATAGGCGGTGTAAATCTGTCCATACTAACGGTATAAACGGACTGTGAAGCTGTGAAAGTACAAAGCAGTTATTTATATCTTAAAATAGTTTGGACGGAGTGTGAATCGAGTGATTATCAGACGAGGAGATATTTATTACGCAGATTTAAGACCGGTCATCGGCTCAGAGCAGGGCGGCGTCCGCCCGGTGCTGGTCATCCAGAATGATATCGGCAACAAGCACAGCCCGACCGTGATCTGCGCGGCGATCACATCAAAGATGAACAAAGCCAAGCTGCCGACGCATGTGGAATTAAACACGCGCCGCTGTGCGATGGTGAGGGATTCGGTCATTTTACTGGAACAACTCCGCACGATCGATAAGCAGCGGCTGAAAGAGAAAATCTGTCATATCGACGGGGCGCTTTTACAGGAGGTGGACCGTGCGCTGAAGGTCAGTCTGGAACTGGATACATAAAATCAGCCGCGAACCCCTTGTCAAGCATACAGAATGGTGTTAAAATAGTTAAGATGCAGCTTTTTAGTGCCGAAATCGGCGTGATATAAAAGCTGATGAGCGAAAAGATACAACAAAGAAGATAGAAAGAGGAGTGTTATTTTATGTCAGGACATTCAAAGTTCGCCAATATTAAGCACAAAAAAGAGAGAAACGACGCAGCAAAGGGAAAAATCTTTACCGTTATCGGTCGTGAGATTGCCGTAGCTGTTAAGGAAGGTGGTTCGGATCCGGCAAACAACAGCCGTCTGCGTGATGTGATTGCAAAAGCAAAAGCGAACAATATGCCGAACGATACCATCGATCGTGGTATCAAGAAAGCAGCCGGAGATGCAAACTCTGTCAATTACGAGAATCTTACATACGAGGGATATGGTCCGAATGGCGTCGCTATCATCGTAGATACCCTGACCGACAACAAGAACCGTACCGCAGCGAATGTCCGCAGCGCATTTACCAAGGGCGGCGGAAACGTAGGTACTCCGGGCAGCGTGTCCTTCATGTTTGATAAAAAAGGTCAGATCATCATCGACAAAGAAGAGTGCGAGATGGATCCGGATGAGCTGATGATGCTTGCACTGGATGCAGGAGCTGAGGATTTCTCCGAGGAGGAGGACAGCTACGAAGTGATCACCGCACCGGAAGATTTCTCTGCAGTCCGCGAGGCGCTGGAGAAGGCTGGCGTTCCGATGATGGAAGCAGACGTTACCATGATTCCGCAGAACTGGGTAGAGCTTACCGATGAGGAATCCATCAAAAAGATGCAGAGAATCCTGGATCTTCTGGATGAGGATGATGACGTACAGGCTACTTACCATAACTGGGATGAGTAATTGATATCATATTTGATATAGATTTAAAAAAATAAAGATACGATTCATATAAAAACTGTCGCTGGAATACAATGGCGAGCTGGACTTTTCAAAGAAGAGGGCTGGCAACCGGATGTATTTGGCGGCAGTTTTTGTGTAATAGGAATTTCCTTGGAGACACATTCGTTTTTATTTTGCAAATTTTATGGAAGCGTGAAAGAAAAAAATACCATGTCCGGCAGCAATAAACTTGCCTGAACATGGTATTTATTCGTATTTTATCTACTAGTTGCTTGTATAATGATAGCTGTCTAACAGCTGTGCCTTCATATGCCACAGCTCGTTGGAGAGATCCACATGAATCTCATGCGGGTTTACCAGACGGCGGGACTCATCCCACAGCGTCTCCTGTTCTTTCTTGCAGTATTCGCGGATGTCCATAACCTTTGGAGACTCGTAAACGCATTCGCCGTTTTTGAAGATTGGAACGAGAAGTTCGCGCATGGTGTAGGTGCCCGGCGCGAGGTGTGTCTTTTTCCATGTCTCGATCGGATCGAAGAGCAGAAGGGAATTCTTCTCATCGAACTCTTCATCCACGAGACAGATCAGATCTGCGATAATCTTGCCAGTCTCCTTGTCATAGATTCGCTGGATGGTCTTGTTGCCCGGATTGGTAACCTTTTCTGTATTTTCCGAAAGCTTGATCTTCGGGATAAATTTGCCTGTGTGACGGTCCATGATGGCAGCCAGCTTATAAACGCCGCCGAAGGAAGGGCAGTCCTTGGAGGTAATGAGGTTTGTGCCGACACCCCAGGACGTGATGGCAGCGCCCTGAATCTTCAGGCTGTCGATCAGGTATTCATCCAGATCGTTGGAGGCGGAGATGACTGCATCCGGGAATCCGGCGTCATCCAGCATCTTGCGGGCTTTCTTGGAAATATATGCAAGGTCGCCGCTGTCGAGGCGGATGCCGTAGAAAGTCAGCGGGATACCGGCGTCGCGCATCTCCTGGAAGACGCGGATCGCGTTCGGAACACCGGAACCCAGGGTATCATAGGTATCGGCTAACAGGATGCAGGCACTCGGATAGAGCTTTGCATAAGCGCGGAACGCAGTCAGCTCATCCGGGAAACTCATGATCCAGCTGTGTGCGTGGGTTCCCTTGACCGGAACGTCAAATAGTTTTCCGGCCAGTACATTGGAAGTGCCGATACAGCCGGCGATCATGGCAGCGCGGGCGCCATAGGTACCGGCGTCAGCACCCTGCGCGCGGCGAAGCCCAAACTCCATGATTCCGTCCCCGCGTGCGGCGAAGACGATACGGGAGGTTTTGGTCGCGATCAGGCTCTGGTGGTTGATGATATTTAAGATGGCAGTCTCAACCAGCTGTGCTTCCATGATCGGCGCGATGACCTTGACGAGGGGCTCACGCGGGAAGACAACAGTGCCTTCCGGGATTGCGTAGATGTTACCCGAAAATTTGAAATTGTGAAGATATTCGAGGAAATCTTCATCAAAAATGCCGAGTCCGCGTAAGTATTCGATGTCGGCATCATCGAAGTGAAGATTTTTCACATAGTCAATGACCTGCTCTAAGCCGGCGCAGATGGAAAACGCATTTCCATCCGGGTTTGTGCGGTAGAACGCATCAAAAATGACGGTTTCGTTGGCATCTTTCTCCCGGAAATAGCCCTGCATCATCGTCAGTTCATACAGGTCGGTCAATAGGGTAAGGTTTCTTGGCTCCATAATATTCTCCTTTGTTGCGAAAGACGGCTGCGGGCACGTCCTTCTTTTTATATATAGTATACTTCATTGTTTATATTTGCAATGAATGTCTGTGTCTGTTTTTTAAAGTAAAGACAGACATATTTTATATACTATACCATAAAATCAGGGGAATGGCAAAATAATGATAATTTTATAACATGTGAATCATATCCGAAACATTCCTTGACAACCATCTGGAAAAAAGATACAATGTCCATGTTAGTGATTTGATTACTAATTATGATAGGAAAAGCAATGATGGAGACAGTAGCGCCGCAGGGAAAGCGGGAGCGAGGCAGGGACGGTGAGAGCCTGCTGTGAGTAAGGCGGATGCGAAGATCACTCCGGAGCTTCGGGCTGAACCATTTTTGGAAGTCTGAGCGCCGTTTCTGACAGCGCCCGGAAGGAAAATTCAGTAAGTACCGACGGTTTCCTCCGTTATAGGGAGCGCATATAAAGGTATGCAGTAATAGGTGGTTAAAAGCAAGTGGGCCCTTGTCCTGTTACAGGATGGGTCCATTTTTATTTCATAGAAAAAGACATTCTATGAAATAAAAACTTTATTTCATATTTTTAGGAGGAATTTATCATGTACAACAAAGTTCCGGCAAACATGAATTTCGTGGAACGTGAAAAGAACATTGAGAAGTTCTGGGAAGATGAGCAGATTTTTAAGAAGAGTATCGACAGCCGTAAGCAGGGACCGACCTATACATTCTATGACGGACCGCCTACCGCAAACGGCAAGCCGCACATCGGACACGTGCTGACTCGTGTTATCAAGGATATGATTCCGAGATACCGCGCGATGAAGGGCTACATGGTTCCGAGAAAGGCTGGATGGGATACCCACGGTCTTCCGGTTGAGCTGGAAGTAGAGAAGATGCTGGGACTGGACGGCAAGGAGCAGATTGAGCAGTATGGTCTGGAGCCGTTCATCGAGCACTGTAAAGAGAGTGTCTGGAAATACAAAGGAATGTGGGAAAAATTCTCCAACACCGTTGGTTTCTGGGCAGACATGGAGCATCCGTATGTTACCTACCACAACAGCTTCATTGAGTCTGAGTGGTGGGCATTAAAAGAAATCTGGAACAAGGGACTTCTTTATAAGGGCTTCAAGATCGTACCGTACTGCCCGCGCTGCGGCACCCCGCTGTCCAGCCATGAGGTGGCACAGGGATATAAGGACGTCAAAGAGCGTTCTGCGATTGCTAAATTCCCGGTAAAGGGCGAAGATGCATACATTCTTGCATGGACAACCACCCCGTGGACACTTCCGTCCAACGTGGCGCTCTGTGTAAATCCGGACGAGACATATGTAAAGGTAAAAATGAAAGAGGATGGCACGGTTTATTATATGGCGCAGGCGCTGTGTGATACCGTTCTGGGCGAGGGCACTTACGATGTCCTGGAAACCTTTGTCGGAAAAGATCTGGAATATAAAGAGTATGAGCCATTATTTGACTATGCCGTAGCAACCTGTGAAAAACAGCATAAGAAAGCATTCTACATTGTCTGCGATAATTATGTAACACTGACCGATGGTACCGGTGTCGTACACATCGCGCCGGCATTTGGTGAGGATGACTCCAAGGTCGGCAGAAAATATGACCTTCCGTTCGTACAGTTGGTAGACGGCAAGGGCGAGATGACGAAGGAGACTCCGTGGGCTGGTATGTTCTGCAAGAAAGCCGATCCGGAGGTTCTGAAAGCATTAAGAGAAAGCGGACTTCTGTTCTCTGCACCGGTATTTGAGCATAGCTACCCGCACTGCTGGCGCTGCGATACACCACTTATCTACTATGCACGTGAATCCTGGTTCATCAAGATGACCGCAGTCAAGGATGACCTGATCCGCAACAACAACACGATCAACTGGATTCCGGAGAGCATCGGTAAAGGGCGTTTTGGTGACTGGCTGGAGAATGTCCAGGACTGGGGCGTGAGCCGTAACCGTTACTGGGGTACTCCATTAAATATCTGGGAGTGCGAGTGCGGCTGCCAGCACGCGATCGGAAGCCAGGCAGAATTAAAATCTATGAGCCCGAACTACACGGACGTTGTGAAAAAATATGCAAAAGAGATGGATCAGGAGGCAAATGGAGAGGTTGAGCTTCACCGCCCATTCATCGATGATGTGACGATCACCTGCCCGAAGTGCGGCAAACAGATGCACCGTGTACCGGAGGTTATCGACTGCTGGTTTGATTCCGGTTCCATGCCATTTGCACAGCATCATTATCCATTTGAAAATAAAGAACTGTTTGAGCAGCAGTTCCCGGCAGATTTCATCTCCGAGGCGGTTGATCAGACGCGTGGATGGTTCTACTCCCTGTTAGCTATCTCGACCCTGATCTTTAACAAGGCGCCGTACAAGAATGTTATCGTTCTGGGGCATGTCCAGGATGAGAACGGACAGAAGATGAGTAAGTCCAAGGGCAACGCGGTTGACCCGTTCGATGCACTGCAGACTTACGGCGCTGACGCGATCCGCTGGTATTTCTACATTAACAGTGCACCGTGGCTGCCGAACCGTTTCCACGGAAAAGCCGTTATCGAGGGACAGAGACGTTTCATGGGTACTCTCTGGAATACCTATGCATTCTTTGTACTCTATGCGAATATTGATAATTTTGACGCAACCAAATATACGCTGGAATACGATAAACTTCCGGTTATGGACAAATGGCTGCTGTCTAAGTTAAACAGCCTCATCAAAGAGGTGGACGACGATCTGGGCAACTACCGCATTCCGGAGGCTGCAAGAGCGCTCCAGGATTTCGTCGATGATATGAGTAACTGGTATGTCAGAAGAAGCCGTGAGCGTTTCTGGGCGAAGGGCATGGAGCAGGATAAGATCAATGCGTACATGACACTCTACACCGCACTGGTAACCGTAGCGAAGGTAGCGGCTCCGATGATTCCGTTCATGACCGAAGACATTTACCAGAATCTGGTTCGCAGTCTGGATAAAGAGGCACCGGAGAGCATCCATCTGTGCGACTTCCCGGTTGCAAATGAGGCGCACATCGACAAGGATCTGGAAGCGAAAATGGAAGAAGTCCTGAAGGTTGTCGTTCTGGGTCGTGCAGCAAGAAATACTGCTAATATCAAGAACCGTCAGCCGATCGGACGTATGTTCGTGAAGGCAGAGACCGCTCTGCCGGAGTTCTATCAGGAAATCATCCAGGATGAGCTGAATGTGAAGAAAGTAGAGTTCACGGATGATGTCCGCGCATTTACCTCCTACAGCTTCAAACCGCAGCTTCGTACCGTTGGACGCAAGTATGGCAAGTATGTAAACGAGATCAAAGAGATTCTTGCAGGTCTGGACGGAAATCAGGCGATGGATACCTTAAATGAAACCGACCTTTTAAGCTTTGAGACGCAGGATGGTACAAAGGTAGAGCTGGCAAAAGAAGATCTTCTGATTGACATGGCACAGGTACCGGGCTTTGTATCTGAGGGTGACAATTTCGTTACCGTTGTTCTGGACACCAATCTGACACCGGAACTCATTGAAGAGGGCTTTGTCCGCGAGATCATCAGTAAGATTCAGACGATGCGTAAGGAAGCCGGTTTTGAGGTAATGAACCATATCAACGTCTTCCAGGACGGAAATGATAAACTTGCAGAAATTTTAAAGAACCATACAGAGGAAATCAAGAAAGAGGTTCTGGCTGATAATATCCTGATTGGCACCATGGGCGGATACACAAAAGAGTGGGATATCAATGGCGAAAAAGGTATGTTTGGTGTTGAGAAAACGACTGACTGATGTGCCTGGCGGGAAACCGTGATACTACGAATATTAGGAGGACAGGATGCGCGAGATCAGCAAAGAAGAGTTTAAAAAGAGTATTATCGAAAATGTAAAGAACCAGTACCGCAGAACGATCGACGAGGCGACACCGCAGCAGATATTCCAGGCTGTGTCCTATGCGATCAAGGATGTGATTATCGACGACTGGATTGCAACTCAGAAGCAGTTTGACGAGACAGGCGCAAAGAAGGTATATTACCTTTCTATGGAGTTTCTGATGGGACGTGCGCTTGGTAACAATATCATCAACCTGGGTGCGAAAAAAGCAGTGAAGGAAGCACTGGAAGAGCTGGGTTTTGACCTCAATGCGATTGAGGATCAGGAGCCGGATCCGGCACTTGGAAACGGCGGTCTGGGGCGTCTGGCAGCATGTTTTCTGGATTCCCTGGCAACTCTTGGTTATCCGGCTTACGGCTGCGGCATCCGTTACCATTACGGTATGTTCAAGCAGAAAATTAAAGACGGCTACCAGGTGGAGGTGCCGGATGAGTGGCTGAAAAACGGTTATCCGTTCGAGCTTCGCCGCCCGGAGTATGCGACCGAGGTTAAATTTGGCGGTTATGTCAAGACCGAGTGGGACGGTGAGCGCAACCATTTTGTACAGGAAGGTTATCAGTCTGTTCTGGCAGTTCCGTATGATATGCCGATTGTCGGCTACGGCAACAACGTAGTCAACACCCTGCGTATCTGGGATGCACAGCCGATCGACACGTTCAGCCTTTCTGCATTTGACAAGGGTGATTACCAGAAGGCGGTCGAGCAGGAGAATCTGGCGAAGAATCTGGTTGAGGTCCTTTATCCGAACGACAACCACTATGCGGGTAAAGAGCTGCGTCTTAAACAGCAGTATTTCTTCATTTCTGCCAGCTTACAGGTTGCTCTGAAGAAATTCAAAGAGACAAACGATGATATTCACAAACTGCCGGAGAAGATCGTATTCCAGATGAACGATACGCATCCGACCGTGGCAGTTGCTGAGCTGATGCGCCTGCTCCTGGATCAGGAAGGCTTAAACTGGGATGAGGCGTGGGGTATCACAACAAAATGTTGTGCATACACCAACCACACTATCATGGCAGAGGCGCTGGAAAAATGGCCGATCGAGCTGTTCTCCCGCCTGCTTCCGCGTGTATACCAGATTGTGGAAGAGATCAACCGCCGTTTTCTGATCGAGGTACAGAATAAGTACCCGAATAACTATGAGAAAGTTAAAAAGATGGCGATCATCTTTGATGGTCAGGTCAAGATGGCACATCTGGCGATCGTAGCCGGATATTCCGTCAACGGTGTGGCAAAACTTCACACCGAGATTCTGAAAAATCAGGAGCTGAAAGATTTCTACGAGATGATGCCGGAGAAATTTAACAATAAGACAAACGGTATCACCCAGCGTCGTTTCCTGCTGCATGGCAACCCGCTTCTGGCAGACTGGATCACGGAGCAGATTGGCGACGAGTGGATTACCGATCTTCCGCACCTGGCAAAATTAAAAGTATACGTCGATGATCCGAAATTCCAGCAGGAATTTATGAACATCAAGTACCAGAATAAACTGCGCCTGGCAAAATACATCAAGGAGCACAACGGCATCGACGTTGATCCGCGTTCCATTTTCGATGTACAGGTAAAACGTCTCCATGAGTACAAGAGACAGCTTTTAAATATTCTTCATGTAATGTACCTGTATAACCAGCTCAAAGACAATCCAAACATGGATATGGTTCCGAGAACCTTTATCTTTGGTGCGAAAGCAGCGGCAGGTTACCAGATTGCCAAGAAGACGATCAAACTGATTAACTCCGTAGCAGATGTTATCAACAATGATAAATCCATCAATGGTAAGCTGAAAGTTGTGTTTATCGAAGATTACCGCGTTTCCAACGCAGAACTGATTTTTGCGGCAGCGGATGTCAGCGAGCAGATTTCCACCGCCAGCAAGGAGGCGTCCGGTACCGGCAACATGAAGTTCATGCTGAACGGTGCGCTGACGTTGGGCACGATGGATGGTGCGAACGTGGAGATCGTAGAGGAGGTAGGCAAGGAGAACGCATTTATCTTCGGTCTGAGCGCTGACGAGGTTATCAATTATGAGAACAACGGCGGTTACAACCCGGAGGAGATCTTCAACACCGACCAGGATATCCGCCGCGTGCTGATGCAGCTCATCAACGGCTACTATTCACCGCAGGATCCGGAGCTGTTCCGCGATATTTACAATTCTCTGTTAAATACAAAGAACAGTGCCAAGGCAGATACCTACTTCATCCTGAAAGATTTCCGTTCCTATGCGGAAGCACAGAAACGCGTCGAGGCAGCTTACCGTGACGAGAACTGGTGGGCGAGAGCAGCCATGCTCAACACAGCAAGCGCTGGTAAATTCTCCTCTGACCGTACCATCGAGGAGTATGTGCGCGACATCTGGCACCTGGAGAAGATCCATGTGGACGATGATGATGTAAAGGCACTGTAAAAGGAGTAAAAAGAGGGAGGACACACTATGAGAGGATACAGAAAAAGACCGGGGACACAAGGATTTTCGGTTCCTCTTGTGTGTGCTTCCCTCTTTTTTATCATTTCGCTGTTTTTGTTTGCTTCTTATAAAAACAGCGCCTATCAGCAGGCGAAAAAGGAAATCTATTCGCTTTATACGGCGAACCGGGCGTTTGATCTGGATGAGGTGTATCAGGACGGTCTGACGGCGATCTATGCGAAAGAGTATGGAAAGACGGCAACCGAGGCTGGATGCGAGGCGCTGGAGCAGACGGGGCTTCCGTATGTCCTTTTATTATCGCAGTTTTCCGCACCGGTGGAACGCGTGTATGTGACGAGCTGCCAGCTGAGCGAGACGGGGCGGGAGAAGAAGGCGCGGACGTATGACTACACGGTTTCGGTGCGTTTCTGCCTGGAAAAAGGCGATGAGATGCTGGCACCGGAGAAGACGATGGACTTTCATGGAACTGTGGTGATGAAGAAAAAGGGATGGTTCCGCTGGCTGCTGGATGGTGTGACGCTGGGGGAGTAAAAGAATGATAGAGGGGAAACCGGAAGAGACTGCAAAGGGCGGCGGAGGAGAAGCCGGAGCGTAGACTTGTGATATTTTTTGAGTGCCTGTCATAAGATAAGGAAGGCAGAGAAAAGAAGCAGGTTTGTAAGGCATTGAAACCATAAGTTTACTGGTATGGCAAAACAGAAAATGCGTGAAACCGTACTGGAACAGTCAAAACAGGAGAACCGAAATGAAGAAGAGAACTGCCGCCGTACTGGCGGCTTTTTTGATCCCATATATCACAACACTGGCAGTTTCCGGGCGTGTGCAGGGGGCGGATGGAGGAAAAATCGGAGGAAATTCAGATAGAACATCTGGATGGGAAAGTCAGACGGATGGTCGGAAGATCCTTCTGGATCGGGAGGATGGCGGCCGCAACAACGGAACCGGGTATGCTGTCCCGCTGGAAGAATATCTGATCGGTCTGACTGCAGTGCAGATTCCGGACGGCTATCCGAAGGAAGCAGTCAAGGCACAGGCAATTCTGGCGCGGACAGCGCTGTACCGGGAGATGGACGGGGCAGATTCGATCGAGGAATCGGCGCTAGATATGGATTATCTGGAGCCGGAGCAGATCGAGAGCCGGTTTGAGGCGGCTGGAATGCCGGAATATTACCAGACGATCTGTGGGGCGGTGCGGGAGAGCGCAGGACAGACGGCGATCTGGGCTGGGGATTATATTGAGCCGCTGTTTCATGCAGTGAGCGCGGGGCGGACGCGCGAAGGGGATGAGGCGCATCCGTATCTGGCGTCGGTTGCGGCAAAGGAGGATGAGGGCGCTGGTGGCTACCTGACGCGGCAGGGCATGACACGGGAAGAACTGAAAAAACGTCTGGAAGAAGGACTGAATGCATTGGGAGAACACCCGGATCTGGAAAATCTGGAAGAAGAGCGGATTCTGGAGGAGATTCAGATCGTGAAACGGGACAGCGCCGGTTATGTGGAAACCGTGCAGATTGGGGCGGAGACGTACAGCGGGGACGCGGTGCGCTATGCGTTAGGCGTGCCGTCGCCAGCTTTTTCCCTCGAGGAAGACGGGGACGAAATCCGCTGTGTTACTTATGGGCGCGGGCATGGTTACGGGTTGTCGCAGTACGGGGCAGGACTCATGGCGGAGAATGGGAGCAGCGCGGAAGAAATTTTAAAGCATTATTTTAAAAATATTCAAATCGTTTCTGAATAAAACGATTCACTTCGGCAAGACTAATACCGAGGTGATAAACGTGAAAAATAAAGTAAGACAGTTATTCAGGGACAAACTTGTTCTGGTAATGACAGTGCTTGGTCTGCTGACAATCGTAGCCGCAGCAGGAACCGTAAAAATTCGAAAAGATAATGCGCAGGATGGAAGAAATCCGTATCTGGATGTGCCGCAGACGGAGGGAATCCTGGCGGAAGAGATGCCGCAGAACCGTTTAGAAGAAAACGACGGACAGGCGGAAACACGCGCACAGGTGGCAGGAAGTTCGGACGCCTCGTATTCGGTCAATAACCGGGATGAAGCTGATCAGAAGCCGATGGAGGAGGAAAAAGAGAGCAGTCTGGGAGCCGGAGCAGCTGCCGCACGCGCACTTTCCTACAATGGAACCGATCGCTTAAGCTGGCCGGTCCAGGGCAATGTAATTCTCGATTACAGCATGGATTCGACCATCTATTTTCCGACGCTCGATCAATACAAATGCAATCCGGCGCTCATTATCCAGGGCGATGTGAGTGAGCCGGTCGCCGCACCCGCCGAGGCGCAGGTAACCGAAGTCGGTTCCAATGAGGAGATCGGCAATTATGTTGTGCTGGATCTGGGAAGCGGCTACACGGCGGTCTGTGGACAGCTCAAAGACGTTCAGGTGGCGCAGAAGCAGTATGTGGCAAAAGATACGATACTCGGATATGTGGCAGAGCCGACCAAATACTATTCGATTGAGGGAAATAACGTATATTTCGAGCTGATGCACGACGGAGAACCGGTGGATGCGCTGGATTATCTGGAATGACAGGCTGAAATGCTGTTTATGATGCGCCTTGCAGTCTGGTTCTGGCTGTGGCAGAAATTGGAAATGAAGGGATAAGTTTGTGTTTTGTGACAGGTGGTTTTGAAACAGAAAGCTGCTGTATGAAAACATGAAGACAGGGAATTTTGTTGACTTGAAGCAAGGCGGGCAGCTAATTTGCTCCGCCTTGTTTTTCTGCCAATATTTGATATACTATAAGTAAAGTACGAATATTTTCAAAGACTAAAGGCTGCCAATGTAGGTTATAAATAAAAGTTACCATAAATTGAACGATTTAATAAGGAGGACAAAGATGGAACAGGAACTGCTGAAGAATAATTTTGAACGTCACGGATTTAAAACGAGTTTCTTTGATACAAAGGAGGCTGCGTTGGACTATCTGAAAGATCAGATTTCCGGGAAAAAAGTTGCGATAGGCGGAAGCGTGACGGCACAGGAGATGGGACTTTATGAAGCACTTTCCGAGAAAAATGAGGTGATCTGGCACTGGAAAAAGGTGGGGCGCGAGACGCTTGTGGAAGCGAGAAGTGCCGAGGTGTACATAACCAGCGCCAATGGTGTTTCCAAAACCGGAGAACTGGTCAATATCGATGGAACCGGAAACCGCGTGTCGCAGACCTTATTCGGACCGGAAAAAGTATATTTTGTCATTGGAAACAATAAAGTCTGTCCGGATTTGACATCTGCGATGGAACGTGCAAAACAGATCGCAGCACCGAAGAACGCAGCCCGTCTGCAGGTCCAGACCCCGTGTGCGAAAACGGGCGTCTGCGTAGACTGCAACAGCCCGGCACGGATTTGCCATTCGATCGTGATCCTGGAGCGTCCGAGCAATGGGATGGAAGTAGAGGTTGTGTTTGTGGATGAGGAGATGGGTTATTAGGAGTGGAATATAGTTACTGGTCACGGGCATGAACAGTACCGATTATAGAAAAATTTGATGGAAAAATAAGGATTTCTTTATATCTTTTTTGGACGGATTTGGTATAATCAAGAAGAACGAAGGCAGATTTGAACGAAAATATACAAAATCTACAGATACGTATGGGGGACGTATGGGGAAAGATGAAAGGAGAACAGGCAAACCATGAATATATTATTTTTTCTGACACCGAAAAGTGAAGTCATTTATGTGAATGAGGAGGACACGGTTGGGCAGGCAATGGATACGATGGAAAAGTACAAGTATTCTGCGGTACCGATCATCACGAAGGCAGGGCGTTACGCAGGGACATTAACCGAGGGCGACCTGCTGTGGGGACTCAAAAATAAGACAGATCTGGTGCAGAAAGGACTGGAAAAAGTGCGGATCACTGAGATTCCACGCCGTTCCGATAATCAGCCGGTACTTGTCAATGCGGATATGGAAGATCTTCTGGGAAAGATCATGAACCAGAATTTCGTGCCGGTGCTGGATGATCAGAAAAATTTTATCGGTATTATTACCAGAAAAGATGTTATCAGTTACCTTTGTAAAAAATAGTACATAATGATCGCTCTGTTTTTCAGCGGCGATCGCATTTATATATTTCCTGCATAAGATAAAGTATAATTGCTTTTGTAGGAGAATGAAATATGAATGGTTATCAGGATAACTCCAGCCGGAAAAATGCCTGCCGTTCGGGAATGCCTCTTATGTCATGCCCGGTGGCAGGCATTTCTGGCAATCGCTGCATAAATACCGCACCGCCAACCTGTCCGCCGGAAATACCTTGTGCTGGTTCGGTGCATCCTGTTTCGGAAAATGGGGCATTTTGCCCGCAGGGGCCAGAAATCCGACCTGCCCGCCCGTATCCGCAGACAGGAGGAAACAGACCGCCGCAGACATTTCTGGGAGGCGGAAATTATCCGGTCGGCATGGGATATGTACCGATTCAGTCCTGGCAGCAGCCGTATGCGCTGGAAACTGCATTCAGGCGGGGAACTATTTTTCCGGATCTGGATCTGCCGTTTATGATGGGAGGTGCCTGCTGATGAATGAGACTGCCAGAAAATTGATGAAACGGATTGATGATGCCAGCTTTGCAATGGATGATGTGATTCTCTATCTGGACACTCACCCGGATGACAGGAATGCGCTGAATTATTACCGGTATGTGGTGGCACTTCGGAAAGAAGCTGTTAAAGCGTATGAGGCATCGTTTGGACCGCTCACGATCGAGGATGCGGACGATGCATGCACATGGTCCTGGCTTACAGAGCGCTGGCCGTGGGAAGGGGAGGTGTAGCGTATGTGGAGATATGAAAAAAGATTACAATATCCAGTCAATATCAAGACGCCGAATCCGAAGATCGCGCAATATATAATGAGCCAGTATGGCGGTCTAAAGTGCAGTAACCTATAATAAGCGGAGAGCCTTATTTTTCAAGGTTCTCCGCTATTTCATGCATAATATTGAAAATCAAAATGCTCGGTCTTCCGATCGAAAATGATGCATTTCAAGATGCTCCGCAGCGCGTTCCCTTTGGTTTCGAAGCCCACAGAAGGAGATGCCAGGAGATCGCGGACGTTCCGGACGCGGTCAAGAAGCTCCTTTTGCGGCGGCGCAGATTCGGCGGGCTGTTCAAGGAGACGCTGCAGCTCATCGGACAGCCGCTGAATCTCTGATCGCAGGCGGGCTTTGCTTTCTTTGTATTCGTCCAGAGTGTAAACTTCGTTTTCGTAGGCAATCCGGGCACGTTCTTCCTGGTGCCTGAGCCGGTCGAGCTGGGTATGTATGGACTGGATTTCGTTGGATGGATCTGCGGGGGAACCGGACGCGCTGGCAGCAGGTGTATACTCAAAATGTCCGCTTTCCAGGATGCCATCCAGGGACCTAAGAACAATCCGCTCCATTTTCTTGACGCTGATCGAACAGGATTCAGGGTGCAAACCCTTGGAATATTTCCAGCAGGTGAAATATGGAACGGCTCCACTGCCGGTGTAAGATAAGGTTGCCCCGCACACAGAACACCTCATCAGCCCGGAGAGCCAGTGTTTACATGTTGACACGTTCCGGTGCCTCATGGGGCGAAATTCAGCTTTCCGGCGTTCCTGGCACTGTTCAAATAATTCTGTCACGGATGCCCTTGTTTTGTGCGTCCCTTCAAAAGAAAAACCATTCCATTCTACCGTTCCGACATAAAAACGATTCTGTATGATTCGGTCGATTGATCGCTTCTCGAACGGATTTCCCCGGCGCGTAAGATATCCGGAAGCGTTCAGCTGACGGGCGATCGCAGTCATATCCAGGCGGTCAACCGCGTACATATGGAAAATCATCTCCACAATCTTGTATTCATCCTCGCGGATCACATAAGGCTTTCCGTTCCCGACCGCGGCATAGCCAAGCGGAGGAACGAGCTGGTATCCTTTCAGTTCGGCTTTCTTTGCCATTCCGCGTTTTACTTCGACCCCAAGGTTATAAGAATAAAACTCATCCTGCCACTCGATAATCATTTCGATAAGCCGCCCATACATTCCTTCCATGATGGGCTCCGAGACGCTTTCAATATCAATCTTCAATTTCTTTCGGAGCATTCCTTTGTAAAATGTGCTTTCGTCCTGATTCCGGGCAAAACGTGAAAATTTCCAGACAAGGATTACCTCAAAAGGCTGTGGCTTTTCTTTAGCGGTTGCGATCATCCGCTGAAATTCCGGTCGGTTATCGGCACGTTTGCCGCTTCGTCCGGTTCGTTCCATGAAAATATATTCTTCTGGAATCAAAATATCATGCGATTTTGCATATCGCTGGATCTCATCCAGCTGAGATTCCGGGCTGATATCCAGCTGGTCGTCCGTGCTGACACGGATATAAGCTGCACCTATTCTCATTTCGATCATCCTTTCGTATAAAAATATTAAAAAAGGGTATAAAAAATACACCTCTTGCGAGGTGCCCAAAAGAATGATATAATTCAAAGTGTTCAGGTTTGAATATATCTTTCCGGGCATCCGGTAAGAGAAATCTATGTGAAGCCGTTCGGTACGCCAATACCGGGCGGTTTTGCTATTTAAAGGGGTCAAAATCCTCTTTAACAGTAGAAACGAATTTCTCTAAAGGTTGAATACCATAAATCTATAACGGATTTATTCCGGGCTTCGATGACCTGTATGATAATCCGGAGCTGTTTATCCGGAATCTTTGAATTATTATGGCACAAAAGGCACTTTCCGGATTTTGTGATCCATATCTTAGTAGCGTTGGGAGAAGGAACTCCTTTGGCTATGTGAACATGGACAGGTTCAAGGGGATCGTTTTCGTTGACCCAGAAATAAACGGTATATCCGGCGATTTTAAAAACCTGCGGCATGATCGAGCCCTCCTTCAATTCCACCTTCTCTTGCTAACTGCAGAATAATATGGGCAACAGATTCTATAAGATCCTGGAAATAATGAATATCTTCCTGGGAGAATCCCTGAATGCTTTCCCAGCGGTATTCCGGAAGCCAGCAGGTGGCAGAATAGAAACCACCCTCAACGGGTTTTTCAATTCGGACTTCTACTTCTTCTTTTCCTGAAGTTTCAATTACTTCAGAATGAACAATTTCCGTATTGTCATTTAATGTCATAAAAGGGTATAACATTTCAAAAAAATCCTCCTATCTGTTATTGATTTTTCACGATATTGTATATGTTTATTTTGAAATGCCGAAGCACTTTAATCAGATAGATAAATTCTCAAGTAAATAAAGCATCATTATCCGATATAATGGACGAATGCGCCCAGCCTTTCGGAAATAGAAAGGTGTGAGAGCTTATGCTGTCTGTTAAATACATAAGATACGATAATACCAATGTGTATGCGCTATATTACCGCGCGAATAAAACACTTTATTATAACCTGAGTTTCAAATCTAAGACAAAAGTCTACTACATTCTTTAAACCCAGCCGGAAGGCTGGGCGCTTTTAAGAGCTGCGTTTCTTCTTGCCTTCTTCTTCAATTGGTGGATATTTCTCTTCGAGCTCTTCCGGGGTTGCCGGAAAATGTTCGGTGCCGCCAGATGGTTCATCATTTCCACTAATATATTTGACGAAATTCATCAGGGTTTTTCTACCCAGATCATCCATTTCATAAAAATACATCAATGTTCTGCGAATCATCCGATCAGCTTCGGTATCTCCGGAAGCAACAGCTTTCGCCATTCTCATAAATTCCTCATCTGGAGTTTCTTCCACGAACATTTCCCCGTTTCCGGTCCGAAGCCACTCTTCGTTTACATGAAATTCTCTACATATCAAAGATATGACGGCATCGCTAGGCGCGTTTTTCCCAACTTCATAGGCACCAATATTACCGCGCGATATACCGACGCGGTCAGCAAATTCTTGCTGAGTCAAACGTAGCTCCTTGCGAAGCGCTTTAAGTCGTTCTTTCAACAATTAACACCTCCTTATGTGCTGATTATACATTCTGAAATGTTGGATGTCAACAAAAATGTTGGGAAATTACAAAAAACAGCTTGACAAAAGAAATTAGCCAACATATAATTGTAATATAACAACAAAGGGATTTGAAAGAAAGGAGACAATGCCATGAAAAAAACATCCAGTCACACAAATGACGCTGAGAAATTAGCTGAGATGCTGAAGGAAATGAGCGATGAGGACAAGAGAGTAGTCATGATTTACGCATCAGCCCTCTGGTCCCGTGCAGCACTGGGAAATAAAAAGGAAGCTGACAACCTAGAGGCTTCATAAATTATAGAGAGGAGGCGGTCGAATTTGAGAAAACAGAGAAGATATGACGAGATCATGAAAGATCTCCAGGAGACCAACGCAGGGGATCGTAAAAGAATCCGCAGACTCTGCAATGAATTAAAGAGATTCAGAGTCTGCAGCCGGAGAGAACGGATAGGAGACTGGATTGAACATATGGTATTTCATTATGGTTATGCGCTGTACGCACTCCCTGCGCTCTTGTTCTTCCTGTCCTTCGTTCTGATGATGTTCAACATGACACGTTAAGCGAAAAAGGTGTTGTAAAACTGCAGGAAGATGGAAGCGAGGGAGATCGCAGTGGTGATGGCATATGGAAGAACAAAACCCCAGAACCTGCGCCGTCTCTCATCTACATAAGCGGTGCCGCTCACAGACAGAATCAGATGCATATACGGACATAAAGAAACAGGTTTAATAACACCGTTTGGTTTATGAAATGAAAAAACTTCGCCAGTGTCTGTATCGGCAGATTTAAAAGGATTTATGACGATGTAATCGTTAAACTGAAAGAACTCAAATGCCTGCTGAAACTCAAAATCCTGCTTGTGCGGATACTTAGAACGTAAGACGGCATAGCCAATATAAGGCTTTTTGTAAATATCAAGTAAAAGTTTGTAATAGAAATCTGGCATAGTACACCCCTCCTTATATAGTCAGTATAAAGGAATGGGGATAAAAATTCAATTCAGAAAGAGAGGATAAGGATATGTCGAAGAAAATCGAAGAAATCATTACCGAAATGTCGGAAAGCGGCCATCTGGGTGTGAAGGAAGATATCTGCAAGGACACATTCCGGATCCAGAGATGCCTTTATTACCTCATGGGCTACCTCAGTGGCGGTGACTCCGGATGCGATGAACCGCTTTACACCGGGAAAGAAGTCGCAGAACTGCTCAGAGCTGTATGTGAAGGGGTGAAGTAAGAGTGACAATCACGAATTACATCGAAATCAATGGAACTGTCCGCGATTTTGAAACCCTCACAAAAGAAGAACGAGAAGAAATAGCTGCTCTGCTGTCTGACCGTTTCATGGCGGCAGCAGGATACCAGAGAATGAAAGGAGAACGGGATGAGAAGGGAAATCGAGGTATACAACCCCAAAAGGGAAGCGCGCCTGGAAATGCAGTTGAGAAGGAGAACGGAGGAGCTGAACGAGAATCTCAGATTTCAGGGATTGCTGTATGAGACGATCTTCGTTCTGGCGGTGCTGCTGATCGCGACGGTCTTCGCGCTGCTTGTCGTTACATCAAACAGATTTTTATAGGAGGACTCATGGGAAAGCACAAGGAAATCCAGATTGAAGTCAGCGATGAGGTGTATTCGGCGCTGGAGCAGCTGGCGAATGACCTGAATAAAGCAGAGACGATTATCCTAAACAGAACCGGAAAACAGGAACTGATCGGTCAGAGAAGTATGACCGTGGAGCATATCGCACTTCTGGAAATCGAAACATATGTTCACAATATCGAGAAAAGAAAATGCCAGAAACCGGATCCGCTTGGATATACAGAGTAGGGGGAGAAAAATGCAAGAGCTTGCAATCGTAGTAAAAACGACAGACGAACAGGAGGAACGTCTTGAAAGACTTCTTCCTTGGCACCAGAAACACGTGGAAGAGGATGGAAGCTATCCGCATAGCAGATGGAACAAAAGCGATATGCTGGAATGCCTGGTAAACATCCATGCAAAAGAACTGATTGAGTTCCTTCTGTCGGAAGAGGAGCATCGCCAGGGAATTATTCCGGAAAAGGAAAAGGGCCAGGCATAAAAGCCTGACCCTAAACCGTATACGAATCTGTGACAAGATTAGTATACGGCATTGAAACGGAAGAGTCAACAGGAAGCTGATCCCAGCCGCTTTTAACACTTGTTACAGCTATTAAACTTAGGACAAGGAGTCACTGATAATGTCGTATTTAAAACATACCTGTTACCTGCCTCATAGCATTGAGGTAGAAGAGGTGCACTCATCCCGATATGGACAGAAGGGGTATAAGAGGGCATCGAGAGCGAAGCCGACGAAAGAGGAGATGGCAGCGGTCAATGAGCGGAACCGGATCAAGAAGCTCCGGCGGCTCATAGCAACGAACTTCGATTCGGATGATTACCATCTGATTCTGACCTACGCTAAAAATCAACGCCCCGATCCAGAGGGCGCGAAGGACATACTGGGAAAATTTCTCGGATCATTAAGAAGGGTATACCGGAAATTCGAAAAGGAATTGAAATACATAGTCGTTACGGAATATAAGCACACAGCGATCCACCATCATGTGATTCTTAACGGAATTGAGGGAACCCCGAAACTGGTAAAGAAGCTGTGGACATATGGGGGAACCCATTTCACGCCGATCTATCCGAATGGGGACGTGGGGGAACTGGCGGCGTATCTCATCAAAGAAACGCGAAAATCATTCAAGGATGCGGATAACCCGAACAAGCTGGCGTACTCCCGCAGTCGTAACCTCAAAAAGCCGGTCATAAAAACCAAGGTAGTCAAGGCAGACACATGGCGCAAGGAACCGGTTCCCCCGGCAGGTTACCAGATCCGGCGCAGTGATATTGTGTTCGGCATCAATTTGATGGGATATCCCTATCGGTATTATACGATGGTCCCGATAACCCCGTATCAGCCAGGAGGGGAAGGGGACTGGATCAGACCTAGAAAGAAAGGAGAAAAGCATGGAAAACGAAGAAAAGAGAGAGCTCCCGGAGGGCGTTGAGGAAGAAACGGGCGCGTGTATCTTCTGCGGGCAGGCGTACATGTTCGCGAATGTCGGACTCAGTTCAGAGCAGTTAAATGAGGCGGCAACGGAGAAATGCACCTGCGAAGAGGCAAAAGAGTGGCAGTGGAAGCGGAAACGGGCAAAGGATGTACACCGGAAGGTGGATAAGATTTTCAGTCAGGATAAGTGCCTGGACTTTATGCAGGCGGCAGCGGAAATGGTACTTTTGGATATCCTGGACAAGGTGTCCGTGAAGATGTCTGATGGAACGGTCGGAAATATCGCCCAGACAAAAAAAGGTGGTATCAAGATCCAGCGCAGCAAGACGATCCAGGACGCAGCGGAGGGATAAGATGTATGAGGTAACCGTAAAAATTGGCGGAAATGCCAGTAAATACTGGGCGTCACTGGAATTTGACGATGCCAAGGGGAAGACTCATCGAAAAGAGATTGCCAGGGAGCGCAGCGCCACGAAATCAAGCAATACGCTGCAGGCGCTGATTGACGCCCTCGGCATTCTTCGGAACCCATGCGTTTTAACAATCTATACCGAAGACGATGCCCTGGCAGCAGCCTGGTCGAACGGATGGGTCAACACCTGGCAGCAGCATAGTTGGAAAAACGCTAAGGGGAATACGATACGGAATGCGGAGCAGTGGCAGCAGCTCTATGAGCTCATGACACCACACGGGAGGCGATTTGTATGTCAAAAAGCATAATGGAACCAGTAGGAGCGTGCGAGTGCTGGAATTGCGGCGATACGCGGAATCTGGAAGTGCACCATATTTTTTATGGAATCCGTGCCAGAAAAAAGTCAGAACACTATGGTTTGAAAGTGCATCTCTGCCCTGGCTGCCATCGATGGGCGAAGACGGGGGTGCATGGCGGAAATCATGAATTAGATATTCGCTTGAAGCAGGAAGCGGAACGGCTTTTTGAATCAAAATACAGCCGGGAGCTGTTTAGACAGGAATTTGGCAAGTTTTACACAGAGGAAAATGCCGAAAACACGAATAAAACATTAGATCTTTTGGGGGTACAGTGGATATGACGGTGGATGATTTGTTAAAGGTATTAAGTAATCCGGATATGATCCGGATCATCAATGATGGCAGTGATGTTTATGTCGGATATCTCGGTACGATGCAGTATCACAAAGGGGATTTATCAAAAATCATGAAGCAGGAAGTACATTCATTCCAGTGTATTCCGGAAATCCGTCATAGGAATTGGAGAGAAAAGGGACTGGATGCCCCTCTTCTTCCAGACGCGATACCGACCTATGCGTATGCGGATCTGCAGAGCACACTATATTACACAATTTACATATAAAGGGGTAAAAAATGAAGAAAACAGAAGGAAAACGCACTTCGGTTGCGGAATATGTGAGAAAAAGAGCCTGCGGGCAGCAGGTAAATGTGGAACAGAGAAAAGAAAGCACTTCGGCGGCTTGCGAGAAGACTGCCACAGGGCAGCAGGAGGAAAAGAGAAGCGATTTGGAGCTGCTTCGGGAGTGCTGCGAAAAAGAAAAGTACTTCCTGGAAATGTTTCAGAAGATGCATGGGAACAATGCGGATGATGTCAGGGCAAGGGCGTTGAAGGTACAGGCACTTGAACAGGCGCTCCAGGCACTGACGGGGGAGAAGACAGCGGAAGAAAAAGAAGAGCCGAAGGAACAGACCCCGCTTCCGGTTATGAAGAATAATACCCAGCGAAAGGAATGGCTGGCTGACTATCGCTCCTGGGGAGTCTGGTACGCAGACAAGCATATCGGCGCGGTTTACTACAAGTACGATTTTGATAACGGCGCGAAATTGATTGTCGAAGAATACGAGGACACACTTACCACCCTCAGAAAGACAGAAAAGCGTATCAGCCGGTATTATCATCTGGTGGGCGGTCCGGAGCCGGTCAGAAGGACGGACGGGAGTCAGAAATGGAGCCGTCACGAAAACTATACTAAATATCCGGACAGCGAAAGCGAGCTGGTAGAGTTTTTGAAAGATATACAGAAATAAACCTCTATGTGGCAGTTATATATTACCGAATATGCCATTGGTCTATAGAGCGAGGCTCCGGAACTCCACCGGAGCCGGAAAGGAGGCTGCATGAAAGCAAAAGAAATGCAGGCAATCATGATTGAGAAATTAAAAGATGGTCCAAAAACAACGGAAGAGCTGGTCGTATTAAGCGGATTCAGCAAGGAACAGGTCCGGGAGCGGATGCGCCGCGCTCAGGTAGAAGGGCTGGTAGTAATGAACCAGCAAGGAAAAACCTTTTTCTATTGGGATAAAGAGCAGTGGAATCACGTCAATGCGAAAAAACAGGATAAAGGTCCGATTACCTTCGGGGAATTAAGAAGAATCAGCCACTATATCAGACCGAATTTTCGAATCCGCGTTTATGACTGCGTCCCGAAGAAGGGAGAGGAAACGGCTGGCGTGATCCGGATGAAGCACATAGACAAGATCTATCGTCATGTTGTCACGTTCAAGAAAGGGGGAAGTACCACGCTTGTGAAGTTGGCGCAGTATTTCCGGGATGGCAGCAGGAACAGATGCATTAAATGATTTTATCAGGGTGGGAATACGATGATGATTGAAAAAATTGGAAAAGCAGCCATGCTGGAACAGCTGGCGGAAGAGGCGGCAGAGCTGTCACAGGCGGCGCTTAAACTGGCGCGGGTATTACGAGGCGAGAATCCTACTCCTGTGACGGAGGAAAAGGCGTGGAAACATCTGGTAGAGGAATACACGGATGTTTTTCAGTGCGCCTCTGAATTATTAATTCCGGTGGACTGGCAGCAAATTAACGAAAAAGTAGAACGTTTTCTGGATAGATGGGAAGAAAAAGAACGATGAAGGTAATGATCACACCAAGAAAACCGGACGAAGTAGGCGGCTATCTCATGATGCCGCTGGTGGCAAATGTGCCAAAAGGTCGCCCAGGTTGGAAAATGGTTAAGTGCCCGGAATGCGGGGCGGCGTGCTGGTATAGACCGGAACAGGAGCAGGTAAGGGCGATAGCAGTATGTACAATGTGCGCTCTAAAACATGGATTTGGGAGGTAATAGAATGCGGTTGATAGCAAATAACGACGGAACGTGGAGTGCTCATGATGAGACTTACGATATTGTTATCCACTGCGACACAAAAGAGGAAAACGAGCGGGTTAGGGAGCTTCTGAAAAACGAGCCAATTTCCAAAAAAGACGTTTTGGAAATCATCAAAGAAACCGGAGGATGTGATGCATCGGATGATTTCTCGAAAGGCTGGGATATGGCTTGCGACGCGATCACGAAGAAGGTATCGGAAAGGTTATAGCATGGATAGAAAGGAAACGACAAAATTTCTTGGCGAGCTGCTTGAGCGTCAGTATTTGTGTGGAGCAGGGAGACACTGGGCGAAGGAAGTAAGCATTGATCCGGGATCGGCATGCACTCATCGACGCATTGATTACATGATGTTCCAACCACCGAGGCAGTGTGATGTCGCGGATATCGAGAAAGGCATTTTTACCTGTTACGAGGTCAAAAGCTGCAAGGAAGATGTGTTTAGCGGGAATGGGTTAAACTTTATCGGAGAAAAGAACTACATAGTGACCACAATGCAATGTTGGAAAGATATCATGCCAGAATATCGAAGCGGGAAATTGCTCAAGCACATACGTGAGATTAACCCGGAGGCATCGGGTGATCATGGGGTCATGGTAGCCATTCCGAAAAAAAGAACATTGGACGAAGAATTTGAAAATCCAACGCCGCTCAATGATAGCCTGCCAGAGTGGAAGCTGGCGGTTGTGCTTCCGGGAGTTGGCGGTCGCCGGAAGCGGTCAATGGTCGAATTGTTATTTTGCATGTTAAGGAGCGGAAGATGAGGTGAAATAGATGGACTTGGAGAAGAAAGCAATAGAACGAATCAGGATGGCGTCTGAATTGTCGCTGTATCACTATAAGCAGCCTTTGATTTGCACATACAGCGGCGGCAAGGATAGTGACGTGATGCTAGAATTATTTAAACGGTCAGGAGTACCCTTTGAGGTATTAAATTCCCATACCACAGTGGACGCGCCGCCGACGGTGTACCATATCCGAAAAAGATTTAGGCAGCTTGAAGAGCAAGGGATAAAAGCGACAATTAAATACCCGCCGCTCACGATGTGGCAACTAATCCCAAAGAAATTACTTCCGCCGACGCGGGTAGCTCGGTATTGCTGTGCGGTATTTAAGGAGGGGAACACCCCCAACCGATTTGTCGCAACCGGCGTCAGATGGGCTGAGAGCAAAAAAAGGCAAGGCAGACAAGAAATCGAGCCAAGTAATTATAAACTTGCAAAAAAAATGCGGACATTAGATGAAAACGCGCAGGAACGCTTGATCGTAGAGCGTTGCGAAATGCGGGCGAGTATGATAGTAAATCCCATATTAGACTGGAAAGATCGGGATATATGGGAATTTTATAATACAGAATGCGGAGAAAGAAATCCTCTATACGACATGGGATATTACCGTGTGGGGTGCATTGGTTGCCCAATGGCAGTCAAGAGCAGAGAGAAAGAGTTTGCTGACTTTCCAACATATCGGCGGGCATATATCCGGGCGTTTGACAAGATGCTGGATGCCATCCACGCAAAAGGAAAGACGACGGTCTGGAAAACGGGAGAAGATGTTTTTCGCTGGTGGATGGAGAGTAAAAATATAGATGGGCAGTATAGCATGATCCTTGATGGCGAGGAAATAATCGGATATGCAGAAAAGAGGGGATGAATCATGAGCGAAAAATGCAATAGAGCGTGTTGGAACTGCTGGTATGATGAATTTTGCAACTGGCATCCGGCGGGGGACAAGGATGCCTGCGGGAATTTTACCCCAGAGGAAAAGGAGGCAGAAGAATGGAAAGATTAACCGAATTGGATGAGCATGGGAGAGTTCGGGTCAAAGCATTTAATCCTGCGAATATTAAAGCGAAAAAATGGAAAATCATGATTAAAGGAATGTATGACTTGCAGAAAAAATTATATGATTACGAAGAAACGGGAAAAACTCCGGAAGAAATCAAAGATTTTGAAAACGTTGCCAAAGATATGGCAGAGCAGGTCGTGAAACTGTTTAATCGTCTTGAAGAGGAACGGAATAAGCACAGATGGATCTCGGTAAATGATTTTTTGCCGAATGCAGGAACGTGGGTTTTGGCAACTATGAAATGTACTTGTCAGCTCACCGGATGCAAGAATGATGTTTTGGATAAAGATAATGTTCGCCCAAAGTTCACCTGTGTCACTCTGGCAATGTACGAAGGAAAAGGATGGTACTATCTCAACATGGAGCGCGGGGAGTGTTTCTACTGCTGCGATTCGACAAAAGAAGAAATTAGCCCGTTGGTGGAGGTTATTGCCTGGATGCCGCTTCCGGAGAGCTATAAAATCGAAAAAAGATAAGCAAGGGGTTAAATATGACACGAGCAGAAAGAAGAAGAGCCGCACGGCAGCAGGAAGCAGGAGAAGCACGCTATCAGCTGACAGCGAAAGAACTCAGGGAAATTGAGAAGAGGGCTATCCAAAACAAGAAAGAGCAGATTCGCGATGAAATCATGAAAGAAGTGAGGGAGGAGTGGAAACGCCGGGAAGAGCTGCTTTCTGGAGAAGAGAGCGACGTGACATTAAATGTCCTTAGTCTGCTTTTGGCGATTCCGGTCAAGGTCCTTTGCGAGACATTTGGATGGAAACCGTACCCGCTGAACAAGGAGGAGAATAAAAATTCCAGAATCTTGAAGTTTTCGCGGGCAGTGATTAAAGAAACGAATGATATATTTGCAGATGAAAATGCGGATATCAGAAACTATGTTGAAGAGGTTTATCAGAAATACGGAATTAAATACCATATGGAAGATGAATAAAAGAAAAGAGGAGCGGCGTATGTGGGGGCTCGCTCCTCTTCAAGGGGTAACTCTATTATAGACGATCCCCGGGAAGAATGCAAGAGAGGGGGAAAACTATGGTATCAGCAAGCGCATTAATCAACATCATGCTCACGCAGATGAAGGAATATATCAAAGAGGGATGTTTAAAAGATATACAGCTGATCCTGTACATGAATCTGGCTGATTATCAGTTTGAGCAGAATGAGGCATCAACGGCGGTCAGCGAAGATTCAGACCGGATGTATGAGAGAATTCAGCTCTGGCAGCAGGATTTAGTTCTTCGAGGGTTGACAACGGCAACGATTCGGCAGTATGGACATGAGCTGAAGCAGCTCATCATCTATACCGGTATGAGCCCGCTGGAGATGCAGGAATACCATATAAAAAACTATCTTGCATTCGGGAAAGTGAGAAGAAAATGGAAAGATAAGACTTATAACAGTAAGATCCGATCGCTGAAATCATTTTTTGTATGGGCGTATGAAAATAAGGAGATGCGAGAGAACCCAATGAGAAATATCAAGACGACGAAAGAAGAGTACCGGATGCAGCCGATCCTCACAGCGGAGCAGAGGGAGATCATGCGCTGCGCCTGCCGGACAGAGCGGGAACTTGCGGTTCTGGATCTGCTTTATTCCTCCGGTGGTCGCGTGTCGGAGATAGTGCAGCTCAATATTGAGGATATGGATTTTGTCAATCGCCGTGCCAGAATCTACGGAAAAGGACGGAAAGAGCGGGAAATATATTTTTCTCCCCAGGCTTCTCTCCATATCCGGGACTATCTAAATGAGCGCAAAGACAGCAATCCGGCATTGCTGGTGGGAGTTAAAGCACCCTATGAGCGTTTGAGCATAGCAGGGATTCAGTACATCCTGAAAGATATTCAGAGCCGCGATGAGCGCCTTCATGGCCTCAAGATATCGCCGCATACATTTCGCCGTACTTGCGGAACTGACATGATTAATCGAGGGGCGCCGGTCGAGATGGTCAAGGAAAAGCTGGGTCATGCCAAGGTGGACACCACACTGCAGTGCTACGCCCAGATCGGCACAGAAGCTGTGAGAGATGCAGACCGGCGCTATGGAGCAGCATAAGAGGAAATATATAAAACATACTCGGCTGGGTCTTGTTGGTTTGGCAGGAACCGGCCGTGGCAGCAGGAGGATAGGAAAATTGAACGAAGAGGCAAAGATTCAGTGCCCGTTTTATTTATCAAAAAAGCGGGAAAAGCTCAGGCAGGCAATCACGATCACCTGTGAAAACATAGAGAATAATCTAGGCTTTGATGTCAAAAATATGCTGTCGTTCAAATCTATCAGAGAGCGAACAGACTGGATGGGGCTGTTCTGTGAAGATGAATACCAGAATTGCCCTTATTATAAAAAAATCTATAAAAAATATGAGGAGGCAGAAGCGTGGGAATTGTCCAGAAACAGAAAAGAGAGATTGAAAGAAAAGAAATGCAGATAAAAATGCTGAAACAAAGCATCGCTGGAAGGGATCGGGCGATAGCGCTCTGGGAGGCACAGGCAAAAGGAGCGCGCGTGGTCCTGGAAGCTATCGTTAAACAGTATGGCAGGGTCGAATTGGATGCGACGCTGGCAACAGCTGACGGCAGAGATGTACAGGCAAAATTTGAGCCAGAAACCGAGAAGTGGATCATTGAGGTTGTTGAAAAAACGGAATAAAGAAAAAGCGCCGGGGGATGCCTGGCGCTTTTTGAAATTATGCAGCGGTAGAATAGTCCATAATAAAGATTTTACTTGAAATCTTTTCCACGCTTTCCAAAATTTCTTCGATTTTCTCGACAACAGAAGTGGTATAGAAGACTTCGCCACACTGCGGGCATTTCAAGCAAGGCACATTTTCAATGATTACATAGCAGTTTTTCAACTGTGCGAAATAGGCTGCGGTGCCTGGCTCCATGTTGTCGTAACCATAGAATTAGGGCTTGCCTGTCAGGAGCAGGCGGATGAGCTGCATGATAAATATGGTTTATCCTGGGAGGAGCTGGAAGAGCTTGAAAATAAAATATATGAAGAATACGAAGAAAAGACCCGCTGTTGATGGCGGGTCTTTTTACGTGGGAGAAAAATGAATAAAAAACTGGCAAAATAGAAGCGGAAGGAGGTCGAAACGGATGGCGAGAGCGAAATATCAGGAATGGATTGACGATCCGGACAAGAGGACTCTGCTGTCCGGATGGGCCCGGAAGGGACTGAGCGACCAGCAGATCGCGAAAAATATAGGGATTTCAAGGTCCACGCTGAATGAGTGGAGAAAAAAATATCCGGTCATTGCGGACACATTAAAAAAAAGCAAGGAAATCGCAGACACAGAGGTGGAAAATGCCCTGTATTTGAAATGCATCGGCCACAAAGTCCAGCTAAAGAAAACTTTCAAGGTCCGGAAGATTGAATATAACGATGCCGGTCGGAAAATCAAAGAAGAGGAGCATCTGGAAGTGGGAGAGGATGAGGTCTATATCCCCCCAGATACCAAGGCGATCATCTTCTGGCTGACGAACCGCGCTAGGGAAGACTGGAAAGAACGCCAGAATATCCAGGAGGAGCAAGAAGAGACCGAGGAAAGCGGCGTGATCATGCTGGCGCCGGCGGATGTGGAAGGAGTGCAAGAGGAAATTGAACGATACAAAAAGCAGAAGAGTGATCTGGCAGCCGCAGCCGAAACAGGCGCTGATGATGAGCAGAGGGGAGGATGAAGCTCTATACGGCGGGGCAGCAGGCGGCGGGAAGTCTGATTTTCTTCTGGCGGAAGCTCTGCGCCAGGTACACATCCCCCATTATCGGGCGATCATATTCAGAAAGACCTATCCGCAGCTCACGGCACTGATAGACCGCTCACGCGATGTTTATCAACCGGCATACAGAAAAGCCAGGTATAACGAGACGGGGCACGTCTGGAAGTTTCAAAGCGGAGCAAAAATATATTTTGGTTCGATGCAGCACGTAAAGGATAGGAAAAATTACCAGGGTAAACAATATGATTTCATTGGATTTGATGAGCTGACACACTTTACATGGGATGAATACTCCTACATGGTATCTCGTAACCGCCCGTCAGGCTCTGGAACGCGCGTATATATGCGCTGTACGGCTAACCCCGGAGGTATTGGCCATGGATGGGTAAAACAGCATTTTGTGAAGGCAGCAGCGCCATATAAGACGGTTGTGCATGAGTATGAGATATTGAACGTGGACGGCAGGAAGAAAAGACTGTATAGAACTTCCTGCTTCGTTCCGTCAACGGTATTTGACAATCAGGAGCTTCTGGCAAATAACCCGAACTATCTGGCGGCGCTTGCATCACTTCCGAAGGCAGAGCGTGAGGCCTTGCTATATGGCGATTGGGACAGCTTTTCGGGACAGGTATTTGAGGAGTTCCGGGATAATCCGATGGGGTATGAAACCCAGCAATACACACACGTCATTAAACCGTTCCGGATTCCCGCAGATTGGGCGATATACCGGGGCTTTGACTTTGGTTATGCAAAACCGTATTCAGTCGGCTGGCATGCCGTGGATCATGATGGATGCATCTACCGAATCAAAGAAATGTACGGCTGCACAGGAGAGCCGAATGTAGGTGTCAAGATAGCGCCGAACGAGATAGCCAGACAGATCCGCGAGGTGGAGCAGGCGGATCCGATGTTAAAAGGGCGCAAAATCATCGGGATAGCGGATCCGTCTATCTATGATAGGTCACGCGGCGAATCGATCGCGGAAATGATGGAACGTGAAGGAATTTACTGGTCCCCGGGCGACAACACCCGCCTCGCCGGTAAAATGCAGTATCACTATCGACTTGCGTTCGACTCAAATGGTCGGGCGATGTTTTACGTGTTTGATACCTGCAAGGACTTCATCCGCACGATTCCGGCATTGGTATATGACGAGCATAACGTAGAGGATATAGACACGACCCAGGAGGATCACATCTATGATGAGTGTCGTTATGTCCTCATGGAGCATCCGATTGCCCCGCGTCAGAGTATTGTCCAGGAGATACCGCAGGAGGATCCGCTGGATTTGTACAAACAGAAACGTCTTGTATTGAGAGTATAGGAGGAAATCATGGAAGAAAAAGTGATACAGACCAAAATAGGAGAGGAAGAAGCAAGAAAAGCACTTGCTATTCTGGAAAAGTACAAACAGGGAAAGAAATCCCTGGATGAAAGATTGATTGATAATGAACAGTGGTGGAAGATGCGCCACTGGGATCGGTTTAAAAAGAAAAATAAGAACGGGAATGCAATCGAACCGGCCAGTGCATGGTTGATCAACTCGCTCATCAATAAGCACGCTGATTTTATGGATAATTATCCAGAAGCGAATATATTGCCGCGTGAGGAGTCAGACAAAGAAACAGCCAAGATTTTATCAGATGTTATTCCGTTTATCATGGACCGGAACGAGTACACTGCAGTCTATTCAGAAGCGACCTGGCAGAAAATCAAAATGGGAACGAGCATTTATGGAGTGTTCTGGGATGCTCACAAGGAGAACGGTCTGGGCGATATCTCAATTAAAAAATGTGACCCGCTCAAAATGTATTGGGAGCCGGGAATTGATAAAATCCAGGAATCCAGGAACCTGTTTTATCTGAATGTTATGGATAACGACCTGATTGAACAGGAATATCCACAGATGCAGGGAAAACTGAATGATACTTTGATTAGTGTCCAGGAGTACCTGAATGATGATTATGTCGATACAACCGGGAAATCATTAATCATTGATTGGTATTACAAGAAAACAGTTTCCGGTATGTCCGGAGATGTGCCGGTTATGAAAACAGTGCTGCATTATTGTAAAATCTGTAATGGAACCGTACTCTATGCATCGGAGAACGATCCAAAAATGGCTGACGGTTGGTATAAACATGGACAGTATCCGTTTGTGTTCGATCTCATGTTCCCGATTGAGCACAGTCCTTTCGGCTTTGGATATCTGGATATAATGAAAGACTGCCAGGAGTATATTGACAAATTGAGCCAGTCAATTTTACAGAATTCGATCGCAGGTTCCAGGCCGCGGTATGCGTGCAAAGACAGCTCCGGATTCAATGAGGAAGAGTTTTCGGACCTGTCGAGGGATATTGTGCATTACAACGGATCCAGAGATGACATGTTGCCTCTTACAGTGGCACCTCTTCCAGGCATCTATTATCAGGTTTACCAGGGGAAAATCGAGGAATTAAAAGAGACTTCCGGAAACCGTGATTTTTCACAGGGCGCGACAGCTTCCGGAGTAACGGCAGCTTCCGCGATTGCGGCACTGCAGGAGGCAGGCAGTAAGCTGTCAAGGGATATGATAAACGGCTCTTATCAGGCTTTTCAGAGTGTTGTAAATATTGTTCTGGAACTCATCAGGCAGTTTTACACCGCGCCTCGTGTCTTCCGTATCACGAATGACACGGGGGAGAATTTCGTATCATTCGATAACTCCGGTATGCAAGCCCAGGAGATGGAAGTGGGATTTACAGGCATGATTGCGGAGCGTAAACCTGTATATGACATCAAAGTACAGGCACAGAAAGCAAGCCCGTTTACAAAGATTTCCCAGAACGAACTGGCTAAAGAAATGTACAATCTAGGCTTCTTTAATCCGCAGTTAGCTGATCAGGCACTGGCTTGCCTCGAAATGATGATGTTTGACGGCAAAGAGGAAGTTATACGGAAGATTGCACAGAATGGAACCATGTATCAGCAGATGCAGCAGATGCAGCAGACTATGAGCCAGATGGCAGCAGTGATCGCCCAGAGTACCGGCGATACGCGCCTGTTAGATGCAGTGGGATCAATGGGACCGGGGGAGCAGCCGATCGTGTCCGGTGGCAACGGCAAATCCGCCCAGCTTGATGCGATGGGGAATGCAACCAGGGAAGCAGCCAGTTCGACCGCTGGGAAAGCACGGGAACGCGCAGCGAAGGCGGCAACGCCAAAGGGGGCAGAATAATGACGAAAGTAATTGAACGACGGGAAAATGAAGTGATTGATTTCATTATCGACGGACACGCGGAGAAAGTGAACCCGGATGAGGGGAATATCCTTTGTGCAGCGGTGTCGATGCTGGGGCAGACCTTACTCGAGTGTTTGTGGCGGATGGATGCCAATGTGCGGACGGAAAGCCGGGACGGACATATAGCAGTCAGGTTTTATCCAGATGATGAAAATTCGGAAGAAATTGAGAATCTTTTGAAATTCACAAAAACCGGCTTTTGCCTTTTAAAATCAAGGTATCCGGAGCAGTTTGACCTAGTGGGAGATTTTGAGTTTTGATTATGTAAAAATATAAGCATAGGCACGCCGGAGAGACGGCAGGAGACAGCTGGAGAGACAGACGGACACGCCGGAAAGACGGCAGAGGACAAGCTGGAAAGACAGCCGACACGCCGGAGAGACGACAGATAGGCACGCCGGAAAGACGGCAGAAAGGGAAAAAAGATGATTAGATTGAACCTCAGAATGTTCGAAGGTGGAGAAGGAGGCGCAGCGGGAGCGACTACAGGAGCCGCACCGGCAGAAAATGGAACGCAGACATCAGGAGCAAGCGGAATACAGGCAGAAGGTGAAAAGCCAGCCGAAACCGTAGAGGAGACCCCGGAAGAACGCGCGAAGTCCTATAACGACCTGATTAAAGGCAAATTCCGTGATATGTACGACGCAGACGTGCAGAAGGTAATCAAGAGCCGTGTGGGCGACATGAAGCAGATGCAGAAGCAGATGCAGGAGCAGTCGGACATCATCGGTCTGATGGCAAAGAAGTACGGTCTTGCGTCCGATAACATGGCAGATATTCGCACAGCACTGGAAAATGATGATATGTTTTGGGAAGAGGCAGCAGCCGACCAGGGCATGGCGGTAGACAGCTATAAGAAGATGATGAAGCTGGAAGTGGAAAACGAATCATTCCGGAAAGCCAAGGAAGAGGCAGAGCGTAAAAACCAGCGGGATGCAGTATTTCAGAAATGGGACCGGGAAGCGGAAGAACTGAAACGATTCTACCCGCAGTTTGATTTGCAGACGGAAATCCAAGATCAGAGATTCCTTGACCTGATGGGCGCAGGCATCAATATGCGTACAATCTATGAGACTCTTCATCATGATGAAATAATTCCGGCACTGATGCAGCAGACAGCCAAGGCAACCGCCAAACAGCAGGCGGCAGCCGTGCAGAGCGGTCAGATGAGACCGGCGGAGAATGGCATGTCAAACTGGAAACTATGGTGCGAGTCATCAAACAGCGATGCATGGCTTTATTGGATGGTACATGGTGCATATGCACAAGGTATGGAATCATGGGATGGAACCAAAAATAACCGGCACATTGTAAACGCACTAGTTATTGGCAAGTATAAAAAAGGACAAGAATTTGTTGTTAAAGTCAATGGGAAATGTAAAATCAAAGGTAATAATACATCATTGACAAAATATTCGTTTACTTTTATCCCGACATAATAGTTGCTATAAAATGAAGATTTAGCTGAGTAATAGAGGGGCGAAATGTTAACGGTAAAGAAAAATAAGATCGAAAATGGACACGATTGCTGGGGAAGAAGTGAATTCGATAATGTGTATGATGTTTATCACAATGACGAATTTGTATGCCGTATGATGAGCGATCCGACAGAATTAATCAACAAAGTTAATAACATCGTAAAAAAGGAGGAGAGTCCAATGAATAAATACATCGGAACAAAAATGATTGAAGCGGAACCAATGACGAAGGGAGTTTACAACGAAAGCAGAGGTCGAGCTGTTCCGGGGGATCCGAACGATGCGGGATATTTGGTAAAGTACCAGGATGGTTACGAGTCATGGAGCCCGAAGGAAGTATTTGATAAGGCTTACATGAAAGTAGATGATAATACAGAACTTCCGTCTGGCGTCAGCATCGGCCAGAAGATGGTAGATGAGTTCATTGCATACACGGAAACGAAGACGATGGGAACGAAGACAACAGTAGTTCGCTGTGTGCTCAGAAACGGATTTGAAATTGTAGAATCAACCGGATGCGTGGACGAGAAAAATTATTCGGAGAAGATCGGATATGAAATCTGCATGGGTAAAATCAAAGATAAGATTTGGGAGCTGTTAGGCTTCCTGTTACAGACGGCATGGAAGGGAATTCAGTAGGAGGGAAGAAATGAAAGCAATGTTATCACAGCCGATGGCTGGCAAAACGGACGAAGAAATTGTAAAAACAAGAGAAAAGGCAGTCAAAGCACTGAAAGAAAAAGGGTATGAGATTGTAAATACCCTGTTTACCGATGAATGGTATAGCAGGGAAAAGATGGAAGAGAGAGGAGTGGAACAGATTCCGCTGTGTTTCCTGGCAAAGTCCTTAGAGAACATGTCTTTGTGTCATGCTGCATATTTCTGCAAAGGATGGGAAAAGGCAAGAGGGTGCCGGATCGAACATGATGCTGCGGTTGCCTATGGTCTTACAGTGCTTTATGAAGAATAAGGGGGGATATCATGGATAAGCTTATTTTAAAGGACGGAACGAAGATTGAGATGGTAGCAGGAGCTTCTCTGAGTGCAATTCAGATTGAGAGCGAGAGTCGGGAGACTATGCTGGAGATTTGGAAAAAGCTGACAGACGAAAATCTGAAATCGATCCGGATCGAAACGTCAGACGGTCTGACGGTGGGAAAATATGAAGATGTCCTTCTGGTTTCTGAAACATCCGCTGTTGAAGGGGGCAAAGTAAAAACCAGCTTCAATATGCGTGAAAAGACATCCGAAGAAAAACGTCTGGACGCATTGGAAGAAAGTCAGGAGATCCAGGATGAGGCAATCATAGATCTCGGTGCTGCGGCGAGTGAGCTTGCGGAGAAAGGAGGTGCTAAGTGATGGGGGCTTTTTATGGAAAGAAAATCAGAGACGGGAAAATGACACTTGAAAAGGTGCCGTTATATTGGCGTAAGGTAACCGAGAAATGGTTGGAGGAGCATCCGGAGGGATAGAATGATCGATACAGAAATTGCAGTAGCCTTGATCGCGTCCGGCGGAGGTGTCCTGGGGGCTTTTGCAGGTGTGATTGCATCGGCGAAGCTCATGACATACCGGATGGGGCAGCTTGAAAAGAAAGTTGAAAAGCATAATACAGTAATCGAACGCACGTATAAGCTGGAAGAAATACAGGCTGTCATGCAGGAACAAATCCGAGTGGCGAATCATCGTATCCAGGATTTGGAGGAGGGAAGAGCTTGAAAGAAAAACTTGCGAAACTGATTGATGTAAAAAGCCTTATGACATTAGCATTGACAGCGGGATTCATTGGGCTGACGTGTTCCGGAGAAGTATCCGGACAGGAATACATGAGCATTTTCACTATGATTGTAGGGTTTTATTTCGGAACCCAGGCAGAGAAAGCAAGAAAATAGAAAGAGAGGAAAGAAAAGATGAGTTGTAACGTACATGGAAACAAGAATGCAAACGAAGTACATAACTATAGCGCTAAGAAAGCGCAGAAATTAGGGCATCCGGAAATGACGGTAGATCCAGAGTGCACCTGCGACGTTGGCTGCACGGGTCCGGCAAAAGAAGGAAAAGGGAATACGCCGGTAGGACCGGGAGCAGAAACAAAAAAGCCGGGACCGGCAGATGAGTGCAAATAATGATTTAGGGCGGATATTTTCCGCCCTGTGTTCGTAGAAAGGACAAATATGAGAGATATTACATTGTGCCATCCGCGTCTCCAGCGTCTTGCGGGTGCGTGGATGAAAGCCTGTGTGACACAAGGGATTGCAGTGACAATTGGGGAAACATTCCGGACAGTAGCAGAGCAGGATGCCCTCTATGCTCAGGGACGTACAAAACCGGGAAAAAAGGTAACCAATGCACCGGGCAGCAGCTACAGTTCACAGCATCAGTGGGGAATCGCCTTTGATTTTTATTTAATAATGGACATTGATGGAGATGGTAGCACGTCAGATGATGCATTTAATGACAGAACAGGAATGTTTAAAAAAGCGGCTGAGATTGCCAAGGGGCTGGGACTTGCCTGGGGAGGAGATTGGAAGAGCCTGGAAGACAAACCGCATCTTTATCTGCCGGACTGGGGCAGTGGCACGGGAATTTTGAAGCAGAAATATGGGACATTTGAGAATTTCAAAAAGACTTGGGCGGCGGAGGATGGAGCTGCAGCTTCACAGCCGAGCGCCCCGCAGGTATCGATCACCGATCTGAAAGAGGTAAAGAGCGGCATGCGCGGTCTGTGCATTCTGGCATCGCCGACATTGATTATTCGAACAATCCCGGGCGGGGCAGATTCCGGAAGACGTTATAATAACGGAGAGCACGTGCAGCCGCTTCGGAAGTGCTTTGTAAATGGAAAACCTTGGATCGAGACCTCGCTCGGATGGATTTCCGGGGAGTATGTCGGAGGCTGGATTTGGCAGGATGGACGCTGGTGGTATGTCCTGAAAGGTTACAAATATCTGCATGATACAGTCTGCCGGATTGATGGACAGTTGTATGCGTTCGATTCGGACGGCTGGATGCTGACGGCGGATAGAATCGCGGAAGATGGACATATCCTGTGACAAAACGAAGCAGAGACGAAGAAAGAATTTTTCCAGTCGAGTCCACGTGAAAAACTGCATATTTCAAGAGATATTAACGAGATGCCCTGCCACATGCCTGGTGGGGCATTTTTGTGTGGGAGAAAAACACATAGGAATCTGGCACAATAAAACTCAAGGAGGCGATGCGATGAAAATAGCGGAAGTGCTGGCGAGAGTAGATGATGAAAAACTGAATCAGTATGATGCCAGGGTAAAAACGGCGTGGCTGTCAGAAGTAGAAGGAATGGTTGTAGACGACATCCTAAATGCGGCGGAGGGCAATGACATAGAATTTGACGGGTACGATTATGACCGGGACTCTGAAAAGACCCTTATGGTGCCGGATCGCTTTGGAGATATCTATGTAAATTATCTTGCCGCCAAGATTGACTATAAGAACGAGGAAACAGAGCGCTATAACAACAGCGTGGCAGCATATGAGGCGTCTTTCCAGGCGTTTGCATCCTATTACCGTAGAAATCATATGCCGAAGGAAAAAGCACAATTTAGGGGGTGGTAAGATGCGTCTGCCAATCGTAAATCCGATTACCAGAACCAAGAAACAGGAAGGAGTGTTCGGCGGCTTAGATACCAGGTCGAGCGTCCAGGATGGATATTTTGCAGATATGAAAAATATGTCCTCTGATCACTATCCGGCAGCAGGGCCGCGCCAGGCGCGAGGAGAACCAATAAAAACATTGGAGAAGCCAAACGGCCTCTACTGGAAAAATGGACTAGCATATGTTGATGGAGAAAAACTGTATTATAAGGACCAGGAAAAGGGAACGGTAGCAGATAGCAAAAAAGTTATGGTCGGAATGGGGGCCTATATCATCATTCTTCCGGATAAGGTTTATCTAAACACGGATTCCGGGGAGTTTGGTTCGATGGAGAAAACCTTTGCCCAGGCTTCAACAGCGACGTTTGCGCCGTCATACACCGGCTCAACCTATACAAAAATTTCCTGCACCGGAATCGGAAAACAATTCAATCAGTATGACGGCGTGGAAATATCCGGATGCACGAATGCAGATTACAATAAAACGGCCACTATCCAGGCAAAAACGGATGATAGCATTACAATCATCGGTGTATTAGAAAATAGTTTTACACAGGCGAGTGGTTTGAAGATAAAGCGGAAAGTACCGGATATGGATTTTTTAACGGAATGCGAAAATCGATTGTGGGGATGCAGTAGCAAAAACCATGAAGTATATGCGAGCAAGCTGGGCGATCCTCTGAACTGGAACGTTTTTGAAGGTATTTCGACAGACTCCTATGCGGCAACGATCGGATCGGATGGAGATTTCACGGCAGCAGCTACATATTCCGGATATGCGCTTTTCTTTAAGGAGCATACAATTCATAAGGTCTATGGAAACAAACCGTCAAATATCCAGATTCAAACGCAGGAGGCGCCGGGCGTAAAGAGTGGGTGCAGTGCTAGTGTTCAGGTCGTTGGAACTACGCTGATCTATCTTTCTGGTACGGGTGTACATGGCTATACCGGCGGCGTTCCGTTTACGCTGTCGGATGTTCTGGAAAAACTCGCGCTGTCGGATGGAATCGCAGGGAAATACCAAGGAAAGTATTATCTGTCAGCGGAGACGGGAAAAGGAAAACAACTGCTGGTCTATGACACAGCAAAACGGCTCTGGCATAAAGAAGATGATACGCAGATGCTTCTTACCGCACCCGGAGGAGGACAGCTCTATTATGTCGATCAGGATAAAAACGTCCGCACCATTACCGGAGGGGATGAGCTGGTCGAATGGTATCTTGAAACGGGAGATCTGGAAGAAGGAAGCCTGAATCGAAAGTACATTGGAAAGATTCAGTTCATGATAGAGCTGGAACGTGGAAGCCAGGTGGATGTGTTTCTGAAACACGATTCAGATGCAGCTTTCCGCCGGATGATTACCATCTTCGCAGATAAAAAGCGGACGTATTCGATTCCAATTAAGCCGATGCGCTGCTTCTATTATCGGTGGAGGTTAGAAGGCAAGGGAAAAGCCCGATTGATTGCCGTCGGAAAGTACATCAACGAAGGGAGTGAGATCTGATGGCACAGTTCAAAGCGATCGAGGGCTTTAATAGTATGGATACGAAAGAACTGACAGGATATCTCTATCAGCTCAACGAACAGCTTAAATATATGTTCAACAATCTTACTCCGGAAGATAACTATTCCAATCAGGCGCTGCAGAAATATCTGGAGGATGAGAAAAGGGTAGCATCCCTGAAATTCGATTTGGATGGTTTGAAAGTTGAAGTGAGCGATTTCGAAAAGAATACGAATGCAAAGTTTAAAGTTACAGACAGCAAAATCGATATGAAAGTAACGAAAGGAACCGTATCGTCGGAGATTTCATTGGAATCGGGACAGGTTACGATATCCGGAAATCGTCTGGTGGTAAATTCAACGAATTTCAAGTTAGATGCTTCCGGAAATGCTACATTCTCCGGAAATGTAAAAGGTGCAACGATCACTGGTTCAAGAATCCGCTGCAAGGGTGGAGCATTTGAAGCTAATGAAGACGAGGTTTATATCGGAGGATTCTATACGTTTGATACCAGCATGGGACAATATCTAGGCACCGGCGATCAGAGCACAGGAATGGGTGATAATGATTTGTATTGCTTCTGGACTGGCTGGGATGGCACAGGAAATATCAATGACACAAAACCGCAGAGGATCCTGGATCACTATGGATGTGTCTTGTCTCCGTCCAATGCCTATGCACAGGAATTATATCTCAATCACCCAGTTTTTTCCGGGAAGACCCACTACTGGGGCGTAGCGGAAACGATCCAGGATATCTATGATCGCCTGGATGATTTGGAAAGCAGAAGTTAGGAGGTACCATGAAAAAATATGTGTATGAAGAGCTCGCCATCAAAGCGATTGTCAGTGCTCTCGATAGAATGAAAGTGGAGGGGATTACCCAGGCGGAGAATCTGGTAAAGATTGCCGCGATCCTAAATGCAGGAGAAGTCATTGAAGAGAAAGAAGAAAGGAAGGATGAATAATGGCGGTTGGAAGTATTGTTGATTATCTGAGTAGTTCCGGAAGAGATTCCAGCTATGCAGCCAGACGGAAGCTTGCTGAAGAATATGGAATATCTGGATATTCCGGGACGGCAAGCCAGAATACAAAATTGCTGGGAATGCTGCAGAACGGGTCAGCGACAAATAATGCGGCGAAGATTCAGGGGCTTGCAAATGCAGCGCCATCGAACCCGTCCAGCAATGTAACTGCGGGGGTAGCCACGGCAAGCGGTTCGACCGAGGCGAAGCCGATGTACCAGAGGTCTGACCGAGTGAATGAATACTACAATAAAACTCGGAATCTGGAGAAGAACAAGCCGGATGAATTTGAAAGTAAGTACGAAGATCAGATCTCAAATATCCTGGATAATATCATGAACCGTCCGAAATTTTCGTACACCTCGGAGGATATGGTAAACGATGATTTATATAAAATGTACCGCGATCAGTATATGCGCCAGGGAAACCTTGCTATGCGCGATACGATGGGGAATGCGGCGGCGCTGACCGGCGGATATGGGAATACATACGCGTCGGCAGCAGGGCAGCAGGCGTATGACAATTATGTCGCTCAATTAAACAATAAGGCTCTGGACTTCTATGATCGGGCATACCAGCGTTATGCGGATGAAGGACAGAATCTGTACAACCAGATGAATGTAGTGACAGGTCTGGACAATACAGATTACCAGCGTTATAGGGATGGCGTCAACGATTATGGATTTACTGATAGGGATTTTCGGCGCGGTGCTTATCCGGCTGATTGTCTATGTCAAAGGCAAGAACGCGAAGAAATACCGCAAAGGTGTGGAATACGGCTCTGCCCGTTGGGGGACTGCCGAAGATATACGTCCCTACACCGACCCGGTATTTCAAAATAACGTGCTGCTCACACAGACAGAACGGCTTACCATGAACAGCCGCCCGAAGCAGCCGAAGTATGCAAGGAATAAAA
>ERZ779843.646-NODE-646-length-50255-cov-4.107012_pt1 | contig 50255 bp, 45 predicted proteins | sample MGYA00511560_ERZ779843 | MGnify/ENA primary metagenome ERZ779843 (study PRJEB29588, sample SAMEA2158062) | human gut metagenome | biome: human gut; feature: human-associated habitat; material: faeces | place: Denmark | collected 2008/2010 ... | reverse complement strand
GTGATTTCATACAATCCTCCTTATTTGAGAGAAACAAAAAAATATTTCTGTTTGCAAAAACTGCTGCACAGCAGAAAAATCTGTCTCATTATAACTATGTAATTGTTGAATTACCCGTGAAATATCAGTATAGCATGAGGACGGCAAAAGAGCAATGACCGGTGCCAAAGATGCGTCATTTATCATGCGAAAAAAATGAAACTGTATGACTTAATTTTATAAATTCCAGAGAATAAACTTGACATTTTCTGCGAAATAGAGTACCCTATGCATAATTTAATAAATGTTTCATATGATTTAAGAGCGATGTTGTTCAAACGTCGCTCTTTTTGTATTTTGTAGGTACTACATATTTAAGAAAAGTGAGGAATAACGTATGGAGAGATTTGCAGAAATTGTTTCAAAGGTGGATGACTTTGTCTGGGGACCGGTGATGCTGGTTCTTCTTGTGGGAACGGGAATTTTCCTAACCTTCCGGACGCGATTTTTAACATGGAGAAATTTAGGGTATGCATTGAAGAGCACCCTGAGTAAGGAGGCACGCACGAAGAGCCGAGGCGAGGGCGATGTTTCTCCGTTTTCGGCGCTGACAACGGCACTTGCGGCAACGATCGGAACCGGAAATATTGTCGGAGTTGCAACGGCAATGGTTTCCGGCGGACCGGGAGCACTTGTGTGGATGTGGATCTCGGCTGCATTCGGACTGACCTCCAAGTTCAGTGAATGTATGCTTGCGATCAAATACCGTGAAGTGAATGAGAAGGGGGAGATGAGCGGCGGTCCTATGTACACGATGAAAAAAGGACTGAAGAATAAGAAGCTTGGTGCCGTTCTTGCATGGTTCTTTGCGTTATTTGCCGTGATCGCATCGTTTGGTATCGGAAATATGACACAGGGAAATTCCATTTCGGGAGCGATCAAAGCAACGTTTCATGTGCCGACCGGAGTTACCGGAATTGTGATCACCGTGCTTTCTCTTCTGATCATTGTCGGTGGAATCAAGTCGATCTCAAAGGTATCGTCTGTAGTTGTTCCGGTTATGGCAATTTTCTATGTGATCTGTGGTGTTATTGTTATTATAGGAAATATTGCAAATTTGCCGGCAGGCGTTGCCATGATCTTTAAGATGGCATTTTCGGTGAAGGCAGTGGGCGGCGGACTTTGCGGAACGATCGTTGCTTCCATGATGAATGCGATGCGATACGGCGTTGCGCGTGGTGTATTTTCCAACGAAGCCGGCATGGGTTCGGCAGCAATTACCGCAGCTGCGGCTACAACCGACAATCCGGTGCGTCAGGGTTATATCAATATGACGGGAACATTCTGGGATACCATTGTTGTCTGCACGATCACAGGACTGGCAATTGCCTCCTCCGGTGTGCTTGGTATGACGGATGCAGACGGCGCGCTTCTGACCGGCTCCGACATAACGATTGCCGCATTTCAGACGGTGCTTGGCTCCGGCGGTGGCTGGCTCGTCACGATCGGTATTACATTGTTTGCATTTTCCACGATCCTCGGCTGGGAATATCATGGTGAGAAAGCATTCGAGTATCTTCTCGGAACACATAAATACAATATGGTATATAGAGTGGTGTTTTCGTTGATCGCCTATTTTGGCTGTACGCAGACACTCAGTCTTGTGTGGAACTTTTCGGATATTGCCAATGCGCTGATGGCGATTCCAAACTTAATCTGCATGCTCCTGTTAAGTGGCGAGATTGCAAAGGATATCCGCGATTTCCAGCCTGAAATTGAAAAGATGCGGGAATAGAATACATGCTCACTTTCAAAAAATGGAAAAAATACCGATTTTGAAACCGGAAGGTTGCATCTGAAGTTCAATGCATAATTCTCCTTGATTTCCACATACTACCCATACAGCATAATTATGGAAAATATGATGGAAACAAGGAGGATTTTTTTGATATGAAAGCTACAGGAATTGTGCGGAGAATTGACGATCTTGGACGCGTCGTCATTCCCAAGGAGATCCGCCGGACATTGCGGATCCGTGTGGGAGATCCGTTGGAGATATATACGGACAGAGAGGGTGAGGTCATTTTAAAGAAATATTCCCTGATGGGAGATATGGGAATATTTGCACAGCAGTATGCAGATTCGCTGGCGCAGACCACAGGCTATCAGGTGGTTGTGACAGACAGGGAGCAGGTGATCGCCGCGTCGGCAGCCGCCCGCAAGGAGATGATGGATAAAGCGGTCAGCAAAGACATGGAGCAGATGATCGATCGGAGAGAGATCACTGTGGCGTCCGGGGAAAGCAGGGAATACCGCAAGATCTGTGATGAGGAGGAACCATTTGCGTGGGAGGTGATCTGCCCGATCATTTCCGAAGGAGACGCGGTGGGGGCGGTGGTGATCTTTACCCGGAGCCGGAAGGAAACGCTCGGCGAGGCGGAGAGAAAGCTGGCGCATGTGGCAGCAGGATTTCTGGGAAGACAACTGGAGCAGTAGAGATAAGCTCATTGCCGGAAGGTGATGGGCTTGTATTTCGATATACGGTAAAAAGATATCTGAAAGCAAAGATGTATAAACGGAATTTTTAATCTGTTTTTGAACCTTGGGTCATGTTATAATAATGAATGAAAAGGAAGTTAAAAGGTACGATGGGAGGAGGGATTACTATGGGAACATGGTCGACGGGATTATATCAAAATGATATGAGTTCGGATGTGAAAGATGATTATATCGGCAAACTGAAAGCCGGCAAAGATGATGAAACGGCACTGCGGGAAATCTTGTCAGAGTATCAGTATGAGCTGGAAGATATTGACTGCAAATATGACATTTATCTGGCACTGGCGGACACCCTGTGGAAAAAGGGACGGCTGACGGAGTCCTTTAAGGTTAAGGCATTAGAGATGCTGGAAGAAGACCGGATTTCAGAACGATGGGAGTCGGAAAAGATCCGCAAAGAAAGAAGCAGGGTGCTCGATAAGCTGAAGGCAGAGCTGGAAAGCCCCATGCCGGAGAGAAAGAAGATTCCGGTGCATAAACCATATGTGACAGGCTGGAAACAGGGAGAGGTATATTATTTTGAGGTGAAGCAGGAGGTTGAAGGATACGAAAAGTATCTCGGATGGTATGCCATGTTTTATGTTGACCGCCTGTTTCAACAGGACTGGAATGTAAGAGGAGTGGACGATGAAGTTGCGGAGGCGTACTTTTTCATGGCAAAGGACAAGCCGCAGAGCATCGAAGATTTTAAGAAAGCAAGACCGGTCTGCTTCTCTAAGGGGAAGGATTCCCGGAGATATAAGGCGAAGATCGTGGAGAGATCCAAAAGAAAACGCCCGAAGGATCTGACGCTGTTAGGAAGCTGTGAGTCGTTTCAGCCACCGAAACATAATGATAAGATCACGGAGCTCTTCTTCTGGATGGAGCCGGATTTCAGAAGCATGTTAAGAGGATATGAGTATTAACGAAGAGAATAGTTTCTACATATAAAGCGAATCGTGCAGGGAAGGCAGTGAAAGCCGGAAAAACGGTTGAATTTCGTCGTTGCTTCAGAAAAAATAGACACTACAATCGTAGAATGTCTAAAAGTGCGGACAAAATGGAAAGAATTCGTGAAAAACCTTGACAAACAGGGGGAATAAGGGTATAAATAGACTTGTAAGTTTTTACGGAAATTTTTATTGAGGAGGAGTTTATCCATGAACAAGACAGAATTGGTTGCAGCTATCGCAGAGAAGGCTGAGCTTTCTAAGAAGGATTCAGAGAAGGCTTTAAAGGCATTCATCGACACTGTTACAGATGAGTTAAAGAAGGGCGAGAAGATTCAGTTAGTAGGCTTTGGTACATTCGAGGTACAGCACAGAGCAGCTAGAGAGGGTAGAAACCCACTTACAAAAGAGACAATCAAGATCGCAGCTTCAAACGCTCCTAAGTTTAAGGCTGGTAAGGCTTTAAAGGATGCTGTGAACGAGTAATTTTTTGTGAAACAGGATATTCTTTGGGCTGCCATTTATGGCAGCCTTTTTTCAATTTATGGCAAAATGCTTATTTTGTCACTTAGATCATAGAAATGAGGGGTATTATGAGGTTAGATAAGTATTTAAAGGTTTCCCGTCTGATCAAAAGACGACCGGTTGCCAATGAAGCATGTGATGCCGGACGAATCCGGGTCAACGGAAAGACAGCAAAGGCATCCCTTAACGTAAAGGTGGGCGATATCATTGAGATCACCTTTGGCGATAAGGTGGTGAAGGTGGAGGTTCTCAGTATTGAGGAGACCTACAAGAAGGACGAAGCGAAAGAGCTTTATCGTGTCCTGTAATAGAATAAAGTAAAAGACGCCTGCATATATATTTGGTATGCAGGCGTTATTTATTACCTAGAAGAAATGGGGAGTAGTCATGGAAGAAAGAGAAAACAGAGGTGTACATAAGGTTTATCTGAACGGCAGGAAAACAGCAGTGATGTCGGGGGTGCGCGATGTCCTGTCCTTTGATGCCAGAGAGGTGTATCTGGAGACCGAACAGGGGATTCTTCTTATTAAGGGGGACGAACTTCATGTAAACAGGCTGTCGCTGGAAAAAGGCGAGGTTGATGTGGATGGACGTATCGACAGCTTTGCATATTCGGATAAGAATGATCCGGAGAAAAAATCATCATCATTTTTCGGGAGAATGTTTCAGTGAGTCAGATAATTCGGGAACAGATTTATTTTCAGATCACGACGATCTGTGCAGGAATGTTTATGATGTTTGGGTATGACATTCTGCGGCTGTGGCGGTGGATGATCCCTCACGGCAGGCTGTGGGTCTGGATCGAAGACCTGTTATATTGGAGTCTGCTTGGCATACCGGTCTTTGTGCTTTTTTTTCAGATGATCGACGGCGTGCCGCGCTGGTACGGGATTCTAGGGATGCTTGCCGGAGGTATTTTGTATGAGAGCGGGATCAGCATTCCGCTGCGCGCCGGGATGCATCGATTATTGGTGAAATATAATAAAAAAATAGGATTCAGGGTTGCGAAATTAGGAAAAATGTTGTATAGTAAAATAACCAGCCCGTATAGCAGAGGCTAGAAAAATCGGGCATTCGGAGCAAGTTTCACTGACATTTTATTTGAACACTATATCTGGTGTTTGTCGTTGATCGGATGTACCAGATATTGGATGTTTAAGAGGAGCTGATCAATGTGTTTCGTTGGGGGACGGGATGCAGGCGATCGTATGGGGAGTTGATAATTATATGGCACGATCAAAACGTAGAAAAAAGCTCAGTCCGTTTACCGTTGCCGGAGTGATGGTTTTATGCTGTGTCCTTTGTGGATCCTTCACGTATAAGACGGTTTCTCTGAAGGCAGAGTCCGCAAAGTATTCGGCACAGATTTCCGAACTGAAAAAGGAAAAGAAGAAGCTGAAGGAAGAGAAAGCGGAGATTAAGGATTATGAGTCTTATGTTAAGACGAAGGAGTATACCGAGGAGGTTGCCCGCGACAAGCTGGGTCTCGTATATCCGAATGAGATCATATTTGAACCAAACGACAAGTAAGACGAAGAGTTTCGCAAATAATTGCGAAGCTCTTTTTTTCGGTCACAGCCTTACGGATAATTTGTCGAAAAAATTTTTTGCCGGCGTGTCCTGATTTTGACAAAAATTTCAAAAATTCTTTTCTATACTTTGTGGCACTGACGAACAAAGAGGGGGTTGTGTCATGAAAAAGTTGCAAAAAAGAATGTTGGTACAATTGTTGTTTGGCTTTCTGATCGGCAGGGTTGTCCTGTTAGAAAGAAATCCTGCGGGAGCGGCGTTTTTTGCTGCGGGGCTTGTTCAGGGCGGAGGTGTCCTGCCACTGCTTGCTTCAGTGGGGCTCGGTATGTTGTCGGCGCTGTCTCTTGAGGCGGTGCTTCGCTACAGTGTGGCGATGGTGGGCGTTATATTTGCACAGAGGCTGATGAGAAAACAGAAGATCAAAATGAATATCTGGCAGTCATCCGGTCTGATGGCGGCAACACTGGCGATCTTGTCGGTGACGCAGTATACGATCCTGCCCTGGCAGTGGAAAGATATTTTATTTACTGTGCTGGAGCCGGTGCTTGTCGTTGCGCTGGCGAGAGTGTTTGCGGAGGGACAGAGGTATCTGCTTCATTATCGCCGCGGCAGGCAGGCGTGTCAGGAGGAGGTCCTTAGCCTGATTCTAATCGGCATGCTTGCCATGTATGGAATCCCGGAGATGATGATCTCGGATATTTCATTGACGGAGCTGGCGGTATTTCTGATAATTCCGTTTGCGGGCTATCAATATGGGATCGGTATCGGAGCCGTGGCGGGAGCAGCAGGCGGGATCCTGCTGACAATGACAGGGACGGATGTGGGGATCATAGGAAGCCTGTGTCTGCTTGGTATGGCGGCAGCAGTTTTCCGTGACAAGGGGAAGATGTGGAGTCTGTCGGCATACCTTTGCTGCGCCTTTGGAATCGGGATCGCACTGAACAGTGAAATGCTTGGGCTTGGCGTTGTCAAGGCAATGGTCATTGACAGTGTGCTTCTGGCATTGCTGCCGGACAAGCTGCTGCGTCGTCTGCGTCTTCCGCTGCACCTGTACAGCACGGAGGAAGAGCGGTATGCGGATCATCCGATGAAACACAAGCTGGAGGATTTTGCCGATTCCTTCCGGGAGCTGTCCCATGTGCTGCAGAAGCAGAGTGTGGAGAAAAAGAGCGTAAACCGTCGGGATGTGCGTTTGCTGATGAAGGAAATGGCAGAGCAGGTGTGCGATAAATGCAGCCACAGAGAGTGTTGTATGGGACAGGTTGCGGTCAACCGTCCGGAGGTCGTGTCGCATTTGATGGAGATGCAGGAGCAGGGGATGCTTAGGATCGACCAGATGCCGGCGGAGTTTGTGGAGGAATGTATTCATCCGGACTGGTTTCTGATGGAAGCCAATCAGGGGCTTCGGATGGCACGGACGGTGATGAGTTTTCAAAACCAGCTTGCGCAGAACCGGCGTGTGCTGGCAGGGCAGATGGAACAGGTGGGAGAGCTTTTTGCGGGACTGGCGGGGGATATGTGCCATGCCGGTGAAGTCCCGGCGGAGATGGAAAATGTCATCAAAAGAGAACTGGGAAATCTTCGGGTCAGAGTAAATGATATGATGATCTGCCGCGATAAAAGAGATCACATCGAAATACGGATGCAGGCAAAGACGACAAAGGGGCGGCTGGTGACCGCAAGGGAGACCGCACAGGTATTGTCTGAGCTTTTCGGTAAGTCATTTATGCCGTCCAGGGAGAGTCATAATGTGATTCCGAAGGAAGAGACGGAAATGATATTTGTGGAGGATACGCCGCTTCTGGCTGTGACCGGCGTGGGGCGGCGCAGAAAGGAAGGTGAGGAGGTGTCCGGGGACAGCTTTTCGTGTCTGTCTCTGCCAAACGGAGAACTTCTGCTGGCACTTTCGGACGGCATGGGAAGCGGAGAGGGCGCGCTAGGGGAAAGTCAGGTCGTGATCGAGCTGCTTGAGCAGATGACAGAGGCGGGCTTTTCCAAGATTTCCGCACTCAAGCTCATCAATTCGCTGTATATGCCGGAGGCGGTTCAGACACGCTTTGCCACGGCGGATGTGGTCGTTTTAGATCTGTATCAGGGTAGCTGCCAGTTTATGAAAAACGGTGCGGCGGCAACCTGGTTGCGGCGGGGAGATCATGTGGAGAGGATTGAGGGACAGGCTCTGCCGGTGGGAGTATATCAGGATGCAGAGCCCTATTTCCAAAAGACGGAGATATATTCCGGAGATTATGTTATAATGATGACGGATGGTATCGTGGATGCTTTTGAGGGGAGAGAGGTGCAGTTAGAGAAGCTTTTGCAGCAGACACGGATCGTGAACCCTCAGGAGCTTGCAGAATATATTGTAGAGGAGGCGGTTCGTCAGGATGACGGACGCGTGCGTGACGATATGAGCGTTGTGGTTGCAGCAATCTGGGAGAGAACGCGCGAGAATGCCTGTGTACCATCCTACAAAAACAGACAGATCCGACTGTCATAAAGGAGATAAAGCAAAGCATGAAACTGGAATCGTACCATGAGATGAAAGCGTTTTGTGAAAAAAATAAATTACTCCAATCAGGGCAACGTGTTCTTGTGGCATTTTCGGGTGGGGCAGATTCGGTGTATCTGACACTTGCCCTGCAGGAACTGTCCCAAGAATGGGACTTTGCTCTGGAACTTCTTCATGTAAACCACCAGATCCGCGGAGAGGAGGCTGGGCGTGATGAGGCATTCTGTCGTAGCTTTGCTGCACAGCAGGGGCTTAAGCTTCATGTATGCAGTGGAGATGTCCCTAAAATGGGACAGGAGCAGAAATGTTCTCTGGAGGAGGCAGCCAGAAAGTACCGTTATCAGTGCATCGAAGAATTGGTGGAAAGAGAAGACTTTGACCGCGTGGCAGTGGCACATCATCAGGATGACCAGGCGGAGACGGTTCTTTTTCAGATGCTGCGTGGAAGCGGCGTGCGCGGCATGGGAGGCATGCGGTCTCGTCATGGAATCTACATTCGTCCGCTGCTTTTCCTGCGGCACAGAGACATTGTCCGTGAATTGGGACAGTGCGGACAGTCCTGGTGTGAGGACAGTACCAATCAGGAGGAGGACTGCAGTCGCAATAAGATACGACTGACTATTCTGCCGATGCTCGAGAAGAGCATCAACAGCGGTGCGTCGGCGCATCTGGCGAGAACGGCACAGCAGATGCAGGAGGTACAGTCATTTCTGGAGGAGGAATTAACAAAGCGTCTTCCGGAGCTTATGATGGAGACAACAGGACAGGATGTCACGGAGGATGGACAACTCACTGCCCGTGTCGAAGAAGTGCAAAAGCTTCCGGTGGCACTGCAGAGGGAATGGGCGCATTGGATGATCACCGAAGCGGCAGGAAGAAGCCGGGATATTTCAAACCGCCATATGGAGGCACTGCTTGAGCTGGTGCAGGGAGAGACCGGAAAGCGTCTGGATCTTCCGTACGGACTTGTGGCAGGGGGAGACTATGACCGTCTGTGGATCCGCTCAAAGGATCGGAACATAGACGCTATGGTGGAATCCGGAGGGCAATCTGCCGACACGCAGAAGTTGTGCTGGCAGAAGGAACAGAAAAAGCCGGTGAGTGTTGTTCTTACCGGGATGGATGGCGCTTCGAGAACATTTCTTTTACGGCGGGAGAATTTTTTTACGGCATTTGAACATAACGAAAGAAAAATACCGAAAAATAACTGTACGAAATGGTTTGATTATGCTAAAATATGTGGTATGCTTGAATTTCGTCATCCTGCAGAAGGTGATTTTTTGTGGCTGGATGAGCAGGGAACTTTAAGAAAGCCGTTGAACCGGCTTCTGATCGACCGGCATATTCCCAGAGACAAAAGAAAACAGATATGGATCCTGGCGGAGGGAAGCCATGTTTTATGGGTTCCCGCACTTGATCGTGTCAGTGCCGGGTATTATATTTCGGACAGGACAGAAGAGATACTGTGCATTAATATGATTACTGAGAGTGAGAAAAAAGATGAAAGAAATAGTACATGTAATGTTCTCCCGGGAGCAGGTAGAGAACAGGATTAAAGAGTTAGCAGACCAGATCAATGAGGAGTATGGAATGACACCGCTCCGTCTGATCTGTATTTTGAAGGGAAGCGTATTTTTTTCCTGTGAACTGGCAAAGCATCTGAAGATGCCGGTGACACTGGATTTCATGTCTGTGTCCAGCTACGGCAACAGCACATCAAGCTCCGGCAAGCTGACGATCAAGAAGGATCTTGAGCAGTCTATCCAGGGCGTCGACTGTCTGCTGATCGAGGACATCATTGATACCGGTTACACACTTTCCATGCTTAAGCCGATGCTGTTAGAACGTAAGCCAAAGAGCTTTAAGATCTGCACACTTTTAAATAAGCCGGATCGCAGGGAGGTTGAGATGGAGGCAGATTATACCGGATTTGCCATCCCGGATGAGTTTGTAGTCGGATATGGACTGGATTATGCACAGAAGTACAGAAATCTTCCGTATGTCGGCACACTGGAGTTTGTTGAGGAATAACAGCCCATCGCAGGAATTGCCCGTCAGGGCATTTCTTATGAAATAAATATCAGGTAAGGAGACATTCATGAGGCAACAGATGAGAACAGGAATCGGCTTTTATCTGCTGATTCTGGTGATTATTGCAGCGGCCGTCTATGTTTCGGGAACTTTGGATTCGGGTGGACAAAAGTCCTACAATATTGTGAACTTCACTCAGGATCTGGAGGATGGAAATGTCACCTCCGTGGCAATCCTTCCGAATGAGGAGGTGCCGACCGGCGAGGTCGACGTCCGCAAGAAGGACGGTTCTACACAGAATTTTTATGTATCCGATGTAACAGAGGTTGAGAAGCTGATCCGGAGCAAGGACAGTAAGCTGGCAGATAAGTATGTGATGAAGGATGTGCAGAAACCATCCTGGATCATCACGACACTGCTTCCGTATCTTTTAGGCATCATTGCTATTTTCTTCTTGTTTTCATTCCTGTCTGCGCAGACAGCAGGTCAGGGAGGCAGCAATGCCAAGATGATGAACTTTGGCAAGAGCCGTGCACAGAGGATCGATCCGGATGATCCAAATGCAAAGCATTTTAAGGATGTAGCAGGACTCAAGGAAGAGAAGGAGGAGCTGGAGGAGATCGTCGATTTCCTGGCAGATCCATCCAAGTATACACAGCTTGGAGCCCGCATTCCAAAGGGAATTATCCTTGTGGGACCTCCGGGAACCGGTAAGACGCTGCTTGCAAAGGCAGTGGCCGGAGAGGCCGGAGTACCATTCTTCAGCCTGTCCGGTTCTGATTTCGTCGAGATGTTTGTCGGAGTCGGAGCATCCCGTGTGAGGGATATGTTTGCGGAAGCTAAGAAGAACGCACCCTGTATCGTATTTATCGATGAGATAGATGCAGTGGCAAGAAAGCGAGGAACCGGTCTTGGCGGCGGTCACGACGAGAGAGAGCAGACATTGAACCAGATGTTGGTTGAGATGGATGGTTTCGGTATCAATGAAGGAATCATTGTAATGGCAGCTACGAATCGTGTGGATATTCTGGATCCTGCGATTCTGCGTCCGGGTCGTTTCGACCGCCGTGTGGCAGTTGGCAGACCGGATGTCAGAGGACGTGAGGAGATTCTTGAGGTTCATGCAAAGGGCAAGCCGCTCAGCGACGATGTGGATCTTGAGAAGGTGGCACGCACTACGGTTGGATTTACCGGAGCAGATCTGGAGAATCTGATGAACGAGTCCGCGATCGCCTGTGCAAGAGAGGGACGTCCTTGCATTACACAGGCAGATATCGACCGCTCCTTCATTAAGGTTGGGATCGGTACCGAGAAGAAGAGTAAGATCATTTCCGAGAAGGATAAGCGGATCACCGCATATCACGAGTCCGGGCATGCGATCCTGTTCCATGTGCTTCCGGATGTCGGTCCGGTGCATATGGTGTCTGTGATCCCAACCGGACAGGGCGCAGCAGGTTATACGATGCCGCTGCCCGATAAGGATGAGATGTTTAATACCCGCGGCAAGATGCTGCAGGATATTATGGTAAGTCTTGGCGGTCGTATCGCAGAGTCATTGATCTTTGACGATATCACCACAGGTGCTTCGCAGGATATCAAGACAGCGACAGCAACGGCGAGAGACATGGTGACAAAGTATGGTTTCTCCGAGGCGATCGGTATGATCAACTATGCCGACAGCGACGAGGTGTTCATCGGAAACGACTTTGGACATACGAGCCGTACCTACAGCGAGGAGACGGCACGGGATATTGACAAGGAAGTGCGTAAGATCATTCAGGACTGCTATGACAAGGCACGCGCGATCATTGAGGAGCATATGGATGTGCTTCATGCATCTGCCGAGATCCTGATGGACAAAGAGCGTATCACCCGTGAGGAGTTCGAAGCACTGTTTGATACAAAATAACAAAAAACAGCTATCATATCCGTATTTTTTATGGAATTTGATAGCTGTTTTCTTATGCCAAGCAAAAATGCACAAAAACTTTTTGGAAAAGATAGTAAGTTTATGCACACTTTAGTAGACCCCGCTGTTATACTAACACTCGTAAACCCCAATACATTATATAGTTTTTGCTACACCCCATAAGTAACAAAAATACCTTCTCCAAAAGGGACAGTCGTTCGGTGACTGTCCCTTTTATTGTGGGCGGAGGATGAAATAGATGCAAAAATCACCGATTTGAAGTATAATAGGGTGCAAAGGTCAAAAATTAAGACAAAATCCAAATTATGCTTTGGACATAAGAAATAGGATGGGCGCAGTGATATATTCCATGTGCGAAGTTTGAGTAATATTAGTTGAAAAACGTGTTGATAACGGCAAAGAGGTGATTTAGCATGATGTACAATTCGCAGCTTGAGACATTTATTTGTGTTGTTGATGTTGGGAGCTTTAGTAAAGCGGCAGAGAAATTATATATTAGCGCCCCTGCGGTAATTAAGCAGATTAACTCGTTGGAGAACAGTCTGGATCTGCAGCTGTTTGAAAGGACGCACAGAGGGCTTTTAGTGACAGAGGCAGGTCAGTCCCTATATAAAGATGCGAAGTATCTGATCCAATACTCGAAGGAATCTCTGGTTCGGGCCCGGAATGCCATGAATCATGATGATGAGATCATACGTGTTGGGATATCTCCAATGACTCCGCCGGAGATTTTTGTGGAGTTGTGGCCTAAGATCCAGCAGATTTATCCGGACATGAAATTTAAGCTTACCACGTTTGAAAACACCCCGGAAAATGCAAGAGAGATACTTGCGAATATGGGTCAGAATATTGATGTTATAGCCGGAATATTCGATGAGACAATGCTGAAGCTGCGTGGCTGCGACGGGACGGAGATTTCAAGAGAACCATTTTACGCGGCTGTGTCGATCCATCACCGGCTGGCAGGCAGAGAATCCATCACGCTTTCTGATCTGGCAGGGGAGTCGTTGATGCTGATGCAGAGAGGATGGAGTTATTATGGTGACCGTCTCAGAGATGATCTTGAAAAGAATCATCCGGAGATTAAGATCGTCGATTTTGAATTGTATAACGTAGAGGCATTTAACCGTTGTGAAAACAACAACGAGGTGCTGTTGGCATTCAAAAGCTGGGAGAGTGTACATCCGCTGATCAAGATCATTCCGGTGGAATGGGATTACACGATGCCATTTGGAATATTACATTCCAAGGAGCCATCGGACAAAGTGAAACGTCTTATCAAGGCGATCAATCGAATCACACGAGAATAAACCGAAGGGTTAATACGGAATAACAAAGCGGGACTTCTAAGGGGGTCCTGTTTTTTATATTATAGGAAGCTTGTGTCGTTTCCTAATAATGTTAAAACGCTCCTCACTGGTTTTGCCCTTTTTGGAAAACATACTGGAAATGCCGGGCACAGCAGGGGGGATAACGAATGGGTTAAGACTTATAAACTAATGGAAACTTCTCTTGGCGATGCCGGAGATGTATAGTATATACAAGAAAAAACAAGGAGGACATGAATTATGGAATATGTAACATTAAGTAACGGAGTAAAAATGCCAATTCTTGGTTATGGAGTTTATCAGGTGACAAAAGAGGAATGCGAGAGATGTGTTCTTGATGCATTGAAGGTAGGATATCGTGCGATCGATACCGCACAGAGTTATTTTAATGAGGAAGAGGTTGGAAATGCCATCGAGAAATCCGGCATTCCGAGAGAGGAAATTTTCCTCACCACAAAGGTATGGGTAGAGCATTACGGTTATGAGGAAGCGAAAAAGTCTGTTTTGGAATCCATGAAGAAATTAAAAACAGATTATCTGGATCTGGTTCTTCTTCATCAGCCATTTGCGGATGCATATGGTGCATATCGTGCTCTGGAGGAATTATATGATGAGGGTAAGATCAAAGCCATCGGAATTTCCAATTTCTATGTAGACAGAATGGTTGATTTCGCTTCCTTTAACAGAATCAAGCCGATGGTCAATCAGGTGGAAACGCACATCTTTAATCAGCAGAAAGAGATGAAGGAATATGCGGACAAATACAATATCCAGCTTGAGGCATGGGCTCCGTTTGGTGAGGGCAGAGGAGGCACATTTGATAATCCGGTGATCGAAAAGATTGGAGAGAAATACGGAAAGACAACGGCACAGGTAATGCTTCGCTGGCATATTCAGAGAGGTGTGGTAGTGATTCCGAAGTCCACCCATATCGAAAGAATGGAAGAGAATTTTAACGTATTTGATTTCACTCTTTCTGAGGAGGACATGAATACGATTGCAGAACTCGATAAAGCAGAAAGTGCATTCTTCTCTCATCAGGATCCAAAGATGGTGGAATGGTTTGTCAATATGGCCGAGGAAAGAAAACATAACCATGACAGCGCGAAAGAAAAGAAAAACTGGTAGAGCGCAGGAAGGTGTAAGTAATGAAAGTTTTATTGGTCAATGGCAGCCCTCATAAAGAGGGCTGCACTTATACGGCATTGTGTGAGGTATCCGGAGCACTCAATGAAAATGGAATTGGGACAGATATATTCTGGATCGGGAATAAACCTCTTGCAGGATGCATTGCCTGCAAAAAATGCTGGGAAAATAACAAATGTGTATTCGTAGATTCCGTCAATGAATTTCTGGATATTGCAGGGGATTACGATGGCTTTGTGTTTGGTACTCCGGTTCATTGGGGTGGTGCAAGTGGAGCAATAACCTTATTTATGGACAGAGCGTTTTATGCAGATCTCAATGGTGGCGGCGACCGGTTCCGGTTAAAACCGGCTGCGGCAGTGATCTCTGCCAGAAGGGCAGGAACGACAGCTGCCTGGGATCAGATCAACAAGTATTTTGGTCTGATGCAGATGCCAATTGTTACTTCACGATACTGGAATATGGTTCATGGAACCAATCCGGAGGAAGTAAAAAAGGATCTGGAAGGAATGCAGGTAATGAAGGTGTTAGGTAATAACATGGCATATCTTCTCAATAGCATGAACATTGCAGGTAAAATGGGGTTAGATAAGCCGGATCTACCGGAATTTGTTTTCACAAACTTTATAAGATAGAACAGAGCTATGAATACAAAATTTTTAATTAAAATTGTGATTGATATAGGAATGATGGCATGTCTTCTTTTGTTAATGCCATACAGTCTGCTGGGAGAAACAGCACATGAGTGGATTGGCATGGGAATGCTTGTACTGTTTCTGCTTCACCATTGGTTTAACAGAAAGTGGCTGTCGGCGGTGAATCGAGGAGCCTATTCCCCCTACCGGCTTCTTCAGACAGCACTGGTAATCGTGATGCTGCTTCTGATGGCAGGTTCCATGGTTAGCGGAATTTTGTTATCAAATCATGTATTTCACTTTGCAAAACCGGTTTCTCACGCGGAGACAGCAAGACAGCTGCATATGCTTTGTGCATACTGGGGATTCCTTGTGATGTCTGTCCATTTAGGTATTCACTGGAATATGACAGTTGCAATGGCAGGCAGATTGTTTAGAAAGTCATCTGCACTAAGATCCGGTTTGGCAAAGGGAGCCGCTGTTTTGATAGCTGTGTATGGAATTTATGCGTTTCGTAAAAGACAGATCGGAAATTATCTTTTGTTGAAAAATCACTTTTTGTTTTTTAATTATGGTGAAAGTGTATTGCTGTTTATGCTGGATTATCTGGCGGTCATGTCTTTCGTGATATGGATCAGCTATTATATCAGTAAATTGTTGAAAAGAATCAATCATACCCGGAACAGATAGGAGGTCTTGTGATGAAGAGACAATGGATTACCCGTATTTGTTTTCTGGTACTGGCTGCCGGTGTGATTGCTGGAGTTTCTGTTTTTGCTGGGGAACATAAAGTTGGAGCCGTTACAAAGGTGTCAATAAAACAAGGTGGCACGAAAATGCTGCGCTGGAGTAAAATTTCCCCGAAAAACAGGAAGAAAATAAAGTGGAAAAGTTCTAGCACCAGGATCGTATCGGTAAGTACCCATGGAAAGATACAGGCAAAGCGGACAGGTAAAGCGGTGATCACGGCGAAGTATCAGGGAAGTACCCACAAGTATCAGGTGACAGTGCTTGCAAAGAGCAAACGCAGTAAGGCAACTGCTCGGCCGGCGGGAAAAAGTCCGGAACCGGGAAATGAAGCTGCGGAGCAAAATGCGGCTTCGTCAAAGCCGGAAAATACAACGGCGCCTGAGAAGGATCGGGAAACAGTGACAGCAGGGACAACCAGCTATCGGGGCTTTGTGACTGATAATACGCTTCACTCTGAGAAAAATGGAAATATTCATTACAATGTTTATATTCCGGCTTCCTATGATGGTACAAAAGAATACGCTTTATATATGACATTACCGGGTTATCAGGGACTGTATTTTCAGGGAGTTGCAGAAAACATCAAGACAGAGGATTTTGGGTTTGAAGCACAGCAATATAATCAGAATATGATCATTGTGGCTCCGCAGTTAAATGACTGGGGACAGACCTCGGCAGATCAGGCGATCGACCTGACAGAATATTTCCTGAGACATTATAAGATTGATCCGTCCAAGGTATATATTAACGGTTATTCCGGTGGAGGAGAGACATTATCTCTGGTGCTTGGAAAACGACCGGAGTTATTCGCGGCGGCATTGATGTGCAGTTCTCAGTGGGACGGCGCATATGAACCGGTGGTCAGGGCAAAAACGCCGGTCTATTTCGTGATCGGTGAAAGCGATGAGTATTATGGTTCCGCTCCTTTTAAGAAGGCATACCAGACGCTGTATGATCTTTATCAAAAGCAGGGCTTGTCCCGAAATGAGATTGACAAACTTCTGGTGCTCGATGTGAAAGGAAAAGATTATTTTGCAGGAACAAAGGTGACATATCAGCATGGTGGAGGATATTTGTTCTGCCGTGATAAACAGATTATGGGATGGCTATTTCATCATTAAAAAGGAGGAAGCGCGATGAAACAGAGAAAATGGATGAAGCTTCTGGCGGTTGCATTTGCAATGATCTTTGCTCTTGGACAATTGGCAGGTGACGGGCTTAGTGTGTCTGCAGCCAAAAGAAGAACATTAAATGTTAAAAATGTGACATTAACCACAGGAACAAGTAAGCAGCTTAAAGTATCCGGAATAAAAGCCGGAAAGGTCAAGTGGTCCTCTTCCAGAAAGTCAGTAGCAAGCGTTGGCAGGAAAGGAAAGGTGACCGCAAAGAAGCCGGGCAAAGCGACGATTACCGCAAAATTCCCGGGAGGAAAATTAAAATGCAGAGTGACTGTAAAGGTAGGCGGCAATGGAGGAAAGCCTGAGGCATCGAAGGCTCCGGCTGCGGAGGCGGAGGTAACACCGGCAGCCACAACACCAAAGCCGGCACAGACAACAGCTCCGGTATCCACAACAAAACCGGTGCAGGCATCAACATCAAAGGATGGTAAGATACTGGTTGCGTATTTTTCATGGAGTGGAACCAGTGAGAGAATTGCAAAGAATATCATCGCCCAGACCGGTGCAGATTCTTTCCGGATCGAAAGAGCCGTGCCATACAGCTCCGATTATCAGACAACAGCATATGGGGATGCCATGACAGAGGCGCAGACGAATGCCCGGCCTGCGATCAAAGATCCGCTGGCATCCGTTGCACAGTATGATAAGATTATTCTCTGTTATCCGATCTGGTGGCATACGGCACCGATGACGGTGGGAACATTTCTGGAAAGCTATGATCTGACTGGCAAGAAAATCTATCCGGTTTCCCAGTCTGCATCAATGGACCGATCGCAGTATGAAGAATCCGTTACCTTTATCCGGGGCTGCGCAAAAGGAGCTTCTGTGGAGGAAGGAATTTTCTCAAAGGATAACACAGCGATACAGAATTATGTTAATAAGATCATAAATGATTAAAACATTTTTAGAAAATATACATTGTGAATTTACGGAAAATTAGAGGTAATATATGAGAATTAAAAAGATTATTTCAGGAGTTCTGGCAGTTACTATGGCAATGAGCCTGATGACCGGATGTGGAGCGGAAAGCTCAGATTCTAAGGGAAGCTCTGATATCACAGGAGCGAAGACGACAGCAGGCAGCGATACAAAGAACAAAGATAATGCTTCCGGCACAAAGACTACAAGCGGAAATGGGAAAACGCTGGTTGTGTATTATTCTGCGACAGGAAGCACAAAGGCAGTTGCAGAGACAATTGCAGATACCACAGGTGGAGATCTGTTTGAGATTCAGCCGAAAGATCCTTATACAGATGATGATCTGGACTGGACGGATGATAACAGCCGGGTAAGTAAAGAACATGAGGATGAAAGTCTGAGGGATGTGGAATTGATGACAACAAAGGTAGACAACTGGGACTCCTATGATACGGTATTTATAGGTTATCCAATCTGGTGGGCAATTGCCGCATGGCCGGTAAATAATTTTGTAAAAGACATTGACTTTTCCGGCAAAACAGTGATTCCGTTCTGTACCTCCGTATCTTCCGGAATCGGGGAAAGCGGACAGCTTCTGGCAAAGATGGCTGGGACAGGAGACTGGCAGGATGGAGAAAGATTCAGTTCCGGAGTGTCAGCAACAGATGTTGCGGACTGGGTAAAGGATCTGGGCTATGCAAAGTAATTAAGGTCTGGAGTTCATGGAGTATTTCGTGAAGAAAACAGCCTTGTTAGAAAGGAAATGGTGAGTGTGTTATGGGAACGAAAAACAGAAAATGGTTTCGGCTGGTAGCATTTGTGCTGACAGCAGTGCTTTTGACTGCGTCAATTGGAGAAAATGTCAGTGCTGCCTCCGGAAAGAAAACCGTTGTGTTGTATTTTTCGGCAACCGGTACGACAAAATCTGTGGCTGCCAAAATTAAGAAGGCATCTAAGGGAACATTGATTGAAATAAAAGCAGCAGATCCGTACACGGATGCGGATCTTAATTATGGAAACAGTAACAGTCGTGTGACAAGAGAGCATGAATCAGCAGCCAGTCCGGCAGAAAGCTCTGTAAGACCAAAGATTGCCAATGAGAGTCAGATTAAAAAGGCGGTAAAGAAAGCAGATATCGTCTATATCGGTTATCCGATCTGGTGGGGCGAGGCACCGCATATTATATACACTTTGGTAGAAAATACAAATCTCAAAGGAAAAACAGTTGTTCCGTTTTGCACTTCATTGAGCAGCGGAATAGGACAAAGCGGTACTCATCTGAAGGAAAAGGCAGTTATTTCTTCGAAAACAAAGTGGACTCCGGGAAGAAATTTTTATGGAAGATCTACACAGAAAACTGTGAATAAATGGGTAAAGACGATCAAATAAAACAGGCTTTAAAGAAAGTAGTAAAATGGATAAAAGAATTTTAGGAAAAGATTTACAGGTTTCAGCAATAGGATATGGATGCATGGGGATGAGCCATGCATATGGAACTGTTTCAACGCAGAAAGAAGCAGAGCAGCTTATCGAAAAGGCGATTGATTGTGGCTGTACGTTTTTTGACACAGCAGAAATCTATGGAACAGCAGATGATCCACATCACAATGAAAAACTGATGGGAGCGGTACTGAAACTATATCGAAATAAGATTGTGCTGGCATCAAAGTGTGGCATACGTTTTGATGAGACAGCGACAACAGTAAATAAACCATTAATTCCGGACGGAAGACCGGAGACGATCAAGGCATCGATCAATGGCTCCCTGCAGCGATTAAACACAGATCATCTGGATTTATATTACATTCATCGTATTGATGCAACTGTGCCAATTGAAGAGACAGCGGGAGCAATGAAGGGATTAATGGAGCAGGGAAAGATTACACATTGGGGCTTGTCTGAGGCGGATGAAGACACGATCCGGCGTGCACATAAGGTGTGTCCGGTAACTGCAATCCAAAACAGATATTCCATGATGTACAGGGACTATGAGAAATTATTCCCGGTATTAGAAGAATTAAAGATTGGATTTGTGGCATTTTCGCCACTTGCCAACGGACTTTTGACGGCGCAGTATCATTCGCATGCGGAATTTGAAAAGCCGGGAGATTACCGGAGTGCAATGCCGCAGTTTACCGAGGAAGGCATCAAAGAAAATGAAAAATTCCTTCTCTGGATCAGCAAACTGGCGGAAGAAAAAAACGCCACGCCGGCTCAGATCTCCCTTGCATGGATGAGTGCCAAAAAGCCGTATATCGTGCCGATCCCCGGAACAAGAAAGGTCAGCAGGCTGGAAGAAAATATGAAAGCAGCTGACGTGAAATTAACGCAGGCTGAAGTGAAAAAAATCGATGAAATGCTTGAGAAAATTCCAATGTCACAGGTGTTTGGAGGCTCCGGGATACAAAAGAAATAGAGTGAGATAAGCAGCAGAGACCACGATAAAAATTCGTAGTCTCTGTTGTTTTTTGTATTTGGCAACTAAGACTTCCCATACCTAAAATTGATGTATGCCTATAATATTCCTTATGTCCGAAAAATCAATGAGACATTTTGCCTCGAAAAACATATTTATCCGTGAGCTGTGACTAAAAAATTGACGCAGATCAGTAGGATTTCTGAAAAGACTTTGCTTTGCAATGCTTTGATAAATACGCATCCGTACGACTGAGCCCCATAGGTGGGCTCAGCTGTTTCGGACGGCACGCTCCCGCTACCACTGCACCACGCAGCGGTACATAACGCCCCAAGTACTAAAAAGATTATATATATTTCTAAAACCTGGGGCGTAAGTACCGGCGGGTGCAAGTGCCTCTCGAAACATCCGAATCCCACCTTGGGGCGAATACGTAAGGATGTGTTTATCAAAAATCAAAGCAGCAAAGCAATTAGTCTTTTCGAAATCCGTAAGTGACAAGACAATTTTTTAGTCACAGTCCACGGATTTTTAATGCATTGGCAGGCAAAATGCCATTGCAAGCAACCGGACATAAGAAATATTATGGGCATACATCAATTTGAGGTATGGGAAGTCTTAGTTATTCTTTAAAAATTCTTTTGAAGCTGACACATTTTGTCATGATGAAATCCTATGATACAGCTACCAACCAACAAAACATGCCGGCTTTTTCAAAACAAAAGCCGATTACTGAAAGGAGAACCTACTATGATCAATCAATTATTAAATCCTGTCCTCACACAAAGCACTGCCACCACGGAAGAAAAAGTCATGCTGACACTCGAGGGGACGACGATCCATTCCTTAAATGAACTGCGCGAGCATTTCAACCGGAACGAGGTCCTGTCCTTCTATTCGGACGGCAGACTTCTTACCTGGCTCTGCCAGCATTATTACGAAACGCAGGCTGACCGCTTACGCGCACTTGATCCTGCCGACAAAAACTGCTTCCGGAAGCTCTGTGTCATCTTTGATGTCAATTATCCGGATCACATCGAAATGTCTGCCGAAGACCGGAACATCTTAAAAGCCAAAGAGGAAACACTGCAGAAGGTTCTTAAGGATACCGGTGCCGATCAGTCACTTCTCAAAAAGCTGGACATCATTGCAATCAATCAGGAAGAGCTTGCCTCTCTCATTGATGCCGATGAGCCGCAGATCTATCTTTGCAGTAACAGCTTCTCGATTCCGATCTCAAAGCCCGGACATGAATATATTGGCATTGGCGATGTGCAGATCGACAATCCATTTACCAATGAGCAGTATTCCAAAGCAGGCATCACCGTGACAAACATCACTCTGCCGGTCACACAGGATCCGGACACAAGCCTTGCCGCCAGTCAGGCAGCCGCCGCCAACGGATATGACAGTTTTCACGAGTCCCATTCCGCTCTCGCCACGCTGTTTCATAATACACTGAAAGCGAACCGAATCTACGAGGTTTACTCGCTCCCATTCAACGCATCTGTCATGGGAAAATTTTATAACAGCCGCTCCGAATGCGCTGCTGCCAAAAAGACAGCACTCGAAAAAGCATACAACACAGCCTCCGCCTATGTCACTCCGGGCAATTCCAAATGCATTGCAAAATACGCCGCAACATATTATGGGACATACATTCAGGAGCTTTTCGCACCGCAGATCATGGATGCACTCCAAAAACTGTACGAGCTTCACCGGAAATCAGACTGCTTCCGGACGCTCAAGGACAAGATCACCCACAGTTCCAAAAATCTGCTGGAGCTGTTCCAGACCGAGCTGTCTGACAACACCGACTACTATGCCATGTACCGGTTCCAGTACTTCCTGGATCAGGTTGAGATTGAAGAACACGATTACCGTGTGATGGAAGGTGGTTTTTGGCGATCTCTGGAAACACTGATGAGCGGCAGCATCCAGTACACCATCTCCGATATCCACACACCGATCAGCGAGATGGAAGGCGATCTCAACGAACACGCCCACACCTTCTTCAAAGCCGCACATGACGAGTACCGGTCCTACTGTCGCGAAATTGAAGAGCTTCTGCAGCAGCTTGGCGATAACTTCCGTGCCAAAGCCGATGAGGAAACACTGACCGATTATCTGAATACCCTGTGCAGTGCGGCAATCCAGTAATATATTCCCGTGGATTTCATTCACAGAAAAGCTCTCTCCTCCGGGTTCTGTTCACAAAACAGGGACGGGGGAGATTTTTAAGGTGGCATTGTAATGTTTTTCTTCAATAACCGTCCCATATCTATTTGTCACATACACAGATTTTACGATTTTTAATTGTTCATCCGTAATGTATTCCTCCACATTCGAATTAGGAGACACCAAAATCGTTAATGGCACATATACCTCTTCACATTTACGTATTCCTACATTAATGCCATTATAGGTTATTCCATGCGGTGATATATTCTCCAGCTTCTGATATGCAATATAATCCATTTCTACTTCCGCTGTATTACGAACTCTCTTATTGGGTAAATAAAATATGGTTCCAATGAAATGCTATTAATATTTGGTGCTATTGAACAGGACAGTAACGCTTCTTTTGTAAATATATGCTATCATCCTCTAAAAAAAGAGGTATCCGTATTAACAGATACCTCTAACAAACAATTTCGGACAGCGCTCTGTACAACAGAGAATCTTTTATGGTATGTTTCATGTCCCCCAATAGGGAAGATGAGCTGTCCCGTTCATCTTTACTTTGCTTCCGCTGGCCTCTCTCCATATTTGCAGTATAATACATTCATTCTTAATTGTAAAGCAAACTTCTCTCTCCACTAGACAAATATATCCCACTGCCAAACATCACCACCAATGATATCCGCAATTCCGAAAATTCAGTTCTATTATACTCATTTCTATTGCCAAGTATAACAACCACTTTGACCTTTTACAATAGTTCACAAGAAAATGCCGCTTAAGAAACTGCATCCCCATCAAATTGCAGTTTTCCAAGTAGCAGTATGCCAGATCACATCAAGACTCTCTCCTATAAATGTCCCCCTCAGGCGTTTTCATGTTCCTTCCAGAAATCCTGCGAACCTACAATGTAAAGCAGTGTCCGCGCCCTCGTCCCCGCAATATACATATACTGCGAAAACTTCTCCCGGCGCAGTGCATCCACATCACAAAGGATCACCACCTTGGCATCCAGTCCCTTAAAGCCCTGTATGGTCGCATAAACCGGGCGTTTCTCATCCGGGACAAAGCCATCCTTTAATTCATTGACAGCAACACCGGCCTGTGACAGCTTGGAATTCTGATAACGTTTCGGCGACAGGAATGTAACGTCTCCCATCGAAACGCCGCCTCCCCGGAGCGTTTTCAGCAACTCCTTGATCTTTCCTGCAAAATCATGGTCATCGGCATAGGAAATCCTGCCGACCTCCTCCCCGTTTTCCCGCAGGAAGCCGCCAAACGCCACACCACTCGCCTTCGCACTGTAGGTACCGATCTGAACCGTGTTCCGGCAGTTCACAAACAACCGGAAGCTTGTATGTGCATACGACTGAAGAATATCCATGCCATCTTGATACTCCGGATTATAAATATTCTGCTTCTCATCGTAGAAGACAACCCATCTGCCCTTCTCTAGACCTCCCTTCAACAGACAGTCCAACGAATACAGATAGATCGGTTTCAAAATATCCTGTCCCTCATCCATGACCAGCAGATCATACTGCAGCTTTTCAAGACTTTCCTGCTCCAGATTACTGATATGATCGTAGAAAACCTCCGGCAGAATTTCCGCAAAATACCGCTGTGGATCCTCCTTCATCATCGGAACATCCACTGGCACATATTCTCCGAAAAGCGCATGAATATTCACAACCTTCAATAAATCCGTCTCCGGCAATGCATGAACCACATGATGTGCGAGATTTTTATTGTATGTAAGATAAAGCACCTTACGTCCCTGCTCCACCTGCTTTCTCGCATACTCTGCCGCAAGCAGCGTTTTGCCGGTTCCGGCTCCTCCCTCCACGATCAGATGATCATTCATTCCAAGCGCATCCATCAGCTGCGCCTGCTCTGCCGTCAGCCGCACCAGATGCTTCTCCACCTGTTCCAGCCGGTCATTGAGCGATGGAATAAAACAGAAATCCGCCCGCAAAAACTGAACGATCTCGCGGATATCCGAAGGAGACAGTTTGCTCGGCTCTCTGTGCTGCCTTGCCTGCCAATAATCAAACACTGCATTCATATACGAAGAAATATCCTCCGTGCTCCGGTCATACACAATCTCCGGTATAATCTCCTGCGAATCCGAATAAAACGTAATATCCGGAAATACCACGCCACTTGCCATCAGCAGATTCTTCATATGTGGATTCCGGTCAAAATGCTTCTTAAGCACATCCCGCAGACTGAACATATTGCCGGTCACCTGCGCAAACGGTCCCTCCGGCTTCTGCCGCTCCGTCCCATACCGGTCAATAAATGTCCACTGACCATCCCGGCATTCCACACGACCGCCCTTAATCTCCAGACAGGCAACGCCCCTCTCGCAGACCACCACAAAATCGATCTCGCCATAAATCTTAGAACGGTGTCTCGGAAGTCCCAGCGAATGCAAAACATACGCATTCTTCAAATCCATCTCCTGAAGGACATCGTACATTTTCCTCTCCGCATTACTTTTGATCTCCTCACCCATGTATGGGGGAATAAATGTAACCATGTTGTTCACTCCTTAGTATTTCACTGGTAACAGCAATCTTTTGCAATGTACACACCGCCCCCAGAAGTCAGTCTGATAAGGCTTGTGGCAGTACGGGCAAAGGATTGGTTTGATAAATGAATAATTCATTACAACACCTCCCATACAACTCGCATATACACTATCATTTTACGCGTTTTAAACTTCTGCCATCAACCCATCCATAAATATTATCCTCAGAACGGACACTTTTAATATGATACTGATGTGTACCATTCTTATTTATCTTGGTTATTTTTGCTTTTCCAGCAGAACATTTTTCCTTTTTGGCTCCCTTCTGGCTGGCTTTGTATTGCACTGTACCAGAATAATATACAACATCTCCAACCTTCCAGGCAACATGCTTCTTTGTTTTCTTCTTCACCGTACCGGATGCCTTTTTCTGCTGATCATCTTTAATCATCTTATTATTCTTTTCAACCAATTTTGTGACTGCCGGTTGAGGCGTTCCCGTATCTGCAACAATAAAATGATTCTTTTGTACACGCCATACAATTCCTGCACATACGCACAACAAAACGATAGCAATTGCTACAATGAAATTCCTATATTCTTGTCCAAAAGATAAATACTGCTTTTTCTGTTGGACTGTTCTTTTCTTATAGTCCTTTTTTTCCTGTTTGAGCATCTCTTTTTTGCCCTGCAGATATTCTTCAAAATCTGTTGGCAGATCCCTGTCTGTCAACTCATATAATTGTTTTTTATTCTTCATGACTCACCTTATCATAATATGTAGCGATTACATCCTTTACTACGTCTTCCGTAATATGAAGCTTCATGTCTTTCGTAAAACTGTTACGGTAGTATGCTGTAGAGATCAGATTATTTGCATAGTTTCTCAGATCAGCTCCCGATGGACGTTCGTTCTCGAATCTAAGCTCAGCTGCTTTTTCCAGCTTTTGATCATCATATCCGGTCAGGCTCAAAATAATCTTCTGGGATGCTACAAATCGTCTAATCTTAACCTCTTTCATGTTATTTGCATAATTATCATATGCCGACTTTGCAATTTCTTCATCCAGTGGTTCCACCTTCGGATTCTGACTGCAAAATTGAATCAACATCTGTGTACCATTTTCCGGACTCGGATCTCTCATTTCCAATTTTTCATCAATTCGCCCGGCACGAATCATTGCTTCATCCAATTTCTCATAATAATTTGTTGCCGCCATGAACAAAACTTTTGTATTCGGATTCCGCAAGGTATCCTGATCATCCAGCTGAGTCAGCATAGTTCCTCTTACTCTTGGATCCAATAACTCCCCGGAAGCAAGTGCATCAAATTCATCAAAGAATAACAATACGCCCTTAATTTCTTCTCCACAAATTTCAGAAAGCTGTAATGCACTGTTAAAAATCTTCACCAGCGTCTTGTTCTGTTCACTAAGACTAACCTTTGTAAATGTGTCACTGGTAATCTTCATAAAATATAATCCGTGCTCATTGGCTGCTGCCTGCGCCAACTGCGACTTACCATTTCCCGGCGGTCCATATACTAAAATTCCCCGCTTCATTTTGATGTCATACTCATCCGCTCTTCTTCTGGCACGGAAATCGAACATTTCCACCTGACGATCAATCGCTCTCTTAATCTCTTCACACCCTATAATATCATTATACCTCACCTTATCCGATGGACGATTTATCGTAATATCCAAACTGCTTTCCAGTTTTCTTACCAAATCCTCTTCAAATAATCGAAGACAATCATAAAACAGTTTTTTTGCTTCTGCTTCTGTTTTATAATCACTGATATTTCTTGTCTGCTTCTGCGCTTCCTTACGCATATTATCTACAAAATCCTTAATATCACGCCCGGACATGTGATTTGTTTTATCCAGAAACTCATCACTAAAATGGAAAGATTTAAAATTCATATTTTCTTTTTGGAGCAGTTTGGTAAACAACGCTTTTCTCTGTGCCTTATCCGGAAGCGGTATAACAATCGGCTTACCAAGGCGGCTTTTGATCGCATTGTCAAGTACATTTACGCGATTTGTTGCCGCAACAACAAACACTCTGCTTTCACCGGTCAGCACACCATCCATTTCCACCAGAAATTGGTTAACCATGTCTTTAGTAAAGCTGTCCGTATCCCCACTCGTAAGATCTCTTCCCGGAAATACCGTATCCGCCTCATCAATAAACAGAATCGTCGGTGCATTTGCCCTTGCTTTCTGGAATAAACGTTTGATTTTCGGTGCAGACTGACCTACATATTCCGCTTTTAAATCTGCCAGAGATGCACTCATAAAATAGCAGTTTTTCTCATTGGCAAGCGCCTTTACCAAATATGTTTTACCGGTTCCCGGAGGTCCCGTTAATATCATTCCCTTCGTCACCTCAGAAACATTTTTAGCTGTCAGAAATTTATCAACTCTGGTTACAACATCCTCTTTCAGATTCTCGTTTAATATTACATCATCCAGATAAACTTTTTCTTCTACAATCTTGTCCAGAGAACTCATGAAATCCTTCTGATCGAGTACCCCATTGTTTTCCTGCATAACACGTTCGAATATTCGAACCGCGTCCTTCAATGATTTCTCGCCTGCTGAAACAGCCTCTGATACAGCTGTTAATTCTTTAAAGAAATCCAGATTTAACGCATGCACTTTCCTTCTTTTATCTGTGCTGCTTTGATATTTTCGTATATACAATCTCAAATATGTTGAAAAAACTTCCTCAACCGCAGGAGAACCAATCATCACAGCGTTTTCTCCATCAATGATAAAATTGTACTTTTTCAACATCTGAATTTCTTCAATACTAATGACTACATACACATTTTTAAGTGAAATTAACTTTTTCACATCTTCAATATAACCAAGAAATTCATCGTTCGAGGATCGATACATTCCCGTTGTCCATTCATAATCTTCAAAGAAAAAGATCAACTTTTCGTTCTGATGCTCTTCACAATATTTTACAGCCTTCTGAAATGCACTTTTATGACCGGCTGCTCCTGATTGTTCTATCGCATCCCTTGCTTCCTTCTGGTTTTTATCATTTTCCTGATTATGCGTTCCGTTCGCTTTCGAACGATTATTTCTGGACATTCCATTTGACGCACTTTGCTTATTAACCGTTCCTTGAAACAGACTGTTACTGCATTCTCTCAGTTGTGATTTTTCTTTATGAAATGCTTCAAAAATATCATTCTTGCAATAGAAAAAATAATCTGCTAAATCATTTTCTAAAAAATACCGTTTCAAAGTATTCTTCATATCACAGATTCCATGATAAAGATCATACATATACCAGTCATGGATGTAATCACCATAAAAGAAATATGCATTTTCTCCCTTGTCCAATCCCTTCTTTAAACAATCAATCACTCTATTATCCATCAATTATCCGCCTCATCTTTCGGTAATACTTTTACAAGCTTTCCAAATGCATCCATCGCTTTATCAAAATCACTGTCTGATCCTTCGTATTTTTCTAATTCCTTATTGTATTTTGACAATGTCTCATTATATTTTTTCTGCTGTTTGTCCTTCTGATTTATCAGTTTTTCCACTTCTCTCGTTTTTCTATCAATAGAATCATCTGAATATTCCTCTAATTGCTCATTTAACGTTTTTATCTTTCGTTCCAAGTCCTCACATATCCCCTTAGATTCACGACATTTTTCTTCCTTTTCATGCAAGGCTTTTCTCGAGGTTTCCAATCGTGCCATCTTCTCGGTTAATTCCGCCATCTGTTCTTCCAGCTCAGATTTTTCCTTTTCAAAATCATTAATCTCCGCAAGCACAGATGTCAGTTTATTAACAGTCTCCATAATCACTTCTGATGTATCAAACCAATTAATAATATCCTCTTTCATATCGGAAACACGATAATGTTCCGTAAAACTGGATAATATCTGATCCGATAACGGATACATTTTTATTACACCTTTAATATAAATTTTCCAGTCCTTTTCATGTTCTTCCCGAATCTTATCAGCAATAATATGCGCATTTTCTGCAGATGCATATGACAGAAATGCCGACATATTATCCATACTTTTTTCAAATTCACTGACCGGATCATCCATCTTCAAAATTTCCAAAACCTGATCTGCATTATACTCTTTGTTGTATCCCATAATTCTTCTCTCCTCTACTGATTACTTCTAACACCTTCCGCAGGCACACTCGCACTTTCTGACTTAGACGATGGTTCAAAAATCGATTTTCCGTTCTTGGTAATATCCTCCAGGAACAATCCTTCCTCTGATAATTTTTCCCGGATCTGAACCCAGCTTGCTTTACATGTTCCCTTGGTTGATTCTTTATGGTCAATGTCAATGATTGCTTTTCCATCCTCCACCACTGTCACACGATCAAACGTAATACATTCATCTCCTGCAGTACATTCAATACAATATCCATCTTTACTATTGCTGTTTTCTGTGACCATTACATCATAATTAAGATCCAGCATAACATCCTGAATGGTGAGCATATTATTGATGGTTTTCATTTTATTTTCATGCATCACTGCTGCCACACCGGAAGCCTCAGTAATCATATTTTCAAGCTTATTGATCTTACTGTCTGCCTGTTCAAAAGCATCCTTTTCGATATCTTTTTGAATAGCTTTTAATGCCGCTTCGATCTCCGGAACATATTCTCCTTCATCCCCATACTTATCTAAAAATTCCAACAGGGAATTTCTCTTACACTGCCCGTCCTTAAATTCATCCTCCGGATTGGAATAAACACCTCTTGTAACACGGTCCCTCATTGCTTCAAGTGCTGTCTCTAACTCACTTTTTCTCTGTAAATACTGACCGTAAACAACACTCAGTTCATTTTGAAATTCCGAAATATTTCCAATTACATGATTGCATGCGTTCACAATTTCTGTATCACCTAACGCTCTGGTCTTTTCGACCTCTTTCTTCAATGCTACATATTTCTCATTCAAAAATTTCACTGCAATCTTTGAATCAATCTCATCAAACTGCTTCTGAATCGCCTCTTTGGCTGCGGATGCTTTCTGACGTAATTCAATAATCTGCTTTGCTTTTCTCTCCAGATCAGAGATTGCTTTCTGTAAATCACCACACATGCTGGTTCTTTTTTCCAAAGCTGCCATACATGCCTTCGCCTGCAGAGAAGCTTTCGCATTCTTGCCGCCTAACTCCTGCACTTCCTGAGAAAGCACTTTATACTCTGCCTGTACATTTCTTGCAGCACTGTATTCGCTGTCGCAATACCATGCATCACTATATGGCTGACTTTTGATTTTCTTCTGGAGATCACTTCTGACCTTGTCTGCTTTTCGATCAACTTCCTTATACTTACTCATGATATTATCATACTCTTCGTTTCGATACTTCACATTTTGAATTGATCGGTCCTTTTTAAAAGTCTCTATTTCCTTTTGAAGTTTTTGAGCAGCTTCCGGAAATTCCTTTTTACATCCCTCAGAAATTTCAAACGACGTATTTGCAATCTTTTGCTCAACTTCTTTTACTTTTTTTGCACATTTCTCCGTTTCACGCTCTGCTTCCCTGCACAGATTTTCAAGAACATCCATGGAAGCACTTCTTGTTTTTTCTCCATTGTGAAGTAATGCATTTACTTCAGATGCTTTTCTTCCGCTCATCGTTGTACCCTCCTATTTTTTCTAAAAATTTCTCATAAAATCCCTTTGGTGGAATCCCAACAAATAATACCTCTCCGTTTTCTTTCACCTCAAAGGAAAAGTTTCTTGACTTCGACTGCATTATTTTTTCCTGCCAGGCTTTATACCTGTCCGTAAAAAAATATATTTTTTGGTTACTTGATCCCCGGTACATCTCATTTTCGTTTTTTTCCTGTATATATTCCCCATCAACAAAGATATCTATATTTTCAAAAAACTTCATACTGTCCGGAATCATTTGTTTTAAATGTTCCAACGTATATCCGGAATATAACATAATATCCAACATTGTTTCCTGTTTGATCCTCTGTATCAGCTTCTGTAATTCGTCAAACTGTAGAAATGGTTCCCCTCCGCTAATCGTAACCCCCACCAAGTCCGGATGTTTTGAAAGCCTTTCCATGATATCCTCAACAGTAATCTTATATCCACCGTCTAGATTTCTTCCTTCCGGATTGATACAGCCTACGCAGTTTTTTTTACATCCCTGCATCCAAATTACAAATCTCTTTCCCGGTCCCAGTGTATTGGTTGTTGTCATATGACTGATCTTCATTTCATTATTCACCCTTAATATATGCTTTATATACAATCTCTTCTTTTGTTTTTCGGAATGCCGGTACATAGAGTTCCACTGCGTCTAGATAATCTGCTCCCCTGGCATTAGACAGATCTCTCATTGTCTTACGCTCAAATTTGACCTTATCACTGTTTTCAAATCCAAGACAGTCAAGTACATCAAATTCCTGATAAGATTCCTCCGTATATAATTGCTTATAATACTCATTGATTGCATGAATAAAATCCATCTCAATCGGTGTCAATGCATTTGCATGTCCACTTTCAAATTGATTTTTCTGATAGGCACTTAACGTATTATAGACAAGTTCTGCAAACGAAAAATCCTGTCCAACCAAATTGGCAATTGCGAGAGCATCTCGTATTGTGATATTCTCTACATCCTGTATCTTAAGCTTTGCAACTAACGGATTCATAGAATCACACTGTGCCATATACTCCAAAAAAGTTTTATATTCACTGACAGCTTCTGTAAATTCCTTTTTCTTATCATTGATCTTATTTTCATAACTGTCTTTTTGATTTCTCAAATCATTTTCTTTTTCCTCAGTGAGTTTCTTTTCTTGAGCTGCCAATTCTTTACTCTTTTCACTGATCAGGTCATCCTGTAACTTAGTAAGTTCTTGTTCTTTTTCTTTTGTCAAGGTTGCTTTTTGTGTTGATAATGCCTCCTCTTTATCCGCTGTCAATTTCTTTTCCTGTTTTTCTAAAGCATTGTTTTTGTCTGTTGTCAATTCTTCCTGCAGCTTTTTAATTTTTTCTTCCTGTTCTTTCGTCAGTTCCCGCTTTTGCTCTTCCAAAGCTTTTTCCTGTTTTTCTGTTAATTGTTTTTCCTGACTGACTAATGCATCGTTCTTATCTTTTTCTAACTCGTCACGCAGCTTTGCTAATTCATCTTCTTGTTCTTTCGTCAGCAGCTTCTTCTGTTCTTCTAAGGCTTTTTCCTGTTCTTCCGTTGATTGTTTTTTCTGACTGGCTAATGCATCGTTCTTATTATTTTCTAATTCTTCACGCAGTTTTTCCAGTGCATCCTCTTTTTCCTTCGTCAGCTTCTCTTCCTGTTCTTTTAACGCATCTTCTTTTTCCTTTTTTAACCTTTGCTCTTGCTCGTCTAATACGCCTTGATCAACCTCTTTCGTATTTTCACGCAGATTTTTTTTATCCTCTTTTATCTCAACAAGTAATTTCCATTCTTTGTTATTGCTGTCGGGTTTCTTACCTGTAATCACATCCTGTATAATCGCCTTTAACTTGTTTTTCGCCTCAAGAACATCCTTTTCTTCCGATTCCGATCCTGTCTCTACATTGATATCATCAATGGATGACACCATAATATTTCTATTCTCATCCGTAGATTCCATAGACTCTTTCTGATCCGATCCTTGGCATAATTCATCCAGTTTTTCCAAAATCAGGGTCATTTTCTTGTCAAGAGCATCCATTCTTTGTTCCTGCTTTTCATATTTTGATAACACTCCATTAAGCTTACCCATCGTACTTACCTCCTTAGTTTAATACCTCTTGTCCCACGCTAACATCTTCCGGTAAACCTGCCGGATTGTCGCTATTGCCAATACAGTACTGGAATGTGCTGTCATTTAAAATGCGAATAAATAATACATCACCAACATGTCCCGTAACATCTAATGTAACATGCTTTGCCGCCTTATAATCCCCATCTGCCGGCATAGATCTTGCATAAAACACATCAATCTGATCATTTTTAATTTTCTGGAATTTATGCCATTCCCTTGTATCAGCTGCATTCTTATCAACACAAACCTTAAACTTATTCTTGCCAGGTGTAAAATATCCCAGATAATAACGAAAGGTTGCATCGTCACCCTCGATTTCAATATTATTTAGCTTTAACTGTCCAAAAGCGACTGCCGTTTTCGGAGTGATTGCATATCGTTTGTTCACCTTGTCATCATTTTTTGCCGTCTCATCCACCAACTTAATACGATTATTTTGCGGGAACTCATCTTTCATGATCTTATCTACAAATTCATTTCTGGAACTGTTTCCCGCCTTGAAAATATAAACTGTTTTCTCGTCAAAATCCGTTTCATTCTTAAATGCCTCGAGCATTTCCCGCTTAAAGTTTTCAATCGTTCCACGAATGATCTGCTCCAATTTGTCCTTAATGTCATCGAGCTGAAATTTCAACTCTACATTTTCCGGATTCCCAGTCAAATCATACAATTCAACACTGACACTATTCCCATTATATTCAGGATCTTCGAATATTTTTCTGGCGGCTTTCGCACATATAATATTCATATTAGCTCTGGACAAATCTCCTGTTTTCAAAAGATCCTCCGATACATCCTCCAATTTTAACGCACCGATCGGACGATCAATTGGTATATTTCCTTCCTTCATTGCTGGCTTATTTTTATCATAAATTTCATAGGCGATCTGCTCAATCAGATTTTCTCCGCCAATATTCTCCTCGCCGCCCTTATCAAGAACCTGCAGTGTTAATTCTCCATCCTCATCCTTTGCAACACCATATGAAAAATCCAAAGTACCGCCTCCAAAATCATATACCGCAAAGCACTCTTTTGCATTTTCTTCTACCGGAAAATATTCTGTTCCACATACTGCCCCCATATATGCTACAGGCTCTGTATATTTCATGGTAACATTAACCGACTCCTTCAGATTTCCGGGAACAGAACGACGGATTCCTTCTTTTAAAGAAGTGCAAAGCAGTTTCTTGATATTTTCATTAAACATAACCGGACTGGTTACCTGAAATTTTGTATAAATCGTCATGTGTTTAGACAGATCATTCACTGCTCTACCAATCAGATACCCATAGAATGCAACCGGATTAAAATGTTTATCATCTTCCTCAATGGGTGATTTTACAATATCAATATGACAATCCTTGTCATTATATGGATTAATTGCCATCTGCCTTTTTTCCTGCTCAATCTGATATGGAATCATCTTAAGCAGGCTTAAAATTGCATTGAGTTCTTTTTTGCTGACATCATCCTCACCTAATATTTCTTTCACTTTATATCCAAAATCAAAGTCAACTCTGTCCACTCCGGCATTTTGGCTTGCTTCAAGATATTTGGTTTTGTCCCCTTTGTATAGAATGGGCATATTCTCATTGCCGATCCGCCACTCTTTGCGTAATTCTTCCCAGTTATAAACCATTATATTTGTTGGATTTTCAAAAATATTTCCAGAAGTAGAATCACCATCCTCCGGAGACAAGCTCAACAGCTCCGTTCCCTCGTCTCCATCAATAGCAACACAGGTTGATGAGGTACCAAAGTCCACCGATGCTGCCTTTCTGCTGATCATCTTACACACATTCGGATCCGTATTGATCAGGGTCAATTCAATCGGATATTTGTACAACACATATCTGTTATTCGTATAATCACTTCGAACCTCTATCTCTCCTGCAAACAGTACACTTTCCTTTTCCTTATATTCCGTATTTGTAAATACATTTCCCAACAGATTCGTATCAAGATCAATGATAATTTCGGTATTTCCATCTGTCTTTTCTAACGCAAACCACTCTGTCGTGAAATTCTGATGTTTACACTTTTCTCCATTGATATTCAGAAAATCAATCCGAACTTTAATATCCTTTGGGGAGTCGTCAGCAAAACTGGCATTACTAAAAACAATTTTCCATTTTCTGATTCCGATATTTCCCCATAAACCACGATTTCCATCTGTACGGCTGACCAGATATTCCTGTGAAATCGACTTGCTTCCCAAAAGAATTTGTTCCGTAATATCTTCATAAGAAATTGTGGGGTTTTTATACGAAGATGCAGATTTTGCTGTCTTTCCGTCCTCAAAAATCTGTGCCAATTTATCCTCTGATGCTTTATTAGAATATTCCTCTTCCGATTCCTCACCAGTTTCTTTATCAACATATTTTAGTACCATTTTACTTTTTGCAATAAAAGGAAAATTAGGAATATTCACAAAACTCCCTCTTGCACTTGCATGATATTCGATGCGGATTTTCTCATCTTTTTCTTCATTTTCCAATGCGATCATCTGTAACCGTTTACTCATTATATTTTCTCCTTTTCCATGTAATATAATATTTTTGTTGTCCTTTCTTTCGGACAGGATAATAATTTACTTATTTTATTGATCCGTACATTTTTCTGATTTTCGTTGTACTGTCCTGCCTGGATCAGATAAGCAATATCAACATATACTGTTTTCTGTTCCGTTTCATCAAAATGTATTGCCATCTGTTGTATGTAATCAGCAATTGATCCATCAGGTATTTTTCTGATTTCTCGAATAAATTCTAATAATCTTCCTGAATTCATTCCAAACTGCTGTGCCATTTCTGACAAAAATATAATCTGGTCAACAGAAATCCCGTGATTCCATACACAAATCAAAAGCAACAGTTTCATATAGTGATTTCTGCTGTCATAGGATAACCTTGTCACCGGATGCGAATATGCATTTTCCCATTCATAAGATTCCAATTTCTTCAGATCTTCTATAAAGTGTATTGCCGGTTCTGACAAACAAATATCTATCTGTTCACCCTGACAATACAAATTTCCGTCCTGTATATCTATCTCATTTACAGCAACCCGTCCAGTATCATTCACGAAAATCTGATCAGAATATAAGAAGATTAATTTCTTATCTCGAAACTTTTCTTCGTATACACCAATGATCTCATTGGTTAAAATAGATAAATTCCCGGCATATTTTTCTTTTATCGATTTCTGAAACTTTAACAATCCCAGATCCGCCTTCCGCATCCACCAGCAACTTCCTTTTGCATATCTTTCAAATATAAATGATTTAATCTCATTGCTTTCGATAAAGATGTTCGAGAAGAAATTATTGTCTTCTAAATATAAGCTATATTCCTTTAATTCCTGCTGATTCATTCTCTTTCTCCAATCTTCTTTTATTCTCTAAATCGAGAACATGCCAGATCATCCATATGTATTTTCTTGTTTCTCGCATTGCAGTAGTAGGTTCCTGCCTTTGTAAACAATCCTCCTACAACCGCCTCGGAATAAGTACAGTCAAGACATGATTTTGCCTCCTCTGTCACAAAACTGGAGCATGCCGGCGCATCTCCCTCAACTTTTCGTTTTTTCTTTTTACAGATCCACTTATCCGATACACAATCAGCCTCACTGTAATAGCAATCCCAACACTCTTTCATATGCATTCTCCTTCTATATATGTGTCATTTGTTTCATCAGAAGTTTTACCGTTTCATAGTCTCCCGCAGCACTGGCTTTTCTTACCTTTTCCTGTAATTCTTTTAAGTCAGTCTGTCTTTCTGATGCATCTTTTTCCAATTCACTGATAACCTGCTTTTTTCTCATGTCAATTTCACGACATACTCTGTTTTTTTCTTTTTTGATTGCTTCCCTCTCCTGCAATGTCCTTTTGATCGCCTTATTGAAAGCATCCTCTCTTTTTTCCTCCCCCATATAAATACCTCCACTCCATTAAATTACTACATTGGTTTTTCATCCAGTAATCTTGTTTGATTTAAGTCAATGGAAGGAGCTCCTTTATAGGTATCTGTCACCAGACGACTCATCTCCTTTACCATATCCAGATCTCCATTTTTGGCGGCGAGACTCATTGTATCCTTTGCCATCTGATATATCATTTTCCGATCTTCTGCATTCTGTTCTAATGCCATCAGATACATTTCCTTCTTGGCATCAATCATTTTAGTGATTGCTGTCAGCTGCGCCTTAATTCTTTTACGCTCCGTTATTTCTTCCTGCTTGCAAACTGCATATTCTTTCATGCAATTCATCACATCTCTCGTTAATCCAATGACCTCTTTTCCTACAAGTACCTCTGCGCCCATTTTTGTCCTCCTTTTATATATTGCTTTCCTGTTTCAACATGTGAATTAGATCTAATGCAATATCAGCCATCTCTGTATTTCCTTTGTTTATGGAAATATCTAACAGATTACTGGCTGTCTGCAAAATCACCTTTTGATCCTGCTGACGTTTTTCAAAATAATGATTAATGAGCGTTCTTGGGGCAGCAAGTTCACTGGTCATTGCACTTAATAAAGCAGTTTCTTTTACAATTGCTGTATTATCACTTTGCAATGCCTCCAGAGAAGCTTTCTGTCTTTCCATTAATCTTGTCACAAACTTATCCGGGTAACGCTCTATTTGTTCCATAAAATCACCATCCGATGTTTATATTTTCTATTTTCTTAATTTGACTGTCTGTAATATTATTTGCGGATGGAATGGCACAATTTATCTGTTCGATTCCTTCCATAATATTTTTATAATGATCTGAAATTTCCATATTATCATTAAGGAAATCTGCTGATAATAGCTTGCATATCGCCTCTGAAATCTTTTTGATAGCTTTCATATATTCAATTTCTTTGGTGCTATGGTTTCCACTCTTTTCAAACGATTTCATCTTACCTGTCATGGTATCAAGTTTTTCCAGCAAAGCATCAATTTGATTCTGCTCTTCAGAAATCGCAGAGGTGATCATCGACATTCTATCCCTATATTCATATAAACGTTCCCGCTCATATTTCATCCTCTGCTTAAATTGTTTCGCCTCATCTCTTTGATTTCTTGCTTCCAGATAATCCTCCTCTGATACGAAAAGATCCATGATACTTGGAATTGGAACCGGATTCATACAAACTGCACTGGTAAAAGAATTACTAAACGTTGTTAATCCTGCTTTTTTGCCATCAATAAAAGGTGGATCAATCTTTGTCGTAAGATCCGGCACTTGAAAATTCTCAATTGTCGGAAGAATTTCCTCTCCTAATCTACGTGATATATCTTTTTTATACTCCACATGTTTTCTTATTGCATCCCGTGTCTTGTCAGCCCGCTTTAAAACTTTCTCATATGCATTTTGATAAAGTTCTTCTCCATCATTGATATATTCTTTGGCATTTTTCAGATATTCTCTCGTTCTCTGTCTCCGTTCCATGTTATCTTTCATGCTGTCAAATAATCCCATACAAATCACCGTCTCCCTTCTATAAAATATTCTGTAATGTCCGGATGAAAACTTTTTCACATATACTAAAAGTATACACTTGTAGGATGACACATTCTGTCATCCTGCTTATTTTCTACCGATATCTCTCCTGCATTTTCCCAAGCTTCTGTCCCATCTCCTCCCGCAGCCACTCCGGTCTCAGAATCTCCACCTGTTCCCCCTGACTGAGCAGCCACATCAGGATGCCTTTTCCGTACACTTCCGCTTCTATTTCACAGGCACCGTCCTGACAGGACACGATTTTCGCAGTAGGCAGGCGGTCTAACACTGCCTCTGCATTCCTTCCAAAAAATAAAAATTTCACCCGCATCAGTTCACCGCTGTACATAAACTGAACTCTTTTACGAAACTCTCCCTCCTCAAATCTCCCATTATACGGCAATTTGAACTTCTCACCCATTTCCCGGCATTTGACGATCCGATCGATCCGGAATATTGCTGGATAACTGTACTTGTGCTCATACCTTCCGGTCGCATTCTTTTCGACGATGAATGCATTCAGATAAAAATAATACTCGGAGAAAATAATCCCGACAGGTTCAATAACACGCTTCACATTCTCCTGTACCGCATCCTGCTTCTGATAGTGGATCTCAAGCCGGTTACAGCCCCGGACCGCCTCACCGAGCTTCCACAAAATGTCCGGATTCCGGATCGGATGGGTAAGCTCCACATAATGGTACTTCTCATTGGCGATCAGGTCGGATACCAGCTTCATATTGCGCAGTGGCACACAGCCTTCCACCAATTTATTGAGCAGTGCTTCCATCTCCTTTTTGCCAAACGCCCGGCTCTCTAAAAGGATCTTACTCACGGCAAGTATTTCGCTGTTGCTCATGGCGGAACCGTCCGTCCCGGTCATCACGAAACCTTTATGTATCCTGTCGTACACGATCTCCCGTGACTCTGCCATGCTTTCCGCTTTCTGATCCTCCAGAAATGCCCGGATATCATCAATGTCGCGTTGGATCGACCGCTCATCCACGCCAAATCGATTGGCTTCCTCCGCCTTATTGATCCGCTTTCCGGCGCAAAGACGGACATACATGCTCAGGGTTCTGGAATTTTTAGAATGTTTGTTGTTCATCTTCTGTCTTGTTTCTCCTGTTATAAATTTCGTATTACGTTTTTATCATACGCTTTCAACATGACACCATTCGTCATCCTCAGATTTATTTTCCCATGGCACTGTCCCATTTTCTTTTCTATTTTGATCAATATAAAACGAAAAAGAACAGCAGCAGACCTTTCATAATCTGTTACTGTTCTTATGTTTGATAGATTTGTAAATCACCGGACACCGCGGCATTTTGTCCATACTTACCTCATTTTTATTCCATCTTCCAACATTATTATGCATGCATATCCTACAAAATATTCACAATCATCCAATCCCATTGTCGATCAGATCCGCAATCCCCTCAACATCGCTTTTCGAAAAGCTGTCAAGCAGCAGTCTGTCCAACGCATACCGTTCATCCAGACATGCCATGGCACAATCCGCCAGAACGGTATTTGCCATTCTGCAAAAACGGTTTTTTGCCTCTTCTCTGTCCGTTTTTTGCCCCAGTAGTTCCTGTTCTTTTTTGTATTTGCGGCCGGACACTTCTAACAGCAGCGGAAGAAGATCATCTCTCTGTATGAGCAGACAGCGTTTTTTCTGAAGCTGATGCTGTCTGGCTAATATCTCCTCCGCTTCCCCGATCGTAACGGATCCGGACACCTTTTCCGGTGTGTCTGAATCACTATGTCCCTCACATGCCAGCTTGTCGAGGTACGCACAGATCCATTCCGGGCATACGTCCTGTTTCGGCTCGCCCCGCAGATATGCCAGAGCCTGTGCCATCTGGATTTCCCGTTCCTTTTGCAGTGAGACACGAAGCAAATCGGATATATGCCGTTCTGACATATAAGGGATCTCGGATTTCGCAGCAGCTCCGGATGCCCTTTTATAGAAGATATTTTTGGTACCGGGCTGCACGACCGGTGCATATAATTCTCTTAATACATCCCGGTTCCGCCCATGCTCCGCATATACGACACTGCAGTCGCGCCGCACCGACCGGATCAATTCTTTGGCGGATGCATTGACCTGCATCTTTCTTCTCCGGCTGATGTTTTTCAGAAAACGTTTTATCAGCTCCTTATCATCGCCATCGTCAATTCCGCTTTCCTCAAGCCACTGCCTGTAGCCAAGCTGCTCCAGATCTTCTTCCATGCCTTTTTTGACATCCTCCTGAATGTACTGCAGCAGCTCCGATTTTAATCGGATGAAATAGTCTAGCGTTGTCTTGGAGTACCCTTTAAACATCTCTGCATGGGTACACATCCGTTTTAGAAAATGCACGGGATCAAGTTTGCGCCAGTCGTCGTAGAAGCTCCACAAACGTTTTGTATGTGTCTTCTGCAGCGGTACATATGTCCGGCACATATGCTTTTCAAAGACGAGGATCATTTCCTCGCATTTTTCCATGGACAGCTTATGCTCCAGCCCATAATAATAGATGATTTCCCGGTAATCGTTGACCTGGACGCCGGGCATGCGGAGTCCCTCTATGAGATACTGTTTCAGCTCCTCATGCGTCAGATGCAGTGCAAATGCCAGTTGATACATTTTATCTCTGCCGGGTTCACTTCTTTTGGTGATGCCGCACCAGGCACGAATGGTTCCCGGCGCAGCAATATCACAATCTTTTAGTTGCTTCTGTAATGCCCGGAACGCTGCATGACGGCGTTGCTTCTCATCCGCCGGCTCTGATCCACCCAACCGCTCCATTAGAAATGTGTCAAATCCATAATCCTGTCCCATTTTTTGACCTCACCTTTTATTCCCCAAGCAGGGTATCCAGAGAACCTATTACATTCTTCTTGTCTTTTTGCCCTGTCGTTTTCTTTTTCGTTGTTTTTGGTGTTGCTTCTGTTTTATTTGGTCTTGCTGTCGCTGACGTTTTCTTCTTTCTGTTCCGGGATACCTTTGTGGTCTTTTCTTCCCGTTTTGACGCTTTGTCCGTTGTCTTATCCGGACGCTCTGACGGCTTCTTATCATCTGGACTTCTGGTAACAGACGACGTCTTTTCCGCTGTGGTTTTCGGAATCGACGTCATTTGTTCCGGCAATGCAGTTGCAGTTATTCCAAGTGTCGTTTGTTCCGGCAATGCAGTTGCCGTTCCTCCCTGTGTCTTTTGTTCCGATGGCATGTCTGCTGCCAAACTGGTTTGCGCCGGTAATCTACCTTCTTTCTGAGCCTGCCCATTAAGACGCATCATTGCGATGCCTGCTCCTGCTGCCACAAGCACAATGAGTACAAGACCGATCCGAAGATATATTTTCCGCTTTGCCCGTAAGGCTTTCTCCCGGATCAGTTGCCTTTCCTTCCGGCTCTCCTGCTCTTTTCCTGCCTGTAATAATTCTCCGGCAATCCGTTCGGTCGATAACTCTTCCTCCCCCGCCGCCAGAGACTTTCTGCGTCGTTCTTCTTGCCTCTCCTGTCCCCAGTGTTCCCGGCATGCTGTCCGCCCGCTTTCTCCCAATGCTTCGCGCAGCGCACGAATGCTTTGATAACGGTCTGCTGCCATCACTGACATTCCTTTTCCGATTGCGTCACTCCAGCCCTTAGGAAGCGCAACGCCCTCCATCTGATCCAGCGGAACTGTCCGGTCACTGACAAGACGCTGCGATGCCTCCTCCGGCATGACCCCGGAAAGCATATAATACATAACGGCACTGACGCTGTACACATCTGACCATGGACCGGTCTGCCCCTTGCTGCGATACTGCTCCTCCGGTGCAAATCCACGTTTGTATATGACCGTCATCGTGTGATCGCGGTTCACAGTACTTCGAGCCGCTCCAAAATCCACAAGCTTCATAAATCCCTGTCTGGTGATCATCAGGTTATCCGCACTGACATCGCGGTGAATGATATGATGTGCGTGCATCTCCTCTAAGGTATCCAATACCGGACGAAGCATGGTTTGAACCTGCCCTGCGGGTATCTGTCCGTTTTTTTGTACATACTCCTCGACACTGATCCCATCAATATATTCCATTACAATGTATGCGGTATCATTCTCTGTAAAATAGTCATGTACAACCGCTGCACCCTCCAGTGACTGAAACTGTGCAAGCGTCTGCGCTTCCTTAAGAAACGCTTTCATCCCCTTCTGATATTCCTGCTGTGCGCAGGTTTCCCCATCAACACGGTTTACCTGAGAATGAGACCGCACCGGGTTTCTTCGTACAAATTCTCTGGGATAATATTCTTTGATGGCAACCGGTATGGACAGGGTCTGATCCCAGCCCAGATAGGTAATTCCAAAACCGCCCTCCCCCAGAACGCATCCCGTGTAATAACGCCGCTTCAGGCAGGTTCCCTCTGGCAGACAGTATGGCGGCGTCTGGCTGTTTTGATTGTCGTATCCACAGGCACTGCATACATCTCCCTGTTCCAGCAGATGCATACAGCAGCTGCATCTTTTCTGACCTCCTGATATCATTTGTCTGCTCCTTTACAGCCGTATCCGTTTTAACTCTGTATAAGCACTGTATTTTTTCTTTCCATTCTTAATCTCCCATGTCCTGACCTTGCAGTACACGCTGCCTTTTCTTTTGGTATAGGACAAACGAAAGACTCCATTATATTTGGAGATCGGATGAAGAGTTGTTGTTTGTACAATACCATTTTTCTTCATCCAAATCTCCAGATATTGACCTTTATATTTCTTCAGTTTGATCTTCAGATAATTTTTTCCGGGTGTTATCTCCGTTGCATAGGATACCGTTGGTGCCGCATAATCCGGGATCCGGATGCGCTCGCTAGTTACCGCTCTGCTGCGCACTGCCTCACCATCTCTGGCACCGAACGCAAAGATCTGATACTGATATTTCTTTCCTTTGCGAACCGTTGCATCCAGATAACTTGTCTTTCCGGTGACCGTTCCAAGCCGCTTGAGTGCGCCATTTCTGCCCTCTCTGCGGTAAATACCGTATCCGTCAACTCCACTGACCTTCTTCCAGCGCAGCGACACCTTCTGAATCTGCTGTAACGACACATTCACCCCGGACACGCAGGAAAGCTCCTGCGAAACCTTCAGTCTTAATGAAACATTAATATTCTCCGCCACTGCCGCAGACGGAGAAGGACGCTGTGCCCATACTGTCGACGGTGGACTCTCCGGTGCCGCACTTCCTGTCGCTGCCGGCTGCTGCGTAGAAGATCCATCTGCCGGCTGTGATACTTCTGACGGAACTGCTGAGACGGACGGATCCTGTGTCGGATCATTCGAAGCCCCCGGCTCACCTGTCGGTTGAAGGGAAATTACCGGTTTCTGTGTCTCATACGGATCTGCCTTCGGAGATACAACCGGACATGCCATTTCTCCCTCTGTCCCAAATACCGGATAGCCATTCGGTCCTGTCACCCATGAGCGCAGTGGACAAAGCTCGCTGTACTGGTATCCCTGTCGATATTCTACAAAATCATTCAGCTTATCGATCAGACTGCCTCTTGCCGCAGAAAGTGAAACACCCTCGCACCCGGTCACATAATACTCATTCAGCTCTGTCGCCCGGGAATAAACGGTACGATTCGTTCCTTTCCAATAATAACAGCGCATCAGAGAGCCTCCGTCGATATATCCGCAAATCTGTCCTTTTCCAAGCAGCTGCCTGATCTCTCCAACGGTATAGCAGCCCTCCACCGGCGTCATATTCTTCCGTCCGGCGATGCCTCCGGCATAAAAAATATCGCCTTCAATATCGCCAATATTATAGCAATTGATCACACGGCTTACTCCGTCCAGCCCGGCAACAATACCTCCCACCTGTAGATAACCATAGGCTCCGCCAATCCTCGCATAGGACAAATCATTCTTCTTCGTAATCACCCCTACTGTCCCATAATTGCCACAGTTGCCGATCACTCCTCCACCATGGCGTCCGGAAATACCGCCGATCGAATCCATGCAGTTTCCGTCCACAGCATCCTCGCGCTCCTTCTGCAAAACATCTCCATAATTAAAACAGCCATCGATCACAATATCATTCCAGTTGCTTGAAAATGTTCCGGCAACGATTCCGGCAAGATTGATGCTTGACTCCGAATGATAGGTAAGCTCCAGATTGCCATAATTGTTACAGTCACGTAAATAACCTTGAAACACAAAATCCACAATACCGCCAAGGTCGCCTCCGCTGCTTCGCAGGTCGCTGTAATTGGCGCAGGAGGTGATATTGCCTCCATCGACATATCCCACAATACCGCCACCGCCATAAGGGATCCGGCTCTCCTCTCCCCGCAGACTGCAGCCTGTCAGTTCTCCGGCAGTATGACGTCCGACGATGCCGCCGATTCCGTTGATCCGGTCCATCTCGTCCCGCTCCGTGGTCAGTGTATTCTTCCTTCCGATCACAACCACATCCTGCGCAGTCGTGTTTACAATACTTCCGCTGTTCTCACCGACGGCTCCGCCAATACAGCCGGAGCTCATGACGATATTGGCACGGCTGATGACATCAGACAGCATCCCCTGGTGATTCCCAACAATGGCACCGACACCCGTCTTGCCTGTTACAAGAGCCTTCTCCAGCGTTAAACTGCAAACGCTTCCGTTAGAACCAACACAGCCAAACAGCCCGGGATCACTCTCATTTCCGATCACGCACAATCCACGGATCGTGTGGTCTTTACCATCAAAGTTTCCCTGAAACGGATACTCCTTCGTTCCGACCGCAGTCCACAAAGTCACCCTGGAAAGACTGCCGGGATCTGTCGTCTGCGATGTTTCCAGATCCTCATAACAGTTTCCGCTCTGATCCACTGCTCCGATCAGTTCTTCGTCACAATAAATCCCCGTTCTCTTTGAGGCATCCTGATACTGATAAGAGGCTTCATTTAAAGTTATATCCGATGTCAGGCAGAAGCTTCGCCCCTTCGTGCTGTTTCCGGCATTCACATACTCTGCAAAAAGCGTTAATTCTTCCCCGGTACTGATCGTGATCGTTCCAGCTGCTTCGCCGGAAGACGCGAAATCAGTCATTGACACGGTATTCTCCGCAGCCTTTACCACCTCACATATATCGTCCGGCACTTCGGAGGTAACCGCAGACACTGCCATTATGACTCCCATCCACAACGCAAATTTCCTGTGTCTCCTCATATGTATCCTGCTCCTGTTATTCTTTTCTTTTAGTGTAAGATAAATAGCCGGAAAAAGCAACAACCTCCTAAGGAAATCACTCCTCAGGAGGTTGTTTGTTCCTGATCGGACACACCTGACAACTGCGGTCAGATGATTCCAATGTCATTCTTATGCAAATGCGCGCGCCTGCAATGCATGTACCAGGTTGCGTCTGTCAGAAGGTTCGCAGTTGCCTGTCAGAAACAACTGATTGCGCAGGTCCATTGTCATAATCCCAAGAATGGATTTGGCATCCACACAATATCTTCCGCAATAAAGATCAAAATCTCCCTCAAAGCTTGATAAAATATTGACGAACTCATTCACATCATGTACATCCTTTAACTGTACCGGTATCTTTTCTCCCATAACGACTGCTCCTTTCTCTTTTCTCTTTCTTCTCTTACTCTCTCAGGACTGCTTACGGCACGATATCAACATACTCTATCCATATTAAACACTATATTGCTATTGGCGTGCCTCTTTTTTGCCCTTGCATAGTTTTACCACACTTTTTTCGAAAAAGGAACCATCTTGACGAAGATTTAATAAAGATTTATCAGTTTGTTCACAAATTATAACACTTTGCTCAAAAAATCCTGCAATCTTGCGTTCTTGGGATGCTCAAAAAGCTCTTCCGGCGTATTTTCCTCCTGAATCTGTCCCTCGTTCAGAAATAGTACGCGGTTGGCAACCTCTTTTGCAAATCCCATCTCATGCGTAACGATCACCATCGTCATTCCCTCTGCCGCCAGCTCTTTGATCAGGGAAAGCACCTCTCCTACCATCTCCGGATCCAGTGCCGAGGTCGGCTCATCAAACAGCATGACATCCGGATTCATTGCCAGTGCACGCGCGATCGCAATACGCTGCTTCTGTCCACCGGACAGCATTGCCGGATAGCTGTCTGCCTTATCGGACAGACCAATACGATCAAGCAACTCGTCTGCCTTTACAGCAGCCTCCTCCTTTGTCATTTTCTTGCGCTTTACCGGCGCAAGCATAATATTTTCGCGAACGGTCATATTCGGGAACAGATTAAACTGCTGGAATACCATACCAATCTTCTCACGGACAAGGTTAATATCCACATCCTCGTCGGTGATATTCGTTCCCTCGAAGGTTACACGACCGCCAGTCGGATCCTCCAGACAGTTCATGGAACGTAAGAAAGTGGATTTACCACAGCCGGACGGACCGATCACTGCAACAACATCACCTCTGCAGATCGTGGTGGAAATTCCTTTGATAACCTGATGATCTCCAAATGATTTCTCCAGATTTTCTACGCAGATCAATACTTCTTTATCGCTCATTGCTTCTCAGCCTCCTCTCCAGACAATGCACTCCTGCAGTAAGGATCATTACGATAACCAGATAGATCAGCGCAACGGCGATCAACGGCATAAATGCATCATATGTGTTGCTTCGTATAATATCTCCAGCCTTGGTCAGATCTACAAGAGCGATATAACCGCTGATAGAGGTCTCCTTCAACAAACTAATAAACTCATTGCACAGCGCAGGCAATGTGTTTTTGAATGCCTGTGGCAGAATAACAGATGTCATGGTCTGCGCATAGCTAAGACCCAGGCTTCTTCCCGCCTCAAACTGTCCACCGTCTACTGCCATGATTCCGGAACGGACAACCTCCGCTACATACGCTGCAGAGTTTAATCCGAACGCAACGATTGCTACCAGAAGCTTGTTATCCACGGACACCAGGATAATATAATAGAAAATCAACAGCTGTACAACTGCCGGCGTACCACGCATTACAGTCAGATAGATCCGGCAGAATGCATTGAGTATCGGAAATCCTCCGTTTTTATCATGACCGGTACGGATCACCGCGATCACAAAGCCGAAAATAATACCAAACAATACCGCAAATACCGTGATCAACAGCGTATTCTGCAGACCCTTTACAATATACTGATATCTGTTATCTTTAATAAAGTTATCATGAAAACGCTCCGCCAGGGAACTCTTCGTAATGCCGGCCTTAGGATCGATTGTAATGATAACCTGCTTTGCCGTTGTATAGGATTCTGTGAAATCAATATTCTTGAGACGATCCTTCGTAACAGTCATACCAGCTGCTCCAACATCTGCCTTACCGGAAGTTACTGCAGGAATGATAGAATCAAACTCCATATCCTCAACCTCAAGCTTCATACCAAGCTCATCGCAGACTGCCTGCATCATATCCACATCAATACCGGTGATCTTATTATTCTCATAATATTCATATGGCTTGAAGGATGCATTGGTTGCCATCTTCAGCGTGCCGTTTCTCTTGACATCCTTGATCTCATACGGCTTTGTTCCTTTGACAGAATCCTCTCCGATATAATTATCAATAATATCCTGCAGAGTTCCATCTTCTTTTAACTTGGTCAACGCCTCGTTGATCTTTTCCTTGAGATCCGTATTACTCTTGTCAATGCAGACCGCATAATCCTCAAGAGCAAACTCTTCCTTTAAGATCTTCAGCGTATTATCCTTCTCGGTGTAAGCCTTTGCTGGCTGCTCATCGATAATAACGCAGTTGATCTTGCCGTTCTTCAACGCCTGGATCGCATCAGTTCCCTTATTGTACCGCTCGATCACTGTTCCTGCATCGTCGCCCTCATAATCGGAAGCATAAATGTCACCGGTCGTACCAATCTGAACTCCTATCTTCTTGCCATCCAGATCCTTTACGCTCTTCACTGCATTCTTGGCTCTCTGCGCCAACTGCTTCTCCTGTTTCTGCTTCTCCTGATAATTATGTCCAACAACGCCGCCCACGGCAGCAAGACATACGATCAGAAGTAACACATAATTCCAGCCCTTTGGAAGCCTTCTTTTCTTCTTCATGATTAACCATGCCTTTCTGTTTCCTGTGTCTGTCACAGAAATAACTATTATAAAGGGGGCAAATGTACTTGCCCCCATATTTCTCATTCTATGCTATTGCCGATGCATTTCATTCAGCAATAACGCTCCTGTCCATATACCGGATCAACCTGCGTATATGTTCTTTATAAGAAAATATACTTACAAACAAACAATACTGCAAGAATGTACATCAGTGGTGTAACCTTCTTTGCCTTTCCGCAAATCACATTGATAATTACATAAGAGATAACTCCGAGAGAGATACCCTCTGCGATACTGTATGCAAATGGCATTGCCAGAATGGTCATATATGCAGGCACTGCCTCTGTCAGATCGTTGAAGTCGATCTGTGCAACAGAAGAGATCATCAGGAAACCAACGAAGATCAATGCCGGAGCAGTTGCAAAGCCCGGTATTGCTGTGAAAATTGGTGCGAAGAAGATTGCCAGAAGGAATAATACTGCTGTCACTACAGAAGCAAGACCTGTACGTGCACCGGCACCAACACCTGCTGAGCTCTCTACGTAAGTTGTTGTTGTACTTGTACCGATAATAGCACCTGCACTTGTTGCGATTGCGTCTGCTAACAGTGCCGGCTTGATGTTTGGAAGCTTCTCATTCTCATCCAGCATACCGGCCTTGGATGAAACTCCGACTAATGTTCCGATCGTATCAAACATATCAACGAACAGGAATGAACAGAGAACAACGATAAAGTTGAATACACCCACGCCCTTGAAATCAGCTGTGAAACACTGACCAAATGTGGTTGTGATCTTGCTGAAGTCAGTCATATGCATGGTTGGATACAGAGAGTAGAAACCAGCCTTTGCATCAATATGGTAAACACCTGCAGCCTGGCAGATCATACCGAGGATCCATGTTGCGATGATACCGATCAGAATAGATCCCTTGAAGCCCTTGATGTAAAGAATAACTGTGATAAACAGACCGATCAGTGCAAGTACTGCACAAATTCCCTGTGTATGCCAGTTATCAGCAAATTTACAATATGTCAGAAGAGTAGAATCATCATTCACGATGATGTGTGCTCCCTGCAGACCGATAAATGCGATAAATAAACCGATACCAGCACTCACACCTTTCTTAAGTGTACTGGGAATTGCATTGAAAATTGCCTCACGTACACTAGTCAGTGAAAGTACAATAAATACGATACCTTCCAGAAATACAGCCATAAGAGCTACCTTCCAGGAATAACCCATGTTTCCACATACTGTGTAAGCAAAGTATGCATTCAGTCCCATACCGGGAGCCAGTGCAAATGGGTAGTTAGCAAGCAGTGCCATTGCCATTGTACCGATGAATGAAGCCAGACATGTGGCGATCAGCACGGCTGTGCTGTCCATTCCTGCTGCTGAAAGCATGTTTGGATTAACGGCAAGAATATAAGCCATTGTCATAAATGTGGTAATACCGGCAATCACTTCAGTCTTGACCGTAGTTCCGTTTTCTTTTAACTTGAAAAACTTCTCTAACATTTTATCCTCCATGTGATGTGTTATTAGTATCATTCTCTCAATAACGAAAATGACCCATATACAGTATACCACAAAACATAGAGGTTTTGGAGATTTTCTTAATTTTTTATTAAAGCTTTATTATCCATAAACGATGCCTTTATTCTCATGAAATATTTTACTTTATAAGAAATTCCCTGTTTCGCACAAAAAAACAGAGCCAAACACATCTGTGTGCCTGCTCTGTCTGAAAGAATGCCGCAGACCGGAATCGAACCGGTACGGGTATCACTACCCACGGGATTTTAAGTCCCGGGCGTCTGCC
>ERZ779843.638-NODE-638-length-50878-cov-30.604805_pt1 | contig 50878 bp, 36 predicted proteins | sample MGYA00511560_ERZ779843 | MGnify/ENA primary metagenome ERZ779843 (study PRJEB29588, sample SAMEA2158062) | human gut metagenome | biome: human gut; feature: human-associated habitat; material: faeces | place: Denmark | collected 2008/2010 ... | reverse complement strand
CCAATTCATCCACCTTCTAAAGTATGGTGGTTTTGTTGGTTAAATAATCATAAAAAGGATGAAGATGAAAAAGGGTATGTCTATACCGTAAGAATAAAACAAAACAACGGAAGGGTTGTGCATGCTACTCTATTTTTTAAAGACAAGAAAGGCCCTACATTTGAAGATTTAAAGAAGGAGCTTGATGGCATGGGAGTTAAAAATGATAGTTATAGCAATAACGGCATAATTATCATTAACCGCATTATCATGAGCGGAGAAGAATTTGATCGCTTTGTAGGAGATGATGGGCGATATTATTAGACAGTTAATTAAAATAACGATAAAACAAAATAAAAGATGGACGATATTATTATTAAAAAAGGAACCGATGTAGTTCTTAACAGAGATCTTAATGTTCGTGAAGTAACAGTAGCCAGAAAAGGACTTAAGGTTGCATGTGAAAAGGATATCAAAAAAGGAGATACAGAAGTTACACTGTCATACGAAGGTCGTATGGAGTTCGATGTACCAGTTGAATATATATCTAAGAGTGATAATACTCTTTTTGAAAATAAAGAAAGTAAGTCGGTGAAGAATGACATCATAGACGACAAACTACGATGGGACTTGCTTCCAATGGAGGAGATTGAAGACATTGTAAGAGTCTATCATGCTGGTGCAAAGAAGTACGGACCCAATAAATGGCAGAACCTTGACAACGGGTTTGAACGGTATCGTGCTGCGGCTGCCAGACACCTAATGGAATACATGAAAGGGGAAAGAATAGACTCAGATACAGGAGCTTTTCATCTTGCACAATGTGCATGGAATTGTATAGCTATGCTGTGGTATGATAAGCACGGGAAAGGATTAATACCATTAAATAAGGAGGAAAAGAAATGACAAAAGAACAAATGATTCAACTGTTAGACACAGAGCTTGATGCAATGAACAAACATAGAAATAATATTGAAAGAATTAAAAAGGAATATTTCGATTCTGTTTATGGATTCAAGAAGGGAGATAAGGTAAGCGTTCTTTACAAACGTTCGAAAGAACCTCTTGTTGGTTTCTTCAAGAGCATTCAAATCATGAGTACTGGAACAGTTATATTTACAATCCAGGAAGTTAATAAAGAAGGAAGACCTGGAAGAGGATCTTATTTGGTGTATGAAGGCGATTTAAGCGAAATCAAAAAAGTAGAATAACATGATTAGAGCAAGATTTTACATTAGAAAGGATGACTGTAACAATGATTACCGTCCAGTCAAATGGTCTATAAAATATCCATATTGGTGTAGTGCAGAATCCAGTAATTCATTTGTATTGGTAGCGTATGCTGAAGATGAAGACAGCATAAAAGAACTGTGGCCGGAGGCGTATGATATTAATGTCTTAGAGAAAGATACCGAAATTAGATTCACATTAAGATTTCCTAAGCCGGAATGGTATGAATTATATGAAGAAATGTATGATACATTTGTGTGGATTACAGACACATGTCTGCAAGATGGTAAGATAAGAAAAGTAAAAGCTAAAATAGAAGATTATGATGGTACTTTATTAGCCGACACTCCTGGCCGGTTCACTCCTTATACAATAGGGTATCAAGCTTTTAAAAGTAAAGAAGAAGCTTTGAAATATGCAGAGGAACAGAGAACGGATTTAATTAAGCATCTTAAGTTGCAAATACACGAACTTGAAAATCTAAAATTTAAATGCGATGATTGAATAATTTGATTATTTTACAAATAACGATTACATTTACGATATAAATCATTCAAATGAGATTAGTTGAAAGGCATATAGTTAAAGACAACCGGTTTGAGGATATTTGCTTCAAATCCGGCTTGTTATATAATTATGTTCTTTACAACATTCGTCAAGGAATCTTTTCAGGTAACTATTTAAAGGAATTTGATTTATCAGACAAACTTTGCAAAGAAAACCAATTCGATTTCAGGAATTTACCTAATCATGTATCCCAACAGGTGATTAAACAGGTATTTAAAAACATAAAATCCTGGATAAAACTCAAGAAGGATTTTGAAAAGAATCCTTCTAAATACGGAAATCATAGACCTCACCTTCCATCATACAAACAAGGTAAGAAACAAAACATGGTTGTTTTCACCAACTGCAATTGTAGGGTAAAGGGTGATAATTGTATTTATTTTGTTAAAGATATAATCAAACCTATCAAAACAAATGTAAAGAAAGACGAACTAAAACAAGTTAGAATAATCCCTCAAGCTACATGTTATGTAGTAGAGGTAGTTTATGAAAGAAAGGAAACTGATCTTGGTTTAAACAAAGACAATTTTCTTTCGATTGATTTAGGATTGAATAATTTATGTTCATGTATTAGTAATGTAGAAACTAATTCTTTCATTATAAACGGACGGGTTATGAAATCAGTAAATCAGTGGTACAATAAGAAGAAAGCTAAGTTGATGTCTTTTGTTGGTAATAAGGGAACTTCAAATAGAATAAGAAAAATTACTTTGTTTAGAAATTGTTGGATAGAAGACAAATTGCATAAAATCAGTAGATACATTGTAGACTTTTGTAAATCTAACAATATAGGAACAATCATCATTGGATTAAACAAAGAATGGAAAAACGAGATAAATATCGGTAAAAGGAATAACCAACATTTTGTTTCTATTCCTCATTCTAAATTGATCGATAAGATTGTTTACAAAGCAAATCTTTTAGGGATAGAGGTAATTACTCATGAGGAATCTTACACATCAAAGATTGACCATCTTGCTTTTGAACCTCTAAAGAAACAAGAATCCTATTTAGGGAAAAGAAAGAAACGTGGATTATTCCAAAGTTCCGTTGGAAAGCTAATTAATGCTGATATTAATGGAGCTATAGGAATAGCAAGAAAAGTAGTCGGTGATTCTTTCATTGGAAAGATAATCGATAGTGGATTTGTGTTTAATCCGGTTAGAATAAATATTTTGTGATATAAGGTTGAATCTAATGAATAAAATGAATAATTTTAATAACATTAACTACGCAGCAAAAGCCAGAAAAGCTTATTTGATAAATAATTTCGATAAGATTCTTAACAGCCTCAACACGCTTCATTCAACGGTTGAAACCATGACGTTGTTCGTAAATGACCAGGCTTATAATTACATTCTTAAGCTGAAGGAAGTGATTAAGGGCGGCCCTATGTACAGGCATAATGTCAAACGATTTTTGAATGAGATGGATAAGGAGATAAAGAAGTATAATGCTTCTATCTACTACATAAATAAAGAGCGTAGTGAGGTTATAGCTGATATAACACAAGCGATGGAAGATTACCTCATGCCATACATAGACGACCTGGCCGGCGCTATAAGGGCAGCCGTGTGGTCGAGGGGTGTATCCGAGGAGCGGACGGAGGTGGCGGTACTGTCCCTAATCGTATCCTCCTTGGCCACGACATCAGGCAGACTTATCTCAGGTGGATATCAGATCATGAAAGAAATGGGTGGGGGTCAAGGTGGTAATCCATTTACGTTTATGAGCATTGATAAGATAAGACACTTATCTACATCATTATCTGATGCTATTACCGGTGGAGAAATAGCTCTTGAAGAAAAAGAAGCCAATGACATAACTAAGGCAATGGATGTTTTTATTGAGAAAATGTCAGATTCGTATATTGTTGATAAGGTGATCAGCATACTTGAAGAGGCAGAATCTAAAAACAAGGAGGAAGTATCATGAATTTAAAACTCGTATGTCCTAAGTGTGGTGCCAAGCACAATCCCAACTCTACACATTCAATGAATGCCTCGGATTTCATAGAAGGGGACATTAGGACCATTATGGAAGAACGTGGGTGGTGCTTTCAGTGCGCCTGCTGGCAGAATATATACAACGTACACAAAGACAATCCAGGATGGGTTAGAATCGATGGCGTAAGCTGGATTATCAAACCTATGGCAGCGATCGTACCAGGTGGATGGAATGCTCTTGGATGCGGAGGGAGAAAGATGTATATTAACATCGAAGGAAAGGGTATTGTTGTATCTAATAATACTTGGTGTCAGGGCTATGTTCCAAAAGTCTTTAAGGAACTGATGCCTGATAATGCTACGTGGGCTACGAAAGAGGAATACGATAAAGCTCCTACAGTAGGATACGTTATAGAAGGTGTTGGTTTGATTTTCACAGATAGGACAGGTCATGAAGTTAATGTTTAGGAATCTATTCCATACTCCTCTTAGAATAGTTGAAAGGAAATTAACTAATGGGGAAGTGGAATATTGATGCCAATATCAAAACATTTTTGGGAAATGGAAAAACAGGATAAAATACGATATGTTTGGCATGTGGTGTTATGCTGTTTTTTATTCATTCGAAGATGCGTATGAATTTAATTATGGTAAGAACAAAGAAGAAAAGGTAAAGGTAGTGGATTCTTGTTACAAGAAAAGATGGTAACTACAATAATCCCCGGCCATACAATAGGTGTACGGTTGGGGATTATTGTAATATATGATTAATAACCGTCTTATCTTTTATTATAATTCTACATAGGTGTCAATAGGAACAAAGCTGCCAATTGTACTTATCTTATATATTGAATGAATAAGGTGAGTACTTGGACTTAATTTCAGTTGAGGTACTTGATTGGATCCTTCTGTAATAAAGAAATAATAAAAAACGTCTCCAATCGTAAACTGTAACATAATATCACCTGTTACCGATCCTTCATTAAAGTAAGCCTGGATATATTGTCCAGAATTTGATATCGTACAATTTATAGGATTACCGCCCATCGTACATACCTTGCTATTATTAATTTCATCTAAAACATAGGAAGCCGCCATAGTTGCTCCATTAGATCGGTATCTACAACCAAGAATAGGTACAGGATTTCGCCATGTGGTTGTAGGGGCCGAAATCGAACAAGCAAAAACAGGGATCTTGCCGCCAGCAACTGTATTAATATTTTCAAATCTTCTTCTCATAATTTTATAAAATTAATTCAGTAAAAGGACGGACATAATGTGAACTACCCCTTGAACCTGTATCCAAATGATCTCCTTGGATGTTTATATCATAATACCACGAATAGGAAAATTTTTCATTTCGAGTGGATGTCCACATTCTATTACTCATTATCGTACCTCCTACCATTAAAAGGCATTCGTTTATTTCATTAGCATACAATGATATCAAAAAAAAACTCTCCGGCGCCACCTACATATCCATTTTGACCATTTTTAAATAAATAGCTATTAGCTTTATTAAAAGCGTAATCTGTATTACTGGTATCATATTCAAGATACGCATTCTGATTTTCACGCCCCCAATAATCCTTTTTAATAGTTCCCATATGAGAACTATCTTGTGCAAATATATTGTCTATTTCTCCATCCTTACCCCAACGAAATGTGCCAATATATTCGGTGGCTATAACAAAACACACTTTATCTACAAGAGCTATTCCATTGCATAGATCATTGGAATATCCTTTATTAGACCAATTTTCTTTTGTATATAATCCTCCATCTACATGTTGGATGTATATGCCTTTATTGATTATAAGCGAGGGATTTACCCCCATCCCTATTTGAAATCTTCGTCTCATGATTTTTGTTTGCAAGATAGCAATAATTGACAACATAAAAGAAACCGGTTCTCTATCATCTCTGACTGAGAACCGGTAAGAAAACAATTTTAGAAAAAATTAAACCTACATAATCTTTCAAGTAAGAACAAAAACGTATAGTCTACTCTTTGACGATGCTAATATAACATATTGGAATCATACAAAAACAATGCAAGTCCGGTATTCTTCGTCTATTTGTAACTAACATCATCGTCTCCTTCCGAATCAGGAGTAGCGCCGATGAAGAACATCATTGACTTGTTGTTCGTCTGCTGCCACCAATTATAGGCGCGCGCTACGTCTTCCGGCGTCTTGATATTATACCATTGTTTGATAAACGTCTGTTTGGCGAGTTGCCTAAATAACTTAGACTCTCCTTTGTATGTGCCGGATGTTACTTTATCAAGTGAGTAATTCCTAAGATCAGTAAGATCCTTCAACTTCCGCCCCATGACAAACGGGTCGTTAATGATATCTACCACGTTAAGCTCCATAATAAACGGCATCTGTGAAGCTATTTCGTTTATGGTTCTGAATCCGACATAGGATCCAAATTGAGTAAGCCAACTTTCTTCGTTTTCATCATCATCACGCCATCCGGCAAGAAGCATAGATACGGCTTGCATGATAAGAAACGTGCCGGCATAGACACTGAGGCGTTTGAGATTAGTTTTTTCTACCTCATTCATATTGTCTTTATTTTCGTTCCAGGCATCTATGATGTTTTTCATACCAGACTCGGAAGCCAGGCTAAATGTTTTGGCTATCATATTCTTTAACGTAATTGACAACCCTTCCTCTTCTTGCATTGTCTGGAAATTGAAGCCACGTCTTTTCCACAGACGTTGAGCTGCCAGCACCAGCCAGCCTCGGTGGGCGGTCATGAACCTGGCTATCCAGTTGCGCGATGCGGCAGTTCGGTTTTCTTCATTCAAAGATCCGTTACATATCTGCGACAAGCTACGGACTTGATTCCTGGTTATAGCCATCTGGGTTTCAACTTCCTCAACAGTAACACCCGATCCCGGCTTTACAACCACCTTTCCATCCACGACGTCTACCATACTCCATAAAGTACGATCTTTTAATGCGTTCCATTCTCTTTTTATGGTACTCTGTTCTTTATTGCGTTCTTTTTCCATCTTGAAATCTTGGAACGTGTAGAACCGGCCTTTGTAATAACGAACATTGTCCATAGTAGCAATCATAACCTGCGGATCAAGAGGGTAGTTCAGGATTTCCATAAAAGCATACATCGGTGAACGCATTAAGGTCCTGGCCACTCTATTGTATCCGGCACCATACATACGATTTCGGATATTGAATATCCCCATTCTCTCACCTATGACATATAATTTGCTTTTCCTATCTATGTCTCCGGTTTCTGCTATACAAGATGGCGCAAGGCGTGAAAACTCAGCCGATGCGTATCTAAGGGAATCTTTACTTATATACTGTCCTACGGCAGATTCCATGATGAGGTTGATGTGGCCGGTAAGGGCGCCGGTAGCTGCCACAAACGGGGACAGCGCCAGGTTCATGACCGACATAAATCTTTCAACGGCCATCATTATCCTGGTAAGGTCTACTGTGTACCCACCGATGTTTACCGTCAGTTTTTTGGTGTTCATTCTAATGCCATAATAATGGTCATTGAAGAAGTCTCTAAACATCTGATATGCTTGAGTTGCTTCAGCTTTCTTCCCGCCTTCAAATTGCTTATTCAGCAACATCTGCTCCAGCCCTTGTGCAAGCTCTATAGATTTCTGCTTTTCGTTGTATAATGATGACTGCATCATAAGCATCGAATAAGAGTAGCCAAAATCGTGAGATACGTCATCTTGGTTCTCTAATTCATATATGTAGTATTTAGGTATGGACCGAACCCTATCTTCCGGATCATATACCTCACCCTGGCGTGTTTTACCATACAGGGAGTCATCTACGCGGTCAAGACATAAATCGGATACGAAGTTCCTGACCGTACTTTTAAGGCTGATACCCAATCCTTCTACACGTTCTATATCTTGTTTGGATATCTGTGGAATAGCATACAGATTAGGGCTCTGCTCTTTATATAGATCAAGGGATTGTCTTTTTATTTCCTTGAGTTTTTGAATCATATTCCACTGCTCTACGTTTTTAGTAGCGACCTCATTACCATCAGCATCATACTTAATGCCGAAGTCGTTGAAATACGATTCATCACGATACAGGCTCTTCTTGGGCATACGATGACCATACCCATGATCTTTTACATAATCAGGGTTACGACCGCTATTTTCGGCCTCAGATTCAGCCACCCACGCTCTTGCAGGGTCGAAAGAAAGGTACGATATGTCCATACCATAATCTTGTGTGGAAGTCCCATTCTGTACGTCCTTAACCATCTGCGCTACATCTATCTCACCTCGACCGATTTTGTCGATCATAGCCGCATATCCGGTAGGCGCCATGCGTTTATAGTACGAAAAGACCTGGCTCCTGGCAAATTCATTAACAATAGCATTAGCTTCTTCTATGCCCGCTTTTATGTCAGCTTCTATACCCTCTTCCCTTGTATTATTTAAAAATAAGCTGGCCATCTTAGCATTAACAGCATTCCTAAAATCTCTACCGTCTAATTCTTTGCTTATACCAAGCTTTTCTGACAGGTAGTTGGTTTCAGATACGGTAAACAGATATCGGTTATCAGCAGCCTTAAACAGCTTATCCCTTAAAGCCTGAATCCTTTTTGCTTTCTTCGCCGTAGTATGACGTTGTACGAACTTCCATTCCACTTCCTTAGAGTCAGCAAGAGCATTTAAATAAGACTGATTGACTTCGTTTTCAGCCTTACTGCTTTTAGTAAGGTATTTATCAATATCTTCAAGACCCACCATCTTAGCATAATCTATCAAAATAGCGTAATCGGTTTCAATAGCTTCGGATGCGGCCCTAAAAGCATCTCTTTCAGATGAGGTAAATGTCGCTTCATTGATTTCTCCGATGTCAGCCACGTCACGGTTGTTGCCGATTATTTCCTTGATAATGGCCTTATTTTTTTCTATATCTTTTACAATGGAATCCACGTCAGTCGCATCTCTATCACTTGTCGTAGAACTAATGATGTCTTGTGCCATTTTGAGATACGAAGCCTTGTTATTTGATTCGGTACGTGCCGACTGTTCCGATTCTATGTCATTCCAAAACCGATCGTTAAATGACAGGTGCCCTCCCAACATAAGTGTCTTCAGCGCAGCTTCTCCTCCTGACTCGATTTGAATCGTTCTCAATTTTTGTAAAAACGATTCTGATACGGCATTAGTGACATTATTTGATTCTTTTCTCCAAACTTCATTTATGGCTTGTATTTCTTTAGCCATCTTAAGCTGGTCTCCGGTTTTTTCAACACGTCTGGTACCAACATATATGTATTCCGAAGCTGCTTCCTTACGTTGTTTACGAAGCAGTCCTTCTTCTTCGTAGTTACTACTCTTATAGTAGGCAACCTCATCAAAATTACCACCGCTATCAATAAAAGGCTGCCTCAATATCCGTTTTTGCCGGGAAAGAGCATTAAGGTATTCTTTAGTTGTTTGAGAAACCGGATGCCCTAATTCTTCTTCGGCCTTTTTGTATATGGATTCCATTCTTGTGGCATAACTTTCACTAAATTCCAATTCTGAATTTTCAGCATCCCACTTTTCCATCTGCTCCGTATAGATCTTTTCCTGCTCGATGGTAAAAATATCGGTATTAACCCTATCGGACGATGGTTTAAATTTAGCGTTTTCAGTAACCGTATTTCCGTCCTTGTCAACTACTTCTCTTTTAAATACGTAATTACGATTATTATCAACCACATCATTGATTTCTTCTTCTGATATTTCTATGTTCATGGCAGTCGCGAACGCACGCATCTGTGCCAGTTTCTTATTACGATCGTATTTAGCCATATCAAGAGCACTACGAAGGTAATTAGAAGTTTTGCCGTCTACTTTCTGAAGCAGTTTTTCAAATTCAGATTTGTTAAAACCATGCTTTTTAGCATATGCCAGGAAGTCGGATATGGCGGGCTGGGCATTCACCATCGCATTGTAATTGTCTTTGGCAATCATAGCTCCAAGAGCGTTATTGAACGGACTGGAAGAATGCTCTAATATACCGAACCACCTACTTATCCAAGAAACATCGTGTTGAACCTTGTCAAAAAATTCTTTTACTCTCTTTACCTTATCTGCCGGCACATGAAGTTCGTTCATTAACTTATCAAGCAACGTACTTTCATCAAGGTCTTGTACTGATTTAATATCAGACTGAATACCATTGATGTCGGCAATGACGGTATTGATCCTATTTGTATAATCCTGCTTTTCACGTTCATCAAATTCGGTACTTCTGTTACGGATATATCCTCGAAGATCGTTCATGATCGGAAGAACCTGATTGTTGATAATATCTACGTTCTTTCGATCATTGGTATTGAAGTGAAGCTTACCATCTTTGGTATCACCATGAAGGATGGTGTTCACCACATTGCTTAAGTATCTGACCTGAGCTTCGGCTGTAGAGATCATGCTATTCATGGCAGCCGCCATCTCATTCTTGTCTATTTCGGTCTCTACCTTATTTATCTTATCTTCTATAGTCTTAAGCTGAGCAAGGGTCATAGACGTAGTTACAGCCCTATCAGAGCTTATCTGACGCAAGTCTCTTAAGGTTTTTCTCAATGCCCGGATCTTAGACTCAAGAAACTTGTTCTTGTTCATAGAAGAAAGGGAGTATAATGTAAAGTCATTATCCTTTAACAGAGAGGTATCAAATCCTTTATCTATGTCAGTAATGGCAAGATCACGAATGCTTTTAATAACGTTATTCAAATCTTGTCTTTGGGTTGATAAAGCTGATTTAAGCCAGCTTACGATTCCAGAGAGAAGCTGCCGGACGCGCCCCAGGAAGGAGGTGGGCTCTACCGGCGCCTGTGCTGTTCCGGTCTGCATCTCCCTGGCGAGGATCTTTCCAAGAATTTCTCTCCTAACAGCATTATCAAGCTCAGCTCCTTCATATACCTTACCGTATGTATTATAATACTGACCTGCATACTGGTTCCACTCTTCCGTACCTTCTACATCTTGCAGAACAGCCTCAACAGCATTCTGATCTCTGTATGCCTCTACAAGGAAGTGGGCTGTTTCTTCTACTAAATCAGATAAAGTAGCATCTTCACCAACTGCTATTACGTTATTGGCAATATCCGCCAATGCCTTAGCAGAAGGTTCATGCCCGTATTTGGTTTGGTACTTCTCTATATAGTCGGTCATACCTATGACACTAACGCCAAGAGTTTTCAGTATCTCGACAATAGAATTTCGTTGATCACGTTCCTGCCTGCTATAATCTGATACGATCTTAGCTTTAGTATCAGCATAAAGATCGTTGTCTTCTAATATGAATGAAACTACAAGCGCATCAAAATGATCGTACTTGGCGTCCAATTCATTGTATCTTCCTGACTTAAGATCGTTCTTTATCTGCTCTTTGCTAACCCTTTCCGTTCCTCCGGTAGCGAGCCTCATAGTTACCTTGCTATTATCCAACGAGCTTATGGTTATCATACCTTGGTCGTTCATGGAAACATCGGAACCAAAATGATTACGGAGCTCGGTGTAGGATAATGCTGAATTGAAAAGTCTAATTTGTCCTGTATGTCCTTCTCCTGTAAGATAATAGCTTCTTGTTTCCGAATCGAATATCTTAGATCCTGACAAAAGACCTTTCTTTATAAGGTAGTTAATTATCCCGCCTTTTGTTGATAAAGAAGTAGAAGCAGACGCGGTCATGACCGGTATAAAAGACTTGGGATTATTAAGAACATACTTTCCAGCCTTGTATGTAATGTCTGCCACGCCATCCACGGTAGATTCTTGAACGGTGCCGGATAAGAATCCTATTCTAATATCATTCCCACCAGAACGAAGAGCTTCTCCGTAATCTTCAAATAATTGACTACGATCGTTCATAAAAAACAAACGAGGCTCTCCGGTCTGATACGTTACACCCACAGGATTAGGATCTGCCTCCGGTAGCTCTTCTGGGCTAAATATCTTAAGACCGTCTTTTATAACCATATAATTAGCATCCTTATCCTGTACCATAGATACGGGAGTGAAGTCCGAAGATATAGCATCTTGTAGATACTGACCGGCGTCTATTCCAGGTCCTTCCAGCACGGAAATGCTTGACGGAACCATAGCATCCACCAACATAATATTATCACCCAGATCTTGGCTGTAGAATCCAAAGCCCGATTCTTGAATCCCATAAGGTGCATCTGATTTTGACACAAGAACAGGGTTACTCATCTTAGACGCCTTATCCAGCACCCTTTCTCTATAGGATTCCGGAATAAGGCCGATGTTGGATTTTACCTTATTATAAGCCTGTTTATTAACAGGTACATTCCTTCTCCAGTCACCAAAAGCCTTTAAGAACTTATTAGAAAATACGGTTTTAAAAACAGTAGTAGCCCGTTCCCTATTCTCCATAAGAGGAATAGATGCTATTTTATCAAACAACATAGACCTGTCCCCTGATCTGGTAGAGACAGAAACAACTTTCTTTTTATTATCTCTTTTAATAATACACGTTGATGTCATAGTAAAACATTTTTGTTATAAGACAAAGGTAGTTAAAAATCAAGCATATCATAAAAAATTAAGCCATCTAACTTCTCAGTCTGATGGCTTAAAAATAATATGAAAAAAAATTATAATCTGACGTAAATCGTCAAGTTACGCTTATGCATTATATTTGTACCCATTTCTATGAATAAACCTTCCAGATTCGAACCTTTCCACATCATCCGGTCCAATAGGTCCGCAGTCTTCCCTCCTTGCCTCATACCACAGCCCCGGCTTACGGAGCCGGCAGGTTATGACGTATTTAAAGCAGTTGTGAGTAAAATGGAATACGGATCCTACTGGGAAATACCTGGTAGTTTGAAACACTATTCTTTTTCGTTTAGTATCAAACGTGATATCTCCTACTACCTTAGTCACGTAATAGCTTATGCCATTTAACGTTTCATCTGTCTGCGGTATCCAATAATAACCTCGTGCCATGCCACAAATATATGAAAAAGTCGGATAACTTACGTACCCGACTTTATTATTTGTTTAAATAGTCCAATTTCATCTATTTTTACATGACCGCTTTGCATACGACCATTATTAGGATTGTGTAGAAAATTGAAACCACTTTCTTTTTCCTGTCTTTCAAAAGAACTGATATCCTTTCCTCTACGAGCTCTTCCAAAAGCTTTCTTGAACAACTTTCCTCTGAAGGTCTTGATGAGGATCTTGGTAGCGTTATTGCCAGCTCTTACCATCGCTTTCCTTGCCTGGTCCTCCGAGACAAAACTACTTTGGAAAATATACGATGCTGCTGCTTGTATGTCCTGCTTGGTAATCATATGTTGACATACTCCCATAGCTAAAGCAAATGGGATTCTTGGATACAAGCGCAAGAAACCCCGATATTACTATCGCTGGAATTACTCTTGCTCTCCAATTTGGAAATGCCCTTCCGAAGTATATTACGGGCTGCAAATACTTTTTAAAACAAACCAGGGCCCGCATCACTGCGAACCCTGATCTACGCTAATCTAAACTAATACCATGAAAAACTTAAATCTAAAAACTAAAGAACACACAAATGTATGAAAATGTATGGTTTTCACAAAGAATCTGTATCCTGTTCTTTTGTGTGATTCAAGACATGGGATATAGTTCTGATACTTAATCCGGTTTGATTTTGTATCAGATTATAAATATAGGATTTTGAAACTACAGTTCTTAATTGACCTAAATCATTCATAATGTTTTTATACATAAGATGAATGCTGTTATTACGTTTGATGGTACTGATTCTCATTTCCTACTGTTATTAGTTACGTTCGGTTCTTACTTTTTCCTTATTCCCATAATCCCTTCCTGAAACTAATATTGCAAACTTAACAAAAATAATCCATAAACAATGAAAATCTAACTTTTCTTATATGTCATTGATATACGTGCATATATAAGAAAAGTGAGACTTTCACAAGCTTCACTTCCCAAATTATAACTATGAAAAAACTATATATATGTATATAAAAATTACCTGCATTCCAATTTGTTAAGATCATCCAATTCAGACTTGCTTACGGTCATGTCTTGCGTCAAGCCAGATCTGTTTTGGTATGGAGCGTAATCGGTTTCTACCGTCTTAGCCTTCTGAGTAGAATCGTATTTCACCTCTGATTCGGTTCCTGTCAGATTTTGGTAGATAGAGCCGGAACTACTCTCGCTTACTTTAGACCATATCTTATTACCTACTCTTATAAAATTATCATAAATACCTTCGGCTGTTATAACACCATCTTGCTCTACGATATTAGGGCCCGATTTTTCTTTTAACAAATACGGGTGCCTGGTGTAAAAATAGTGTTCAAAATCATTCCCGGCATACGAAGGGTCATACTTCTCCAAATAAAACAATTCTGATAAAGAAGGGTCGGTACTGGTCATGCTATAATCAAACAACATCAACCTGTCTTTTCCAGATAAAGATAATTCTATTGATTTCAAAATATCAGGATCATCAGAAATAAGGCCCAAAGATGGACCAGGTTTGAAGTCAAGATACTTATAGGCATTATCATATAATTTTGTTTTATGGAGTTTGTTGTCAAGGTAAGATTGGTATAAATCGAATAAGGATAATGGGTTTTCGCTATCTTGTTTTTTGTTCATGTATCGACTATACTCCCGATCCACATCCACGTAAGGAACGTCAAGTACCTCCGGGTGCCCAAACGCCATCCTGGTCATTATCATGTCCTCTGTGTTCTGAGAATCCATGAACGATCTGACGTATTTTTTAATGGAATCCATGAGCGTATTATTATCTACGTTCCGTACTTTCTCTTTATCCAAAACGCCGTTCTTAAAACAAGATTCAGGATATATTTTAGTAGAAAAATGAGTTAGGTTGTGCTTGGCTAACACTGTTGATATTTGATACATCTCGTTAAGATCATCTTTGCTGATCCTTTGATATAGATTATCTCCTACCTTAAGCAATGAATGTTTCTCAAACGCTTCTACTGGGTCTATATCGGATTCAGAATAAACGATATTCAAATTATCCATATACTCCGGTAATAATCCAAAATAATAATCTGTGCTATCACCAAGAACATCATCTATAGAAGATGCCAGCGTTGGAGCATAATTTACATCATTATGCCTGGCCACATAAATATCAAGATCCAGCATCAAATTATCTATCTTATTCAAAGATTCTTCTGTGCCATCATAAGTTTCCGATGTCCCTATTATATCTATGCCAAACCACGTACAAGCCTCTTCTATATCCCATATCATGCTTCTTAAATCAGATTCGGTGTCGGCATTAGCCCTATGTAAATAAGCTGATATACGAGCTCTTAGGAACTCTATTTTGCCAGGATTGTAATAAGACAGATCTTGTAGCTTAGATAAGGATCTTCTCTTGCCTTCCACCACATCATCCCCTTCTATGTTTATTACCGGAATCTTATTCGTAGATGAGAACTCATCAAACATAGATTCGGCAAATTCTTTATCAGAAACGAATTTCTCAACCAGTTCAGGATATGAATTTCTCAACAATTCAAAAGCAGATGAAAATTCAGAAAAGTTTTTTATGCCGGCTACTGTTTTACGCATAGCATAATAAAGCTCAGAAGGATTATATGGTACTTTTTTACCAAATTGGTTAAACACTCCCTCCTTGTAAACAATAGGACCATACTGATAGTCAACAGACATAAAATAATTATCCTTTTCCCTATCATGTTCGTTAATAGAACAATCTATTAACTTTCTCATGGAAGTCGAAACCTCATTTAAAACAGAAGGATCGGATAAAATACGACTTATCTCTGTTTCATCATACAAACCGGATCTCCTTAATTTCTGCTCATTCAGTATCAAACTGCCATCTACATAAAAATCGAAGAGAATAGCATTAGACAATGAAGACGCATTGAAAAAATAATGAGTAGACAAAAGGAAATCCCTTACATCCTTAATGTCCTGAGCCGTTAAAGGATCAGCAAAATAAGTCTGACGCTTCATATACGACAGCACGTCTTCTAAAAGAGGTTCACCATTGGGATCGGTATTAAACATCTCCCCTGGAGCCGGGTTATTCCAATGACCATAATACGACAAAAAACCAGGAGTGTAAGCCTTAGCCCATACCTGAAGAGCCCGCTCGCTGTTTCCTAATACTTTCAAAGCACTTTCGTAAAGAACGGAAGGCTCCCCGTTAGGAGCCTTAACCCGTTTTATTTCATTTTCCTTTTTTTCTATCTGACATTTGACACCCATTGTAATTAACTTTTTTGCAAAGTTAATTATAAAACCGACTTATACAATGACGGATCCCAAATTCCTTCTATATAAATCTCCGGAAAACTCAAACTGCCATCACGAAGAGTGGTGACTTCCAAGCTGGGAATGTTGAAAACAGTACTGGTATCACCAAACTCACCATTCAACTTGATAGCATTTCCGCTGTTATTAGCCTCATAATAAAAATAACAATAATTTTCATTAATGCTTGGATCATATTCGTACCAATATGTTAGATCTTGTATATGATCTTCTATGTTACCAATTTTGTTTTCACCTAATATAAAAATACCATTATTGCTATGATTATAAACCATAGATTCATAACCACCATAATTCCAATTACTATTAAACATTATGTAACTAACATCAGAATCATGATCTTTTAATACAGGTCCTATATGTATATGAATTTTATTAAACTGACATACATAAGGTCTTTTTCCTCCAAGCCTTTTTATATCTTCATTGGATAACTTATTATAACATCCTCCCACGAAATTATCCGCAGCATTAAAAAATCTCCTTCTCATACTCAACACTCCTTATTTAACTCATTTATCGAATCCGAATTATCAGAACCTTCTACGAGATTCTTATTCCTATCTATCTCTTCCTGGCTCATGTTACTCATCATATTTTGTATTTTTCTACCAGATTGAGATAAAGAACGGATGAATGCGCTGGAACTTATCTTAACTCCAAGATCCGGTTTTGCCCTAAACGCTTCACCGGTACTGATATTATACAAATCATACACACCTGAGTTCATATAGAATTTATATATCCAGTTTCCACCAGCTTTTTTGTACCCTAATTTGGTTAACTCGACTACACTCATACCAAATTTAATGCCATTACGACCCATTATCTTCTCTGGTATAGGTTCTACCTTAGCCGGAACAGATGTATATGCTTCATCGCCGCCGTACAGGAAATAAGGAGATATTACCCTTGATATGTGAGTAAGCGGTTCTTCGGATATACGAGGTTCGTCTTTTTCTATTTCTCCTTTTGTAGATCCAGGTAATTCGACATTTCCTTCAACTTCGACATTTGTTCTGGATTGTCCTTTGCCTTCTCCATCTCCCTTTTTATCGCCATCTTCCTCAGTGCGTACTGCACCGCCTTCTGCACTTCCTTCTTTTCCATCATTTAAAATATTATCTGATTCTGACTCTATAGACTCCACAACAGCATCATACTCTGGTATGCCGCTAAGGAAATCTGCTACGTTATTCAAAAACTCTATTTTTTCCTCGTTTGTCATATCAAGGCTTTCCACGGGCCTCCATATGGCAGGCAAGTTGTTTGATTTTATTGCAGTAGAAACATCTTCTACAGTTTTATTATCCACCGTAGGCAAAACTTTAGAAACCAAACTATTGATATCAGATTCCATTTTTTCTACTTCCTCTTTTGTGCCATATTCTTTTAGGGTATCCATGCCATTGACTCTAAGAGAATAATTCAAAGCCTTGCTTGGAACAAAATTAATATATTTCAAAAAGTTTTTCAACTCTGATATAATTTGTTCGTCAGATCTTGGCCCAACATAATCAACCACCACCTGATCTGTTTGAGAACGAAGCCAAGAAACGTATTCTTCTAAGGTCTTACCACCTTTACTGGAAGGAGTGGATATTTTATCACCTACTGTTCCTTTAGGTTCTAATCCCATTTCTTCCTTAAGGCTTTTAGGATTACCTCTCTCACGAAGAAACCTCAAATCACCTCCTACAATCTTCCTTGCTATAAAATCAAAAATATTAGCATAAGACGGCAATCCTTCTTTTTCTATATGAGATTCTATTTCGTTTAACATAAGAGAGAAGTTTTTCCTGGAGGTACGCTTCTTGCCAGGTAAAGACTGCGTAGCTTGTGCCGCAGGAGCCGGCTGAGCTAATGGCGCCGGCTGAGTCTCCCGGGCAGCCCCTTCCTCTGGCATTTCCTCTTCATAAACTTCCACATCTTCTACCTTAGAAGTAACGGTCTTACCCTCATCAGAGAAAGGAAGATCATCCTCTATAAGCGATTTAGGTCTGGAAGATGATTTGCCAAACTGAATCCTGATCTTAGGAGCGACAAACATCTCACCTTCGAAATCTATTCCAGATTCTACTTCAGACGTCACAATGTCTTTCACATTCCTGCTTTCATCTTCCACCCACTTAACAACATCAGGAACCGTAGATAATTTTTCTATAGCCTCACGAGCTTTTCTAAGCCCTGAAATAGGATTCAAATACGATACTTGATACGAAGCCGGATCAAGACCTAACTTGGTTAGATACGCATTAAGATCTTGTATGTCATCTTGACCCATCTGTAGCAATTCAGAATCACCAGATTCAAGCAGCATATCTATAAAAGACATCCATTTCTGCCCTTCCTCTGATTCTACAGAACGTAGGCTAACTGGGAAAAGATAATTAAGACCGTTTTTACCTTTGATGACGACTACCGGAACTCTTACATTTTTGTAATTATTCCCCTTGTCATTTAATATAGAATAAGCAAATGGGAAGCCTGTGTATTTAGATCCGTTCTTAAGCACGACTTTGCCATTTAATACATATCCAACATCAGATACTTTTTCAGCACCTTTTTCGGTAATAGGGAGATTTTCTATCTGGCCATATCCTTGACCGTTCACCTTCATGTTAAACACCGGTCTTCCGGGAAGGGTCTGGGCAACAACATGCGTGCCGACGCCGATGGTAGCCGACCGGCCGGCGTCCTTCTTCCACTTGTTAAAAGCCGTTCTTCTTATTTTACTTATACCATCTATGCCTCCTGTATCAGCTTTTACAACAGAAACGAATCTGTTCCCACTCATGACCTTGATAACCATATTGGACACCAGTTTATTCTCAGCAGATTCTATTCTTTTTTTATCGCCGGACTGAACAGCATCATTGTATTCGGCAAAAAGAGACTGATTATAAGTATCATTTACATCTATTTCGAGATTAACCTTATCTCCTTTTTTCAAAGAAGATAATGCTTCCTGATCTATTTTATCTACCTCATTCTCTCCGAATCCGACACCCGTTCTGTACGGAACCAATTCATCTGAATCAAGACGCTTATAAACCAAAGAATAGGAATTACCCACGTCCTGAATAGACACGTCTGTGTAACGGTTAAGAACACGAGCCGATTCTTTGTCTATAGACCATCTCGCATGATAAGGCAGTTCAATTATAGTAGCCGTTTCTCCACCTATGTTAAGAGAATACCTTTTAGTACCATTAGCGTTCGTTTCAGAGCTTATTTGAATAGGAACCAATGATTTTATAGAAGATATAAATTTATCGGCTCTAAGACCCGCAATTTCATACCTTTCGTTGCCATCGTTGGATATTCTTCTAACCATCAACGTCTCTGGATTTTGGGCACTATCTATGTTAGCTCCAGGCGTATTATCGGATTCATCTAACTCATTTACAAGAGAATCTATATTGGTATCATCCTCCCCAAAATTACTTAACGTAGATTCGGAAATACGACCTTTATCAATAATCCTGTTTTGTTCGATATAAGGAAGGAGATCTGTGATGTTTCCAACCTGGCCAAGATCTTCTATGGTAAATACAGAATCGGCAAGCTTATCTTCGTCAACCTTCTCCCCTTTATCCCGTCTGTTCATTATATCAACATACGAAGAAATAGCATCATCAAGTTCCTTCCTTTGATCTGGTTCCAAATTGGATTTAGCCATATCAATAATAGCTTTATTATCCTCATACACAGATCGATGTTCAGTAAGTCTCCTAACTTTATCTGATAAATCTTTTATCATCTTAGCCGGACTATCACCAAGATTTGATATATAATCATCAATATCCTGTTTATACTTTTCATATATCTCCTTCTCCCTTGGAGATAAAAGATCTTGATTACCTGTATATATCTTATCTACGATACGTTCTTTAACCTCTATAGGTGCAGACAAAAGATCTTCCATTGCCGACTCATAATCAAAATCAGACAATATATCTTCTTTCGGCTTCTGAGTTATACCATCGTTTAGATGACCAAATACTTTCATGGTAAATGCTTCATCTGAATTTATTTCTCCATTATTCAGAAGCTCATCTATTTTTTCATCCAAACTGATATTATTACCCTCTGTCTGGTAAAAACGATCACTTTCTATAGATTTAGTATTAGAAGATACCATATCATTTAAGAACTTAGAAAATAAAGAAAAATCATGTCTCATGAATTTCTTATCCTGTATGGAGTTCATAAATGACCGTAAAACCTTATATTGGGTAATGGCTTTCTGGTATTTCACCACCATATTTCTTAAATCCTCTGCTTCTTTCTTCCCTTTATTATTCTCAATATAAGTACTTAAAGAAGCTACAGAGTCATAAGCTTTCAATATATCTTCAGCAGTTATTGTTTCGGATTTAAACAACTCAAGAGCTAATACTCCAGGATCAAAAGAATAAAATACTTCTTTATAACTACTAAGAAGATCTTCTGACAACCTTCTATATTCCTTATTAAGATTATCGTATTTAATAGTTTTTTGTTTTATAGCCTCTGCTTCGGTATCATTGCCATCCTCTACTCTTCTCGGAGTTGTAGCCAACCTCTCTATTTCAGCATTCAGATCATTGATCTCATTACGCAATTCCCTTAACTGATTAACTGTATCAAAAGCTTGACTTGATAATGAATAAAACGTATTTATATCATCAAACAAATTATTGTCATTTACATAATCAGCAATATCATTTGATGCTTCCATTGCTATATCTTCTGCATCCAACCCCTTAAACACAGCATTAGCAACATTAGATCGATAAAGATCAGATGAAGTCTCAGCAGTAATAGCCTCAGCAAAAGAAGAAGCTTTTTTATAATTGGCTAACTTCTTATCAAAATCTTTTATAATATCTTCCTTGTATTTTTTAACAGTTTCTTCATCTACTTTCATTTCAGAAGCCAACTCATTTTCGTCAAGGCTTTTAACCATTGACCTGAAATTGTTAGCCGTATCCTCTAACATTCCCATTCTGTCAGATAATTCAAATTTAGAATAATAATCTGATTCAGGATCATTCATTTGAGCATTAAATTCGGCTAAATTTCGCATAGAGTCTTTTACGGATTGAGAAGTAAAAGCATTATTACTATTAAATTTCTCAACATCAGTATTAATAGTACGCTCTTTATTTCTCCTTTCATATAAACCAAAAGCACCATTTCTGGCTCCAAATAAACCACCAATCAGGGCTCCTATGCCAATCTCTTTCAATCCTTCTTTGGTTGTAAATTGTTCAGCTATGGCCTTAGAAAAAGAATCAACTATAGAAGACGTAGCATCAAGATACGTCTTATCATATCTTGATCTAATAAAATCTTCTCCCATGCGCTGAGCAACACCTTGCATGCCTTCCTCCCATACACCTTCAGATATGGGTCTTTTAGATACATTCCAAATAGTAGCTAAGGATTTCTGGAATAAATTTGCTTTTACCGTCTGTAATCTTCCAGCATCACCCGCTACCTTCTTAGTCCCTAATCCAAACAAATAGCGATCTACAAAACTCTTTGATCCCCTATATGTGTTTGATACACCCTTTAATCCAGGTATGTATTTAGAAGCAAAACCAGTGTCTACTCCAAGATATTTTCCCAGAAGAAGATAATTGGATAATCCAACTATACCCATATTAGCTAAAAATATGCTGTTTGCCGTATCGGAAATAGAACTCTTAAATTCAGCCATCTCAGACTGATTAGGATTCCGACCATACATATTTTTAAAATATTCCTTGTATTTACTTTCAGAGTCTTTCATAAAGGACTGAGCCTCCACGGCAGACTCCCAGCCGGCGCCCACAAACGTATTTACTCCTACCTTGGCCATATTGCCTATGGCCCTGCCGTACATCGCTCCTGCCCTATACGCTCCAAAAGCAGATTTTACAGCACTTGCCGCAATCTTAGACGCCGCCATCTTTCCGGCCACCCTCATCCCTACTTTAGCACCAACAGCTCCAAGACTTGACACACCCATCCCACCTGTAAGGTAGGCAGACAAAATAGCTCCTGTCGTAAACGATAGACCATTTCCAATAACATCATTAAAAATAAAATTTGCAGTTCCAAGACTCTGCAAAAATCCCATATCACGTTCTTCTCTTGTATAATAATGAGGAAGAGAGTGGTTTATTCTTTCATCTATATCATTTATGGTTCGTGTAAAATCATTGTCAAATGCAGAAGATAACGTACCAGTCTTTATAAGATTATACGCAGCCGGGATAATACCTACTACTCCTGATACACCATATAATGCTGTTTTTGTGACAAGCTTCCCTATGCCATTAACAGCCTTATTCCAAGTAGTTTGACTTCTTCCGTAATAATCTTCATTATCCCTTCCTGGCATATAACTTTTAAACTTTGCAAGACCGATGTTCCCATCGGATAAAAAGTCATATGCTTCATCTAACTTAATAGTTCTTCCTTTACCAAATACACCAAAATCAGCAGCAGATGACTGTTGATTACCAGCTATAACCTCACCATAAGACGTTTGTTTACCAGAATAAGTATTCCTTGATTTATCTTGAATAGATTTTATCATGGAATTTAACTTATTATAAGACTCCTCTTTCTTCTTTCTTGGATCATCTCCACCATTCAGAGCCGATTTTAGTCCAGAAAAAGATGTGTCTACATCAAAAGAAGTATCTATTCCGCTAATATCATATCCTTTTTCTGAATCATCATCAGGATTTATGGCTGATACCGGGGGAGTATATGAACCTACTTTCATCCTCTCCATCTCTCTTTTTGCTCCCTCAATAAGAGAAGATTCTTCTTCATATCGCGTAGGAACTCCGGCATTATACCCTCTCAATCCAGTAGATGGTAAGAAACCTGATTTCTCTACCAATGTCTGTTCCTTATTTTCCATATATTATTCCCTATTTACACTATTCAACAACTTCATCAACTTGCCGTTTTTATTCAAAGACGTAGGCAAATTACCTCCTTCTTTTGCTGCCACCATATCCTTAATCTCTTCTGTTATGGCTGCCACAACAAAATCAACTATTTTTTTCTGAGGCGCAACAGCAAGTTCTTTAGACACATTATCCGCAAACCATACATTAGGAGTATCAAACGAATCTATTAACTCAGGTTTACCATTCTCCATAAGATAAAGCCTTGTCTCATATCCATAACCGTAACTTGTCTTAGGATCATAACCTTCAACCTTTACACCAAGCTTTCCACTGTTATCCAATATATCTTTAGCTGCATTAAGAAGCCAAACCTTTTGTTCTGGCATATCATCTAAATTATTACCAGATTCATTTATCATATCCGATAACACTTTCATCATTGAAGATACAGAAGCATAAGCGGGTGATATATCTGAATTTTCAAGCATCTTCGGATACCACATATTGGTATCACTTCCAAATGTAGGTCTTATAATACCACTTTCATATCCACCTATATCGACGGAAGGAGTATTAATACCAGGATCTATGCCATTATTTATCAACTCTGTTTCAGATACCTCAACAATATCTATTTCCTCTCTTTCACCAGTATGATTAGCAACCAAACTGTAAGTCTTCTCTCCATTGTCGGCTATTCCCGATTCTGTCAAAGAAAATGATTCAATAGTTGCCGATGATGATTTCGATTTACCAACAGGATGCTCTGCCATTTTCTTAGTAAATAGATCCCTGAGAACCCCCATCTCTCTATAACCAGCCTCCTTGGAGGTTAATTTGGTTGAATACGTTACTGTGTTAGGTGAATACAGTTCGAGATATTCTTTACGTATCTCATTTATACCATCATCTTGAACCTTAGTTATTTGATCAGCTATATTAATATCACTTACTGCATAGTTTCCAACGCCCTCCATTCCACTAATAGAATACAGTGCATTAAAAAACACCTTTTCTTCACCATCCGAGAAACTATTTTTTACATCATCGTATTTTTTTAAGAAATACCTGCCACTTTTGCTATCCCTCTCAAATACTTTAGATAAATCAATGCCATCATTTTTCACCCTCTTTCTTATAGTAGCTATATCAGCAGGCGAGAATCCTTTTTCATAATATCTTACTCCAGATTCTACATCGCCGACTGTACCTCTATTTTTTCTTAAAATATCATTAAGGGATAACGCTGTAGCATAGGCTATATATTCTTCGGGTTTACCTCCTTCCTTCTGCGCGATCGCATTTGCTATTTCAGATACAATATTATCATAAATCTTATTCTCCTTCTTAATTCTATCATTCTCTATATCCATCTTGTCTACAGCGCTATTAAGCTGCATATAAGCATCTGTGGCAGCTTTTCTCTCTGCCATAGGTAGCTTATCAAACATATCATTAGAAAGACCTCCATTGTCCTTTATATACTTAAGAAGTTTTTCTTCATCCATAAGATACTTGTATCCTGATGTTTCATCCGTCATATTTCTTGATATGGCAGCTTGAATATTTTTCATGTTTTCAGCACCAAGGGCCGTAGATAGTCTACTTCCGGATGTTACAAGATCTGTATATGCCTTATTAAACTTCTTATGAGTTTCTTCTGATATGCTAATATTTTTAGTTTCGATAGGATTAGCTGAAATAGTTCCACCAGAGTTTGTGCCAACGCCCACCTGCATGGCTCGGCTTCCAGCTCTGCCGCCTGCCGCTCCTGCACCAGAGGACATAAGTTTTGCTATTCTGGCTTCATTAAGCCTATTCTGCATCTTCAGACGTTCTTCGTCTAATCCAAATCTGGCTTCATCCTTATTCTTACCATATTCAAACTCTGCAATATCCCTATTTCTTTCATATTCAAATTCTATCTTCCATTTTTCGAAATTCAAATTAGCTAATCTTTCCCTCTGATTATATTCTTTGGTTTTCCAGTAAAGCTCGTCGGCTTTGATTATGAAAGACGAATTATCATAAGCATATGAAGCAGCAGCATTATTAATAAAATTATTTTCAATAACCTTCATCGCTCCAAGATACGGATCGTAAGTCCTTTCATCCATTCTGCTAAATTCAGATTTCATGGAAGCTATTTCAGATTTGGCTCTCTTTATTTCATTTTCAACCATTTCTTTCTTTGCAGGATCAGAACCCAAACCGGAAAGATCGGCAGTAAGAGCATCAACATACCTCTGCTTATCACTTATCTGCTTATTCATAAAACCAAGAACAGAATCATACGAATATAAAGAGGGATTAGAGTCTACCATGTAAATAGCCTCCACCTGCATCTGCTGCCTTGCTTTATCTGATAACCCTGACAATGCGAAAGAAGCTATCTGTTCAGGAGTAAGCATATCCTTAGTTACTTCTTGTACTGCCCCGGTAGGATGACCATCCTTGTCAAGAATAGGAATCTGAACTTTAGCTCCTTTATGAAGCTTGCTTATAAAATCTATCCTATCTTTTAATTCCTTATTATAATCAGTATAAGGAGTATATTGAAGAGGAGCAAGACGGGAACCAGCCTTTCCATCATTCACCCATTCATTATACGGCTTTAAAGTCGCATAAGCATTCGCAGCAGAATAAAGTTCTGGATTATTTATTTGTAAATCAGATAGCATTTTATGCATTCTCCTGCCTTCTTTTGTGCCGGCAATCGCGTTAATGACCGTATCATCCAACACTGAACTGATCTCTCCTTGTATAGCTCTCGTAACACCATCAGAAGAAAGATCCACGCCTTTGAATTTTTGATTGATGTTAGCAATCACACCTGACATCTTATCTTCCATATAAGCGCGGGCTTCAGGCTTATCTATCTCTTGACCCATAAGATAATCTACCTGGGTATAGATCTTTTCACGAGCAGCATCAACCTTCTGCTGTTTGTACATCATGACGTCCTTAACAAGATCTATGTTGTAAGGACTAACATACGGGGCATATTGCCTTAAAATACTATACTGTGAAGCCACTATTTGGTCCTCCTTCTTCTTTTATTTTCGTCATCTTCTTCATTTAAACTTCTCAAGTAAGGTGTAGAATAATCACCCATATTCATCACATCCTGATTACCTTGAACGTAAATAATTTGGCCACTTGGAAGCATTCTCATATTCGGAGCTATGGAAGCTATGGTATTCAACGATGTACGAACATTGAACTTATTCTGTATTTCGCTGTTTATGCTATCATAATAACGAGCAAGATTTTCATCCCTTATAGCCATAGCCTTCAATAACCCAGATTCATAACGTTGCCTTTCCGCTATGTTCTTATCGTCTGTCTGAACATAAGCCATTTCATTGAATCTATCAGCTTCGTTTATTTGCCTTGCGTTATTGAAATTTACTTCGTTAATGTACTTGGCTATATTGCTTCCGGCTATGGCGTTCATATTAGCCAGAATAGCAGAGCGCTGGGAGTCGGGCACGTCACCTACTGCGTCCAACTGAGCCGATGTCGCGCGGTTGAGCTCGTTGATATACTGATCAGCAGATTGCAGAACCGGATCTATTCTCGGAGCCTGATGCCTTTCCAATCCCTCTATCTCCAAGCCTGTATCGAGCGTTCTCAGCATCTCCGGGAAGATAGGACCGAACGCCGCCGGTCTGCCCTGTCCTTTAGGTCCGTTGTCTTCAACCACCTCCTCTGTATCGGTGTCGGTTGCAGTCGTAGGCGTACTTGCTTTCGGTTTTACCTCTATCCTTCCAGGAGATCCAATCTTAGGCGGTGTAAGGCCTGGTGCTATGGGACCGGCCTCAATAGGCTTCATTTCTGGTTTAACAGACTCAAGAACGAAGTCTATTTCCGGCATTAACCCACTATCTCTTAAAGCAACAAACTTATTATAATCGGAGCCCAGAATCTTCTTAGCGGCATCAGATTTATCACCAAATAAGTCAACATAATTCTTTATTCCTTTTTCGTTTAACAATCTTTTTTGCTCTGCCGAAACAACGTCCAACCCATAATAAGAACGAGTAGCTGTTGTCTGACCAAACTTATCATCTACGGCAAATGAATTATAAGCCTGATTCCCTCCGTAGCTTCCGGCGTCCTGGCCCCAGAATCCGTATTCATCTCTGAATTTCTTGGCTGCATCAGCATTCGTAATAGCGCCTACATCAGCTAACGCCCACAATGCATTTAATTGCCTGTTGTATCCTTTCTGGAAACCTTCTGTATCAAAATCACCATCCGTATTGTACTTGTTAGCCCATCGGTTTACGTCGAGCAAATTAGATACCGCCTTATCATTTACCCTGCCGTATCCTAAATTGCTTCTATGTTGGAGATTCTGGTTGGCATTGACACTGGAATCAGGATTAAGAATCTGCTCACGACCGCTAACATCAGATACAGTCATATTAAGAGTTCGTCCAAATAACTGATTGATAAGCTTATTGTAGCCGATAGCATTCTTTCTAAGTTCCTCCAGCTCCTTCTGAGTAGGTCCACCTTCAGCCATTTTCCTGGTTTGCTTAACATACTCGTCATATATCCAGTTCTTGGCATCTGATTCTGCAATATTAAAAGCCTTGGCTTGTTTCTTTACCTGATTCAGATCAACAACCCCGCCATCCCTGAAGAAAGCATCCATCTTCTCGTTACGCTTAGATTCTTCCTGTTTACCATAAACGATTTCAGCGAAAGAACGAAATTGTGCTTCAAGTTCGTCTATCTCTTTCTGGTTTTCATTGACGTACTTGGAAAGAATAGAAGCATTAAGATTAGATGTATTTTTATCTTTTACATCTTCATTTTTCTCTAATCTCTTATATACACGCTCCTGATCTTCGTACTTATCAGACAAACCGATCTTTTTCTTATATCGATCAAGGAGTGTAGCATACGTATCTTTAGACGTTGCCTTAATACCGTAGTTTTCTCTAACGTAAGAGGCAAAATCATCATCTATCTTACGATAATCGGAAACAATATAAGCTTCCGGTAAATCAACTGGAGTGCCACCATCTTCATGTCTGTTACCTTTTGCCTCCATAGGCCCCACTGAATCAGGCGTCAGTACATACTCACCTTTTTCTATCTCTACATTCGCAGCATCTTCCATAGACTTGGGAAGAGGGTAAATATATTCGCCGGTCATATCAGACGTATCCATCTTCTGACCGTTACCTAAATTCACGCCACCGCCTTCACGTTCCCACTTGATGAATTGCTGACGACGCTCCTTGGCAAGTTTTTCCCTTGCAGCCTGCTCGTCTCTGCTGGCAGCATATGCAGCAGATGAAGCTCCCATGATATTACGGGTAAGACCTAATCCTAAACTAATACCAGACAAGGCGGCTTGAGCCACGTTAGCACCCACCTTATTACCGGCTCTTATCCGACCAAGGCTTGTACCGAACATTTGAGCCCTACTTCCAAGATCAGGCGAATAATATGGCATAGTCATAGGATCCATAGGATTACCATCTTGGGAACGCTTTTCTTTAGAAGAATCAGCATCAACACCACCTACATTCATTGCATCATTAACGACTGATTTCTCTACGTTTTTAACCATGCTCCTATTATCAGCGAGATATCCTGCATATCCTGCATCATTATTTTCAAAAAACTGATCGGATGTAGGCATACTACTAAATGGATTTATCTCCCCCTCCTCTGTTTCTAAAGTCACATCAGAAGGCATATATATATTCTGAATATCAGATTCACCCCATTTATTAACAGGCGTTCCATAATCAAGAATAGGCTGAGTAGAGGATACATTAATATCCTGTTTTTTATCCTGAACACTACCACCAGGAGCAAATACCGGACGATTTTTCACTATTCGTAATTTCATACCATCTTTTTTCACAAAGATAAGAGAAACGAACGAGAAAATCCAACGTTATGGGATACGTTTAAAAATCAATCATGTACGGCAGACAAACCGCCCGAATCAGGGTCGTACTTAAGACCGCATGCCCGGCGATAGTTCTTAAGCGCTCTCTTGTACAAAAACAGCACTGTCTTGGAAACTATTTTCTTCATAGATTTGGTTAAAACCTCTTCTGTTGAAACAGACATCAGACAGCTATTCAAAAACGACCTGACATTGGAACCGAACAAGATCTTCACCATTTTTCTAAACGTTCTAAAAAGATATGATGCAGAAAGAGACTTTAACCCATTGCGAACCAGTCTCTTATTCAAATACGAAACAGCCTTTTCAGATAGACAGAGCCTATTCTTTCCTTCGCTATCTACCTCTGATGAAAACCACGAATATAAAGTGGTAGGATGTTTCTTAAGGTGATTGATGAAGGAAGTCATTATCCCTTCTTTTAAAGCCCTTTTGTGGGCTACGCATGCAGCAATCTTCTCTTCTCTTTTTAAAGAGCTGTCAAGGCATCTAAACACCGTCCTATCGTCTCCGATGAAATACTGAGGACGTTCTTCCTTGAACTTAGCCCGATAAGCGGCATATCCTTCCTTACGAAGCATATCTATCTGAGACCGGATATAGAACCTTACACACTTTTCTTCAGCCTCTTGCACGCTTTTAAGATAAGGAACTGACTTTCTCCCATATCGAAGATAATCGTAAACCATAGCCTCAATAAAGTCATTGTACGGAAAGAATCTTCCAAATCCAAAGTTCCAAACTATGAAACATCGCACTCTATCTTTCCAGTAATCAGATATGAGAAAATTACTACAATATCTCAACTTCCTGTTTTTCTGATAGAAATGATGAGTATGTTTGTCATAAAATAGATTAAAATATCTCAAATTGCCCAAACACTGACCGGCTGGACGGCGTACTACATTGTACCCTAAGTTGCTGAAGCTATTGTATATAACTTCTATCGGAGAGACCTGCTCTTTCTTGAAGAGCTTGTCGTGTAACTTGTGAGGATTCATTATTTCAGTTATTTTTGTCTCCATATTGTTTTTGTTTTTTAGTGCAAATATATGATTTTATATAAAAAGAAGAAAATGCACTGCCTTGTATCCGGTTTGAGAGAAATAGGATACAAGGTTTTTTATTTTATGACGGTTTGGATAAGAGACAGGAAAACGACTCTGAACGTAACCGACTGACCGTCAGTGGTGGGACAACAAATCTTGAATTAAAACTACGCCTATGAATAGTCTCCGTTTTCCTTAATATTAAGACCATTTTCAATGATCTTACTCATTATATTATTTATATTATTTTATATACTTTACCATTTATTCATATAATTGTTTGCAGTGAATGAACTTAACGACTGAAGGGAGTTAAGTGAGTGAACGGATTGACAAATTACTTTTTCCGTCTATTGTATTGTTTGCCTAATTGTGTTAAAAGATTGAGTATCGTGACCGAAGGGAACGATGCGAAAGAACATATAATATTTAAAAACGACTGAACCTATCGACTGAAGGGAGATAGGTGATGGAGTGACGTTAATAATTATATTAGATAGCCAGTGGAGAATTAGGCAGGCTGGTAGGCGAGACGAGCGTCCATGCCCGTCAGGACAGTGGAAGTACGTAGGTCTGTTCTGTTAAACCAAGACGATGATAGTTCCATCCTTCACGAAATTGCACAAAAAAGCCGGATTATCTTGATATCGTTCTTCAACCTTTGGTATCCGCATAACGAGTCTCAAATCCGGCTTCGCTTTATTAATATGAGAAATAAAATAATTGTTCTAATTATCAGTGACGCCTTTAATGCGAAGCTGTATATTGGGAAGCACGGCATTAATCAAAGCCATTTTCTTCTCCTCTTCGCTTTCTTTTTCATGCTGTCTATACATCATATTATAATCACTGTCATCACCATCCTTTTTCCCGTCTAACGTCAGTAAATGATTTATGATGTCTTTACCATACGTTTCAGTCCATGTACGGAATCTCTCTTCCTCGGACTGTCTCTCCTGGGACGGAGCTTCCGGGTTAGGGAGGGCGGCTGCCACTTCTACCTCTGGAAGTGTTACCGATGCTGCTATTTCTCCATCATCTCCGAATCCCATTTGACCATACGAAGATACGGAATTTTCTTCAATATCCAAACCAAGATTTTTAGCAACTTCCATAGCATAGTTATAACGGTCATCGTTTCTTATAACACTCTTATGAGGACGTCCTGCTCCTTGGTTCCAAGCTACTACTGCATCCTTAAGGTTATCGGCGTTCATAAAATCCTGCCGGCTGTAGTTGTAATATCCTGGTCCTTCTTTTCCTTTTCTTGTGTATAAGAAATTAGAATATCCGGTTTTCCCTTCGTATTCGTCAGCCAAAAACTCAAGTTGGTCTTTGAATGTGGGTGTAGAATGACCTTTCTTTTTGGCGTGCTTGAATAACTTATCCATGCGCTCATTATGCCATTGTTGTATGCCGTATGATGTTCTGTTGTCTCCATATATGTCATCTTTAAGACCGGATTCAGCCATGAGATTGCCTATGATGGCTAGCGCCTGTATCTTAGACATGCCGCGCTTATTAGTAAAGTAATCATATGCTTCACGCTGCTTGCCAATTACGCCACCTTCTTCAGCAAACACAATGCTTTTACTCGGTTTATCGTTTTCATAGAAATACATGAATTTCCTACTTGGAATCCTGTGTGATGCATCTTTCGGATCTCCGTATTCTTTTTTATGATCAATAAAACGAAAACCAGCTTTGTATGGAGTAAGCTTCCCTCCGTTTCTTTTCTTTTCTTTTTTAGGATTAGCAATCTTATCCCCTACATAGTAGGCCCCTAATCCCACCGAGGCGTGATCTGTTATCCATTTGGCAGCCTTTTTATAGTCTGATATGGATTCAAAATATTCTTTCATCTCATTATCATACCCATAATCCTTCAAGTAATTTCTGGCTGCATATTCTAACATTTCAGGCGTCACTTCTTGAGCATCATCGGTCAAACCAAAATAATTTTTAATCTGAGTTCCTCTGGCCGCCATTTCCGTAAAATGATCCTCTTTGAAATAATCTTTTACTTCATCATCATCTATCTTATTCAAATCAAATCCGTTTTTATCTGCGCCTGAATCTGGATAATGAATTTTGTGTTCCACTTCATGACTTTTCACAAAATTCTCTACATCCTTGTTAGATATATTGGGGTTTCTTTCGAGAAATAAATCAATGAACTTATCAACGTTTTTAGACCTGATTATATTTCCATTTAATACCCCATATCCAGATATTTCATCTATTATCTCCCTTATCTCATCATCAGAGTATTCATCTCCTAAAAAATACTTTGCATCCCTGAAAACTTTCGGATCATCCCAATCATATATGTTGGTATCAAGCATATCCGGATCTGGCTCCCCATTTTTCATCCTTAACCTCTCCCCAGTAAGCCTTTCATAGGCTCCAGAGAAAAGTCGCTTTTTATGATTTTCCCATGCCTCGCCTATAGGAGATGCTGGTTTAGCATATTCAGGCAACGATCCTAAAAGTTCTTTATCTCTTTGAGATAGTTTTTTAGTAGCTCTTTTCGCTTGCATTGCTTTTTTCGATATACCTCCTACAAAAGGAATAAGACCCATAGCGGCCATAACCATTCCAAGCGCATCTCTATCTATGAAAGAATCATACGCATCCTTGACGTCCATTATATCACCTACTACAGGAATGCCTCCAGCTACAATTTCGTTGATATCCACGCCATCAACAGGGATCGTGCCATAATTAGCATTTTCATTTATTCCGCTTGACCCTACTGATGTATTATCCTTAGATGCAATGTACCTATATTTAGATCCGTTTTCTTCATCTACGGCTCCTCCTTCTTTTTTTATATTGGTATTGTATCTCTTTCCATTCCATGTAAATTCCTTAAGACCTCTTTTCCTGGCTTCTTTAAAGGCTTCGCCTCTTGTAGTGGAAATCGGGTCTTGTAATTCAAGATCGTTTTTTATGTCAAGAATAGCATCAATAATACTATTATTCTTTTTATCAGCATCATCTGAATTATTAACATTATCCGTAACATAAGATTGGCTTATCAAGTTTGATACGCTCTTTCTGTTTTTATAAGTCCCTTCTTTATCTGATGGAGCTTCAAAAGCATATACAAGTGGATACGAATAATCCGTATCTGGATCTTCTGACATAAATTCGTTTACTGCATGAATAGCTTTTTTGTATTTAGTATCTTTTATACTATACTTCCCAGCATCTTGAACATGATCATAAAATCTGTCTATCATATAGTTGATATATCCACGCTTATCGCTCTTAAATCTCTCTTTATCTCTTTCAAACTCTTTTGGCGGATATCTTTTGTAATATTCTTGAAAAAGTCCCCTAAATTTTCCATCCTCAGATACAGCGTAGGGGTTTCCACCAGATTCTTCAATAATATTTCCAAGTACGGCTTCTATCTGGCGTTGATTAAAACCTTTATCATATAAAGCATCATAGATCATATTCATCCCTTCTACGTCCATAGTACGATGCTTACCCTTACCCACACGCTTCATATTTTCATATTTGGATTTGAATAAATCCCAATCTATTTCCGGCTTAGAAGAATCCCCTCCTTGTTTTTTGGATCTTATCTCCATCCTTTTATCCAAATCATTCTTTGAATCAATAATGGATCTAAACAGGATCTTGTTTGGATCATTCTCTTCGTATGGGATTTTATCTTCTACATAATCCCTTATTTCAAAAGGATATCCTATTGTATCAAGAGTCTTAGTAACAACCCCAACACCAAAAGGTTGATCGCTTCTATAAAAATCGTACTTATCTTTCACAACCATCCTACCTCTATCATCACGGTACATGGTAAAACTTGATAAGCCTGATAAATCATTTAAATCTCCGTAAGCATCCGGTATAAAATTATATTCGTTAAATACCTGATGTTCCCCGGTTCTGGCTTTTTTTAAGAGATCTATACCCTCTTCTACCATTCCAAGTTTCCTGCTCGTTACATCCCTTAACTCCTCCAAATCAGATACGTCCTTGCCTGCAACTTTTCCATCAATTATCTTATTATCTAAGGAATCAAGCTCCTTCCCATATTTTTTAGCCATTTTCTCCCACCCACCATTTATCCTGTCAGATATAATGGATTTGATATTATCTGGTATTCTAACAATCCCGTTTTCCTCTTTCAGGTTATTTGGTTGGTTTAAGAATCTAAACCAAAGATTCTGACTAAAATCATCTACATTGGCTTTCGGAACATCTTGACCAAAAAATTCCATTATTTTGGTTTTCAATCCTCTTTCGTTAGCATACACATCAGGTGTTATATTAGATGCCAGATATTCTCTAAGCTTTACAAACGGACCAATTTTATTCCATAATGTTTTTGGTTGTTTGTCTCTTACATAATTTTTATTTTTCTTTGCCATCTTTTTCTTCCTCTAAGAATCCAAACATTTCATCTGCGCAATTACCAACAAATCCGGCTATGTAAGCCGCGTGTTCATCTTCTCCCACTTTAAAACCAAGAGACATATTACAATGTTGGCATACCGACATAGCTGCATGAAATGATTCATGACATATGTTTTGTATAGTCATATCATTCTCACTTTGAAAATTCCATAATAACTTAAAAGCTCTATCATCTCTCTTATCACGAACAAGATTCATAAAAGATACTTCTGAATCTAAATCGCCTTCATCTCCCCATTCTCCTTCATGATCCAATTCTGCATTCTCGAAACGATCACACAATGTTTTGTAATCTAACCCTACGGTGATAATCAACTTTAGTGGATATATCACAAAATCAAATTCTTTTTCTTTCATTCTTTTTTTTTTCAACAAATGTAAATAAATAGCCGAAGAATGCCACCATTCATTCTCCGGCTTATTATGATAAATCTCTTCTTATGAAAACAGTACGAATGTAAGATTTAAATCTTAATTTTCCTAATTTCCTCAACCATATTCTTATATCCGCAGAACTTGCTGTTAATAACATCGAAGATAGATTCTGACCAACCAGCTATGTTCAAGATATTAGATCCTCTTTGACGTACTCCCATTCCTTTAGGGATGGGAGTACGTCAAGAGGTCAACCATAGTAATGACTCTACTGTCCATCTTGTACTTATCAATCCGATACGGATCAAGGCCTTCCAGGGCCGTCTTAAACCCTTTCTTAATAGCACTGGATATACCCCTTAACTTCTTTGGATTTTTATCGTTAAGAGCCGCATAACAGCCAAGGATTTCGCTCATATCATCAGGACGCATAACGATCTTGTTATAAAATCTTGAAGCCCATTCTTTACCCGATAATACATAAAGAATATGATTCGGTAAGAGTAGGTGGAGAATGGTTCAGAATGGATAATAATGATATTTGTCATATAATAAAAAAATACGGATTTATATGTGTAGAATAAAAAATTACCCTCTACTTATTGAAAAGTAGAGGGTAATACGATATTATCTATTCTTAATCTTATCTTCGGAAATCAACCACTGGAATATAATTTTCCGGTTGCTAATTACTTTCTTTATCCTCATCAGCATCCAACTACCACGCAACCTATCCAGCCATGACCGTCTGAAATTAAGAGCATCAGGATTAACTGACTTATTTATATCGTTATCGTCCTTGATCCAGATAGGTGTTTCAGATCGGTCATCGTCAACCCTGTTGAAGAAGTCATTTAACTTATGTCTTCTATATACCTCAGTATCCAGGACCTCAGTATGGTCGCCTACGATCTTCGGATACGATATACGTTGCGCTAAATTATTCTTTTCTTCTGGAACAAGATGAATTTCACCTGAGTTGTTTGTGTCGTTGTAGATAGTTATCGTATCCAAACCTACTTTCCTGTCAAGAGTGTAATTCACATCATCGACGTATTTCCTTGCATCAAGCTCGTATTCTACAGAAGCCAGCGTAGAGCCATTATATTTCTCTTTTATCGGCACTTCTAATATAAATGGATATGTTGCTCCGTAGAATGTCTGGAAGCTCTTATTCGTCAGCAAATGACTCCATAAGCCGCCTTCTTCGTCTGATGCTGGGAAGTTTATTCCTGTCTGAAAATATTGTTGCTGTTCTATATAATAGTCAGGACAGAACGAATAATAAGAAATCCATTCTTGCTTCAGACACGAATATCCGATAGTGAACGACACGTCCTTGAAATATTGTTCGTCCTTTAAAGATATTTCCTTATCGTTTGATAACACCTCTGTTTCATTGTATAAGAACCTTCCACCATCATATTTATAATATGCCGGGTTCTTAACAGGTATATAATCTTTTTTCGTGATAAGTACCCTCTTATACCTGTTATCCCATCCAAGAGACAGACCAAGACCGATAAATTTATTGTCTGTATCTTCTTCTGTCATCTCTGCACCGGTTAAGATATTAGTTATTCCGTATCTAAGAATCTTAAACGGAAGATGACGCTTAAGCCAATGTCTGATACCTACACTAAGTTCCTTAAGATTACGTCCATTAGGATCGGTCATAAACACCTGTGCTCTTTTAGTATCTACCCAGAAGTGACCAAATTCTGAACTAATTATTTCAGTGCTCTGGGTTCCAGAATAACCAAGGTCGGTCGTGTTGTACTCCAGAGGCCGGGACGCGAACAGACCGCCGGTGCCCATCTCGGCCTGCCCTGGGGAGGTGCGCTCCTTGATTACGTCTATGGCGTTATGGAGTGAAACCTGGTCCTCAAACCTGACAAGAATCTGATCGGATTCAATACGCTTCATGTGAATAAGCTTACCGTTGCTGGTTGGGAACTCATGATAGTCCATAGGTTTGTATGTCAGCCACGGATCTGTTTGACTGTTTTCAGATACGTCAGCCCTACTCCATATAACACCATTAGGTCGCTGGTAAGCACAGTCATAAAAACGACGTTCGTATGTTGCCGGCAATACATTAGGTGTCAATGTCATTCTTGATGAATAGATAGGACTTATCTTGTAATCATTGTCCCTATGGATAGATACGTTCTTTTCTTGTGTCCACCAAACAAAATCTCCTACTTTTGGATAGAATAATTCATGAGGCTGAGGGCCCTCTAATCTGAAATTACAATTTATTTCAGACTCTACAAGGAACTGAGGAATACCATAGAACCATGTATAAAATCTGCCATCTACATACTTACCGGAGGTATCACCATTCAATTCATACAAGCTCTTCCTGTTTGGGTAAAAAGCATATTTTCCTTTATTAGATGATGTCCAACTATTGAAACGTTCGTTATCTATCGTCTCAAGAGCATCTTCCCCTGTATCATAATTAACAAAATATCTTGGATATCCTACATTTCTATAATCCATGTAAGGGAAAGGTATCATATCTCCAATACCAAAAGCACTATTATAAAAAACAGGAAATTTTCTCTTTAATGAAAATCTGGTTATCACCGTATCACCACCGAACATCAGTTTCTTTTCATTAGTGAAAAATCCACATCCACCTATGGAAATCCATTTTATATCTTCTATTTGACCATATTGATCCGGCCTATATCTCATAAGCCTCATATACGGAGAACAGATGTATGAAACTGATTTGGATTGCTCGAATGTTCTTCCTGCTACAACATCTCTTCCAGCAATAACCGAGTCATCTATACGGCTACTGTCGTAGTTGTAGACATAGTTCGGATATTCCAATAAATATTTCGATTTACCATCTCCTTTTTCACCTGGATCACCAAATGATAAAAATAACGAAGATTCACGATCTATATTATTAACAAATAAGAATCGTCCCTCATTATCGTTTTTACCGGTTCCCCATTTAGATGACATACTGGCATCCATCATAGGATATACACCGGACTTCATGTACTTAACAGAAGATAAACCACGAGCAAAATTTCGTTCATACTTATCCTGGTCCGTTATACCTATCATTGAATTATATAATCCTACAGAAGTATAATACCATGCATGATTACGTCTCGGTCCATTGTTTATAAACGTATTAAGCCAATCATAACGGTACTTACCGTACAATATCGGGCCCTTAGCAAGAGTTTGACTGATGGTTGACACCATTGAAGAAAACAGCATGGCCACACTTAGATTCGTTAGGAATCCTCCTCCGGTAAGACCGGCCGACCCTCCTATGTATCCAGACTGAGCCCTTATCTGAAGCTCTTCTGCTATCATAGCGGCTATTGTGGCACTTGATTCAACTGCGGCAAGTGACGCAGCCATCGTATAAGCGGCAGGACCTAATATAGTCCATTTTGGATGATCTTCTACAGGTACAAAACTGCCTACAGACATTCCTCTTTGAAACCCGTCTATACATACTTCATTTGGAAGTTCGGGCTTGTTAAAATAAATATCAGGCGAACAGAATGAATACCACACGTTCCCTCCTTTGTCGAAAGGATGGGATATAAACTCGTCTCTTTTGCCAGACGTATAATTATATTGATCTTGTGATAGGTCATTATATGGGTAATTAGGATAGATATTTACATTACCATCGTCTCCTATGTATCTAAGCATATCGTAGGCCAATCCTGAAGCCACAACCGACCTATTTAGCCTCCTATCTCCACGATACAGTTCATATCCTACAATCGTATCTCTTTGTTGTTGCGTAATCAAACCAGAATCCACCGCAAAATCCAAAAATACTTGTATGGTGTTCTCATCCACCATAATACCTACCGGATATATTTCAGAAGCTATGTCATATCCACGTTCATCACTGTTCATAAAAGGTATATGCTTGTTATCTGGGAACCGGTAATGACGTATAGGTTGTTGGCAAAATACGGTAGAAGTATCTACTCCTCCATAAGAATGGCCCTTGAAATAAGATAATCCATTTTTGTCTGACAAAGGAGCACCATAATATTCTGTTAACTTATTCATAATATTAGAATAAGCTTCTGTTTTTTTTGGATCATCATAAGATCTACCTGTGTCTATTTTCATCCTACTACTATCATAAAGTTCAAAATTAGCAGGATATTTCTCAGATGATTCCCAATATGCAAAATCCCCGTATTTATAAGGACGAGGCTTGCAATTAATAGGCCTATCTCCACATGTCTGACATTTAGATGCAAATACTACCGTCGATCTTAATGTTATTGAATCAACAGACAAATCAACCTTATTTATTTCTTTTTCTCTTACACCAAAAATATAAGGATATATGGTTTTACCTGTAGCAAAAGCGACTCCAAGAATAGCACGGGAAGGCTTCTTTCCTTTTTCTTCCTCTTCTTCTGGGGTATCATAATTTTTATAAGAACAAAATTGAATTTGTCTAAACGTCATTATCCAAGGAACCGCTACAATAGGAGATTCTATTGTAACATAAAAATAATTTTGACCTATAGAATCAAAAAACTCTTCATTTATTTCTCCGAAAGCTGGTTTTGCTATGTTAATAATAACAGAATGAGATGATTCATACTCAGGTCTATCAAATTCAACTGGTACTATTCCAAGAGGGGACCATGTTTCAACATCCTTCCAAAAAGAAACACGAACGTAATTGGTAGACACAGCATCCATTATGCCATCTACCTTTCCAAGAGCTTCAAGATAAAGAACTTTGTTCTCATCTTTATAACCTTCTATGTCCCACTCTTCTGGTCTGTTGATTCTGATAAACCTGGCATTTGTCATTACATTTCTGACAAACTTCCATACCACAAATTCAGATGCGAATCCAATATTAAGCTTATCCCCTGTAGGATTATTAAATGTAGCATTGTTCACATACCCCTCAAATTTCCAATCAGTTTCATCTATACCGGTATCTGAATTTTTATATATCATATCTTGCAACTTCTCAGAAGCTTCAGGCCAAAATTGCTCAATACAATACCTGGGCCCGTTCTTTGATCTATACTGATTATTTATGACCGTACTGGTAGATCTGCCGGCTCTCCAATCTCCCACACCATTTATCCTTTGACTCCATCCATCTATATGAAGAATATAACTTCCAAGAAGATAATTATAATTTTGAAAGTTGTTATAATCAGTTCTTGACACAGTAGGATCAGAGCAATAACTCTCAATGTAACATCCGCATGTACAAGGCATGGTATCTAATACGTATATAGCATCAGATACGGTTTTTAAAACAGATCCAGGTTGTAAATATGGATAAAACTCAGAACAAAGATGTTGATTGCCATCACCTGATATGCTGCCAGCGCTATATCCAAAAAATGTTTCCTCCATCCATTCAGATAAAGAGTCCATTGTCTCATAGTTAAACAACACAGAATACTTATTCTGATTCTCTCCTCCTGTGGTGTATAGATAATCTGTAGAGACATGTTCCATTTCACTAAGAGCCTTATATATATAATCTTCCACAAGACCTGTTATTAAAGGAACTGGAGCAGACAATATAGATTCTTGACGATGGGGAACTTCGCAGTCCCCTTCCATTTCTGGTAACCTAATATGATCAATTGGCTCCATATAATCCTGTGTTCCATCTTCTCTGTATTTGGTAGCTATATCACATATCTGTCTTTCATTGTTTCCATTCTCCTTATTATTACAAGCTACAAGACCTATATTTTCAGACAAATAATTTATAGGGGTTCCTACAATATCATCATAATCGATAATAAATCTTGATTTCCCTTTAAAAGTAGCGAAATTGCTTTCCACTATAACAGTTTGACCTACAGTAGCCGGGTTGTTACACTCTTTCTGTTCTTCATCTATAACAACCGCATCGTCGTCAATCAATACCCCATCTCCTGCCGTATTGCTATACTGCCATACATATTTCCTATCAACACCTGAGCAATCCGGAGCATATGCGTTTATAGACTGGTATGGGATACTGTCTTTGTTCATTTCCTCTCTTGCCTTATCAGAAGGTGGGGGAACAAGAACGAATGCTGGAGTTTTATAACCAGTAGATGTCTTAAACGAGATAGAAAACGGATACACTTCATTCCTCATATATCCCACATGCAACGAACAAGCATTACCATCCTTATATAAATCTTCGTGGGCTACAGACGCCTGCCATTTCAAGAAATGACCCATGAGGGAAACTACAGGCTGTAAATTCCATTCTTTTTCTGCCGTAAGACCATATTGAAGAAGACGGTTTCCGACTGACACTATTCCTCTTGATGTATTATATATGGCTCTTTTTAAAGAAATATGTTCAAATGTTGTCCTCTTATTATTAAGATCAGAATAATAGTATATGGTCTTCTCTGTAATAGGATGAATACCTTCTATAAAATAATCCACTACAGGTTGTGTTTCGCCATTGTATCCTACAGTATTCTGAATAACAGCCACCTTGTAATGGCTGACTTGCCTATCCAGATTAGACACCTTAAGTCTTATACCAAGATTAGTTCTTTCTCCCCATTTACCATCATTTATCCTAATATATTGCTCATCAAATACATGAACAGGGTTAGTCAATGAAGTATAGTTAGTTTTCTCGTTACCAAATTCATCGCACAAGGCCACAGCAAACTGATACACGCCCGCACGTAGGCTGCCACCGTACTCTATCTGTACCGGCTCTACGCATGGCTGGTCCAGTAGCGGAAACACCCTAAGTTTCTCACATGCCAGAAAACAACCATTCTCCTGCATGAATTTGTCTCTATCGTATTCTTTATCGCATATCTTATACCCATGATAATGATACCATATATCACCTTCATCATCAGGAGTCAGAGCCTTGTCTACAATAACATACCTGGGAGGATTATAATCGTCGGTCCAGTAAATACATTTCCCACATTTCTCTGTCTTTATTTCTATGGTTTTTATAGGATGATAGATAGAGAAATTAAGGCACGGATCTTGCTCGTTGTCTTCCAGCAAGGTCTTCATGCCAGAACACAACGACTCCGATCCTTCTACCATAGATTCTATATCGGAATCGGATAAGATACTTGTATCGGATTCAGGCTTGAAATAAGTTATTTTAGATACGCCTGTTTCAGGATTTGTTATAAAAAAATAGATATTGCCTGAAGTAAGATCATTCTTGTAACCAATAACTTTAAACCCATCGAAATCAATGCATTTAAGATTACTATGCTCATTAGATCTCATCCCAACATTACCGTCCTCGGATTCGATGTTGGCATTCAAGGCAAACGTATAATGCTGATCCGTAAGACTCGACGGATGCAGATCGCGATTCATACCTGTTTGAGGAACCGCTATGTTTCTATTATCTTCTGCTGCCATTTTATAACTGTTTGTCACAAAGATAGCAAAAGGAATTTAATCATGGATTTCTAAAGTAGGTGAAGAAAAGAAATACATTTTCAATCTCCTACTTTATCGACCACACCTACATAAAAATCGGGGATAGGATTATCATTGAAATTTCTTATTTGAATATCAATATAATTATAGAAATAATCATCAACTGGATCCATTATCGTCACATTACTTTCTAAAACCCCGTCTTTGTATGAATACAGTTCCTCATGTTCGGAATCAATGTAAAAAATATATCTTGGTAAATCCTGGGTATTAACTGTTAGATGATTATTAAACAAACTGCATTTAGAATGATCAGCAGACAGAAGTAACAATAGAAACGTATATGCAGACTTATCTCTTATTATAATATCACGATTAGATGATACATTAGACAAAACTTTGGATAAATCAAATTCTCCAAAACTTATCTTGAATTTCTTTCTTCTTATTGGAGTTATATATACTGGACTATTAACTACAATATTATTCCATTGAAATTGACTCCCTTCCATTACAGGAGAGAAACAATTACCCATAGCCATATTAACATTTTCAAATCTTCGTCTCATAACATCTACTTACGATTTATATCTTCTACCCCTAATTAACACAGTACCATCACCACCAGCTCCAGCATAAACCATAGAGTATCTGACGCCGCCTCCTCCGCCGCCATAACCTCCACCTCCTTTACCAGATCCGTTTGTTGATCCTCCTGTGCCAGATCCTTCACTGTAATCAGATATTCCGCCTTGAAATACTACTCCGGTGTTAGTTTCTCCGCTTCCACCTCCGGCATTTCTTTTACCGCCGGATTCCCCAAAATCTCTGGTGGTATGACCTTGACCTTTAATTACTCCAAATTCTTCTCCATTAGTGTCTCCACCATCCGAAGCACCATCTTGTGTATATGATGAACTGCCGGCACTACCACCATCTCCTCCCTTGTGTTTATTAGCTCCCTTTCCTCCATTTGCTCTATAAGACGAGCTCATGAATTGAGAATAACCACCATCTTTACCAGGAGAATTTTGTTCGGCTTGATAAACTTCTGCTCCTCCTTTTCCTACTGTTATAGAAATAGCTTCTCCGTCTTTCCAACCTTTGCTATCAGATTTGAAGGTCTTGGTATAACCACCTCCACCTCCGGCAGAGCTACCGCTACCTCCGCCTCCAACTAAAAAAACGTCTACGAGAAAACATCCATCAGGAACTACCCATGTGTAATTGCCGGCCGGATAAAACCTTATGATAAAGTCTTCAAGCTCCCTGTCTTTATATTCGAATCTCCTCCTCATAATTTACACAAATATATAAAAAGAATCATTGTGATATATACTACTCTCTGTTGCAGAAGTAATACAATCAACATCTTCATCTGTATTATTAATAAGATCTCTCATTCCATCGTATCTGTTAGAAGACATAAAAACGTATCTCTGGTTATTTATCTGGAACTTGTATATAATGCTCTGTTGTTCACTTGGAGCAGGATATGGGTCAAATCTAATCCATATTGTCATTGGTTCGTAACCGGTAGAGGTACTTGAAAACGAAAAAGAAACTGAACTCTGAGTATGAATATTAAAGGCTGTTCCTTCTCTAAGCTGATTCAGTACACTATTTATCTTATCCTGGCTAATTGTATCGGATTTGATTTTATTCATTAAATCAAATAATCTGATTCTATCTCCAGGCTCTATTTCTGTTTCTACACAATGATAAATAGCTCCATTACCAGATCTTCGTTCTTCAAAATATCTTCTCCTACTCACGATAATACTCCTTTCTGTAATATTTCAAGAAACTAAACCCTTCAGACTCCTCTCTAAAATAATCATGCCGATTCCAATACTTTTCTAAGTTATATGCTTCTCTTTCAAATACGATATTATGATACGCCTTGTCATGATCGCGATACATGCACAACCTAATCAGGTACTCAATTAAATACCATGCATAGTATAAAAATATCGGAATAAGGGACAGCCACAGCATCCACCATCCTACATTACCGAATAAGAGACACAATCCTATTGTAAGCAAAGACACGAACATACCAAAATAAAATAACGTATGATACTGATTACAATGCGCCTCCTCATGATATTCGGTTCTCAATGATACAGCATCGCTTTCGGTAAATACGGCTCCAAATAACATAATTGTTTTGTAGCCGTCAATGAACGTAAATAACTTAGCTATTTTTGATTTATAATATATTTTCATTGCTAAAAAAATATTTTATACCAATTGCATAAAGTCAAAAACTCAATAGGAGAATTAACTTTATCCCATTCCCATTCCTTAAGGTAGGACTCTAAGCTACTTCCATCAACACCTTCACATCCATGAAGAAAAACCAGATGAGGCATAAATAATTCTCCCCCTTCCAAAGATTTGTTAAACTTATTAACAAGCCTCTTTCTGAACTTAGGGCCGTACCATGATTTTTCATTTGTGGATCCAAGACAATAATAAGAATTATTCTTAACCTTAATACCAAACCATTTACATATGTATGGATGATATACTCTATCTGCTAAGAATATAAATGGTTTATACCATAGGCAATGCCAGAATGTACTACACTCGCCCCCAAACTTCTTAAAAGCCCATCTGAACCCTCCAGAGAAGTACCAATTGTTAGCCCCTCTCTTAACCTTAACTTTGTATTTAAGATTCTTGTTACGGTTGCTAACCCTATTCCACGGCTTGACCTTATCGGTATCCATATCAGGAAGGAATGTCCAATGATGAAGCAAGGCACTGTAATAAGGATTGTATATCTTGTGCCCGTTTCTAATAACGTACTCAAAAATATCGTATCCTACTTGCCTGGCTTCTTCAAATCCTTTTTCTGATAAGAAAGCTAATATCGGAGCCAGATTCCAGATCTGATCTTGTGAGATAAATGGAGAAAAGCAAGGGTCTTCGTCTTTTAACTCTATACCATTAGTGTACCCGGAACTTATCTTGGTAAGACCGAATTTGCTTGCATCTTCGCTATGGATATCGTCTCTTAAGAAAAATCCTTTTTCGAATTTGAAATAAATACCTTTATTGTTATTAAAAAATAGATCATAAGTAGTATCAGCAAGACGAGTAAGTACCAATATGGCATTACGAACATCATCTTCTGTCTTATTACCGAGAATTATTTCCGTGTATAGGAACTGGAGATACTGAGCCAGGTTAATGGTTCCGTCGCCGACCCAGCCTGCCCCGTTCTTCACCGACGACAGTGGGATGCACGAGGCCTGCTCTGTGTAGCTGGAATCATAAACGAAATCCCTATAGAAGACTTCTTTTATCTTATCGTATTTACTCCACAGATCTTCCATGCCATTACCCTATTACGATCACACAATCTCGTTTTTCTTTATTGTAGACCATCGTCCCCATCTTAGTGTACAAACCTTTTATATTTTGGTAATTGGTTTCACCATGAGCCGAAACGTTGGTAGTGATGCTGTCGGAGTAAACTTCTTCACCACCTTCGTTAATGAAGTTAAATCCTTGTTTAACCATCTCTCCTCCAAGGTAGGCTGTAAAAGACACAACAACATTTCCTCGCCCTCTATTCCCATACCAATTACCATAGATATCGGCATTGATATTAGGTTCCGACTCGTCCATGCCCGGCGCTGATAGCAAGGTCTTCATCTTAATAAGTGCCCCTTCAAGTCCTGACTGCATGTTATCACCACCATAAATAAGGTAATCACCTACCTGTTGTTGGGTAGTAGCCCACTGCTTACTCCATCCAACGTATTTATTATCTACATCGATTCCTGTATTGGTGAACCCAGTTGCAGTATCAAAATCAGAACCGTCTTCTGATTCCCATCCGTATCTAAGAACAAGATAATCGAACTCAGGAATTACAACAACCTGCTCGCCGGCAGCTTGTGTGATTGTAACGTTCTTACTCTCTCCACCAGCCGTTACCTTAGCTACACCACGGCGATCTTCGGCTACCGGATTAGGTCCGGCTGTGAAAAGGATATTTGCCGGTCCCACGCCTCTCATTTTGTCGGCGGTTACTATTTCGCTTGCACTAACTTCCAACATATTATTTAATCTTTAAAATTTCAAATACATATATCCAACTCGACAAAAATACCACCGGGCAGTACATTGTCTCTACCAAACTCGCCTCTCCTTTAAATTGCCTGATTGACCAAACAATCATAGATACAATAACACCAAGCAAGTATATAAATAGAACTACTTCCGTCATACCAATTTAAGTATATTGCCAATTACAGGATACGCCTTAGTATATATCTCAAACTCAGCACGGCGCCGCCTAAGAGGTTCGTACATGCCTTTTAATGTCATACCCATCATCTTAAGTTCGGTCTTAGCATTTTTCAGCTTAACCAAATCTTGCTGTGCATACAACTTAAACAAATCGGCTGCTCCTTGTGCCTCTCCATTATACATCAGTTCCTCAAAGAATCTCATCTTCACAAAATTATCTACATAATCCAGGACCAGGCCTTGCGGCGTGTCTGGTATGATTATGTTAGATTCTCCGTCAAAAGGAAGAGACCGGTACTGCATGTAAATAGGACCATCGAAATTAGCATACAGGAATCCGTTTACGATATTTATCTCATACGGACTATCCTTTATTACCTTATTCCGGCATTTACTTAAACAAGAATCACGAAGCATAGGCTTAGCAAGACCTAACATTACCGGCCGGTCATAATAGCAACGAACTTCATGATCGCGATCATGAACATTGATATAAAATTTTTCAACTATCACTTTCTCGCATTCGTCTTTACAACATTCATCGCAAGAACACCACCTATAACTTCTTTCGGTACGTTCTTTCCAAGCTATTGTATTTTGAAGTTCTGGTATCACCGTATCACCTTCCGGCACCTCATATCCTTTAAAATCGCATTTGAAAGCCAGAATAAGATCAAAGTAATCACCAGGCATACGGGCCTGCCCTCGCTTGACATCCACTACCGCTTCTTTGCGCATAGTAATATCACCTCCAAACTTCTTCAGGGCAATTTCTACCCATTTGTAGATGGATACCTCATCTATCAGATCACGCTTGTCAAATGATCTTAAAGACGATTTTAACTCTATGATATAATTTTCGACTGTCATCTCTTAAAAAAAAATGGAGGACAGGAAACAAACCTGACCTCCACAAAGATATGAATAATATGTATAACGCCCTATTTTGTGTTTTCAAAAGTTAGGATCTTCAAACTTGCCGTACTTCAAGAAAGGCTCCTACACTTTTCCTTTATCCCCTTAAGTGTGACTTCATATCCAGCACCAGTCATGTAGATGGTTTGCTGATTAACTCTTTCCCCAGAATACTTATCCACAAAATAAGATCGATAAACACCAAATTTGTTTTTAACAATGTCACTGTATAACTCCCATCTACCCTGCCCATTCCTGAACATGAACTTGACTTCCTCAAGAAACAAACGGAGATTCTTTTCGGCGATGATGATTCCATTCTGCTCAAGCTTCTTCGCCACATCTCTAATCAACCACATGTTTTCATGATCAACTTTCTTGAACGACTCCGCAAACTCCACATCGGGACGCTGCTCTTCTATGGTCTTTATCGCCTGCTGTCTCTCCGCCTCTGCTTGCGCTCTCTCGGCTATGGCTCTATTTTTAGCATCAATCTCGTCAGCTAATGCTCTTAATGCAGATGGATAGTCTTTCGGTGTTATAGAATAGGAACCCGTTTTTCTTATAGAGGGGAGAACCTCGGATGTTACCCATCGTTTAAACTTCTTTGCCGATTCTAATTTTGATGACAAAACAAGAGAATATAACCCAGATTCATTGATTACACGTATGCTGTCTAACTCATTGATTTCCAAGGGAGCCCAAAACGAGCCCCTCTGAAAATCAGACAGTTGCAAAAGAATGGTATCTTCTTCATCAACATGTCTTTTTATTGGATTTTTAGGCGTAGCATAGCCAAGTGATCGAGCTACATCTATAGCCACGAACCACACATCTCCATTTGGATCTACTATGGTTCTAATATCTCCAAATTCTGAATTTTTAAAGATTGTTACGCTCCCGTTTGTTTCCGTTTCGCTGGATTTTTGCGTCAAAATAATGTTACTGTTCTTCGCATTGTTTTGAAAATTGTTTACCTTTGTTCCCATAATAGGAATTGTTTTTTTTGTATCCGCCTGCTTGAGAAAGTAGACGGATATGCAAAAGTAGCGATTATCCTGTATCTACAAAGGGTGATCGCTACTTTTTTTCTACGACTTTCTGTGTCCTAATTCTTTATCTTCGAAAACTCTCTTAATCTGGAAATCTTTAAACACTCTTCTTTTAGCAAGTATTTCATTGTACATAAATCGATATCTTCGTCCTTTATTCATTTTAACCCTTAACTTCTTTTTCAAGCTATCTTGTATTACAAAATGGTAATATCTTTTAGAGTCTGCGAAATCCATAACCAGGTGGTTGTAGAGGTAGCCGTTGGTGCCGAGCCTGCTCACGATGTCCAGGTCCCGCCTGACGGTAAAGCGCTGGCCCGGTATAAGCACATGGCATAAGTAGCCCACGTTATCTACGTAAACACCAGCATCAGCTTCCACATAATGCTCTGATACGGTTTTCCATATAATAGACAACAGCCTTAAAACCTCTCCTCTATCTCTTATCATGCCTTTCTTAAAACCATTCTTTCTCTTCATAAGACGATGGTAGTAAGCTGCAAAATACGGTGATTGTATTGATGTTCTTTTCATGTCACTAAGTTATATAAAAATGGGTCTTGGTTTCACAACTAAGACCCAAATAAAGATAAATAATATTTTGTTATTGAACAATTTGACTTTTCTGATTGGAATCAAGATTCGGATTTTCATCGACAGGAATCTGTAGCCTGAATGCTACTTCCTTTATCGTCTCTGCCACTACATACTCAATCAGCTTAATAGGGCAAATAAATTCGTATTCCCATTCAGATTCGCACCCTTTAGGTGTAGGATCGCAGGCCATTAACTCCAGCGCCTTCTTTCTTCTTGTTGTAAAGAACTCTACGTTAATAAGCTCTATATGAAAATCCGGTATATAAATATAGTCGTTTTCTACATAATAAAAAGGACGACGTTCTTTAACGTATTTAGCATACGGTCTTTTTTGTTCATTGCGATACGACTTTATTTCAGCGAACTTAAAAAATATAGTGTTATCTACGTTAGTCACCTTAGTAATAGCCGGTCTAAGGGCAGAATAAAGAAGTCCTGGAAGCTTATGCTTTGAACGCATAAGTGTATTACACAACGCAAATTCGGCATCGCAGCAAACTATTTTATCAACTTCAATCATCTCCAGGCAAGTAACGTAAGTTAGGAGCCGGTGGTCGCCAAGTAACGTCCCATCATCCCACCTCTGGGCTGTATAAGATTCGGCTTTAGTTCTACCGATATTCAATATCCATCTCCGACTAACATGCGAATCTTTGTCAAGGGCATGAATACCGTTTACGACTCTTGATACAAATTCACCATTAGTGATCATGCTCCCCTCCTTTCTTTTGCTCTTGATTCTCTTGATTTAGCATTCAAGATCCTCATATAAATCTCTCTTTCACTCATGCCGGATATGGTTTTTATAGCATCATCCAACATAACTTTCGTATATAAAGGTTTAGGGAATTCCTTTATCTTAACCGGATCAGGAACTAACTTAGCCTTCCGATATTCATAAAATCTTTTAGAAGTTACATTAAGATAAGAAACAGCCTCTTCCCCGGTATAGTACTTAGCCGGATTAGCAAGTTGCGTCCATGCCTCAAGATCGTTGGCTGTAAGATGATCGCATTCCCCGCTTAAAAACATCTCCTTTATCTTATCGCATACCGCCGCACCGCTTTTACGCAGCGTCTCTGTCAGAATTTCTTTCATTTTCAAAACATCCTGTTTTAAACCTTAAAACAATAGAGGCAATGATTATCAGAAGAGTAACAGCCATAACAGACCACACTACGATATTGTGTTCAATAGGCATCTCAATATTAACCGTAACCCATTCTACACAGATATTAAAAATCATGCTATAGATCAATAACCTATGCCATATACAAAACCTGAGCATTCTTGAAAAAGCCAAGAGAAATAGGTCCCATGATAGAGAATGACCTAATATCGGATACAGCCAATTAGTGATACTAAAAGGATAAAACTCATCAAAAATGCTGGCTAACATAATAACCTGCATCAACACAGGATAATACTTCACAAACGTCACACAGACATTCCTTTGCCCTTTACTAATAAAATTGTTGCTCATAATATGTTGTTGTTATGTTACTAAAATGGGGAAGGCGATCAGCACCTTCCCCTGGTTTTCAATCACTTTTTAGTGCTCGTCTTCTTTCTTTTCATCTTGCCTCCAACACTACCGCCTTGGCGCATTTTAGGTTTGTCTTTCTTATCGACTTCACCACCCTGACGAGCTTTCTTTTTACAAGCCATGATACTAAAATTTTAAAATTGAATGATATGCAATATTAATCATTTTTGTTCTAATAGACAATATTTAAAACAAAATATTATAATCCCAAAAAAACATTCAAGGGAGAGGACTAAATCCCCTCCCTTGTTAATTATGATTATTTAACCAACAAAACCACCATACTTTAGAAGGTGGATGAATTGGTT
>ERZ779843.629-NODE-629-length-51357-cov-9.898893_pt1 | contig 51357 bp, 36 predicted proteins | sample MGYA00511560_ERZ779843 | MGnify/ENA primary metagenome ERZ779843 (study PRJEB29588, sample SAMEA2158062) | human gut metagenome | biome: human gut; feature: human-associated habitat; material: faeces | place: Denmark | collected 2008/2010 ... | reverse complement strand
TCTTGCACGCTCTATTTGCTCTTTTGTAACGTAGTTACTTGGTTTAGATTTAGAAAAACTCATAAAAAGCTCCTTAAAAAAGAAAGCAACGATTTCCTCTTGTTCTGAGGTTGTCGTTGCTTTTGTGTTTTATTTTCTTCTCTCCAGTACCATTGCCGGCAAAATTCATCGGCAGTATCTCGCTTGATGATTTCTTTTTTCAGACGTCGAATGCGGAATGCCTGTGTTATAATTACGGCTAATAAAATTGTTATAAGAACGCTCATAGGTTTTATTTATTCCGTTTCTGCGACTTGGCGGGAAAATCAAAATCAATCTTGCCGTCTTTAACAACAAGAGCCGCCGAGAATGCTTTGCCCGCCTTTGATGTAAACCCGTTTATTATCCTTGTGCGTTTATTTGCACACAGCATTGCCGCAATTGTTTCTGTGATACATTTTCCACATATAGTTCCGGCTATAAAAAAACTGCAACCGCTTTTATAGCCGGTGCAGGCCCAACCTTTTGAACTTTTGACCATTTCTTTTCCGCAAATCGGGCATTTTAAGCGTTCGGGAAACTCAAAGCCAATAGTGTTATCATCTTTGATTATTAGCTTTGCATCAAATGATTTTCCGCTCTGAGATGTAAAACCCTTGATAATAGATATTGCACGTTTTAACATAAGCTCTTTGGCGATTACATCTGATATTTTTTTACCGCAGATCTCATTTGCAATATAGAACTTGCAGCTGTCCGGATTATCTTTAGAGTAACCGGTGCAGCACCAGCCGACTTTTTTCTTGATTACAGGTTTACCGCACAACGGACAAATAAGCGTATTGCCCGTCATTGCTGATGTGTCACTGTTTTTAATCTGTTCGACCCACTTAATCACAAGTTTCTTGTATTCATTCAGAAAATTATTGCCGTCAGATTCTCCTCGGGCAATTTTATCAAGTTCCATTTCCATATCGCCCGTCATATCAACAGACAACATATCCGGTACTATCTTTTCGAGCGTATTGATTATATACATACCTTTTTCGGTCGGCATAATGCTTTTGACAGCGTTACCGTTTTTTCGGGTTCGGCGGGCAATATATCCTTTGTCATATAGTTCCTTAATTATGCCCTGACGTGTGGCGGCTGTACCAAGACCACGTTTTGTCAGTTTTATATAGCTCCGTGTCTGCTCGTCTGTGATATTATTTCCGGCAAGCTCCATTGCTGTAAGCAATGTCGCATCGGTGTAATATTTCGGCGGCTCGTTTTGTCCCTCTTTGACATCGAAACCGATAACTTTATAATCGTTATCCTTAACGATTTCGGGCAACCCGGTTACCTCCGGCGTTGCATCAACAGCAAACCAACCGGGATTGATTATATTCGTTCCGATTGCTGTAAACAGCTGATTATCAATCTGAAAAACAGCTTTGATGTTTTCTGTGACTGCTTTCGGATAAACGGTACGGATAATTGATAATGCAAGTAAAGTATATGCCTTGCGCTCATTTTCCGACATACCGCTTAAATCATTCGGCACAAGAGCGGTCGGTGTAATAGCGGTGTGCGAATCAACTTTGCTGTCATCATAATGCCGACGTGTACAGGGTGCAAATTTGTCAACAGGAATAGCATATTTAGCAAATTCGGGCATTTCAAACAGTAGCTTTATTATCTTTACCGTTTCATCTTTCATTGCGTCTGTAAGATGCTCTGAGCTTGTACGTGGATATGTTATCAATCTGTTTTCGTACAAGCTCTGAACGAGCTTTGTAAGCATATCAATTGTGAGATCCGTACATTTTGATAAATCTGCAAGCAAATGTGTAGTGTTATATAAAAGCGGAGCGGCTGTCTGCTTTTGCAACACCTCGACTTTAATCGCTTTTGCCGTATTTAATTTAATTTCATCTATAACAGCCTTTGCCGCCGTTTCGGTATCGTATTTATCTGATACTTCGGCAGTAAACTTTGTACCGTCATTTGCTTCGATATTGGCAACTATTTTATAAAACGGCTTTTTAATATAATTTCTTATTTCCCGTTCACGCTTAACAATCATTGCAAGTGTCGGCATTTTTACACGTCCGCAGGCGAACACATTGTCAGCTCCGCCGAATTTCAATGTAGCTGCAACAGATGTGTTAATGCCCACAAGCCAGTCTGTTGCGGATCGTATGCGTCCTGCATTTTCAAGCGGCTTCATCTCTTGAGCTGACCGCAACTCGGCAAATGCTTTTCTGATTTTACAAGGCGTTAAATCTGTTATCCACACTCTTTTGTATGGTACTGTGCAATGCAAGACTTCGTATAAATATGCAAAAATCAATTCGCCTTCACGGTCTGCGTCAGTGGCATTGATTATCAGATCCGCCTTATCAAAGAACTGCTTAACATAATCACAAGCAAGCCTGGAATAATTATTATCTTTTACTCTTGTAATAAAATGTTCGGGTATAATCGGGTAATTATCGAAGCTCCAGAATTTATAACGTTCGTCATAATCTTCAGCCGGAGCTAAACCGCATAAGTGACCGGCACCGTGACAAAGGATTGCTTGCTCACCGTTAAGATTTAAGTCCCAGTGTGCAATAGACGATTCTTTAGGATTCACTGTTTTTTTGTATGCACCTAAAGCCTCGGCTATTGTCCGACCGAGGCTGTATTTTTCGGCATAAATTACTATCATAATTTCTCCTTTCCGGATTGTGCTACCTGTAGCACAATCAACTTATAATATAGGCTTTTAGAATGTTGCTGTAAACGTTATTGTTATTTGCGTTGGTTGCCATCCAGTTGTCCGAAGGCTCGAGCATATACGCTTTAAATCCCGACTTAATCAACTGTTTATTAATGGAAATAAACTTATTTGTCGTTACGGGAAAAAAGCATAGATTTACATCTACTTTATTCGGGATAATAACATCGTTGATATAATTCGTTAAAATCGGCATATCCCAATCTGCCGCTGAGCACAGCAAAATGTGTATGTACGCATTATTGTTATACTTAGTGCTGTCATCACAGATGATATAATCAAAAGTTCCGCTTATCTTATTGAAGTCCGAATAGATAACCACATCATCAATGTTCAAACCGTTCTGATTAACTGCATTAATATCAACCGTAAAATAGTTACACAATTCTTCTGTCACTGATGTAATTACGCACACCTTTGCATTTTCATATTTGCGTAAGTAAAACGCAAGGTCAAATGCTGTATATGTGCATCCGCAACGAGAATAATAGCCGAATACCGATATAATAACATTTCCTCTTTGGATTCGTTCATAGCTTTCATCTAATCGCACTGTTTGTCCCGAATAAGAGCTGTCACAAGCACCTTTATAGTTCAAATTCATACTTCCGAAGGAATTGCTGTATTCGCAGAATTGCCGATTAGGATAATGTATTTCGGTATCACAAGGCTTTTCTGACATCAAAATATCAGGCTTATCCGTTTTGGGAAATAAAATAGCATTATCTATAGCGGCAGGATCATAGCCCATAACAATATCATATACGCCTATCGAATATAAAGCAGAGGCGTATTTGTTAAAGCTATCGGTGTTATTGCAAACAAATATAACACGCATATAGCCGTAACGCATTTTTACAATGCTAAGAAAGTCTATCAGCGACACGCCTTTTGACGCAGCATCATCACTGATCAAAATACCGTGAGGACGGTATTTTTCGAATATTTCAGCCGCAGTATTCGGCTTGACAGCAGTATATTTACCCACTGTTACAGTTTGCTCCGATTTTTTTAGAGCCGTTTCAAGAGGACGCACACTGCGTTTTCCCGCAATTATAACGAGGTTCATTTATTCACCGCCTTCTGCTGTATTAGTGTAATTTTCAATTCATCAAGCATTGATGATATAATCTTTAGATTTTCATCTTTAAATGTTTCGTAAGCAAACGAATCAAATATAATCATAAGATAGCTGTTTGTCGAAAGGTAAAGCCTGTAAACAAGCCGTGATCTTAGAACCGGATTGGAAATAATACCATCAGCCGCTGTGATAACGGCAACTGATGATAAAGAAAAATAATTCAGAAGGACAGCTCGGTTGTTTATCACATTTCCATAACAGAAAGTAAAATCACTATCGTAAACGGAAAATGAGCATACAGGGATATGAGCTTTTTTTATATCCGAAAACATCTTATTAAACAGTGCCGAACCTGTCAGTTTATAACTTTTTTCTTCCGATTGCGGTTCTTTGCTTATTATATCCGTTATTGTGCTACAGGTAGCACAATAACGGTCCGTTTTTTTCTGATTTTGTTGCTCAACCTTTCCGGCGGAGTTGACCTTTGTTTTAGGTGCAGAGTATTTCAATTGGAATTTCTTCATGTAACATCTCTCCTAAAATCAGTCTGACAAAGTTTATATATAGCACTGTCTTTTGATATCCGTCTGTCAAACGGTATAATCTTCCTACCGCTGACAATCAATCCTGTGCCTTTTTCTCCGGTCTGTAAGTAGCTCGACTGCGAAGGCGACAAGTTAAATAACTCTATGAGCTTGTCAAGGTCATTTTTCTTTTGTTGAAGCAAAATGACAAACTCGGAGTTAGACAACATAATTCTTGCCTGACCTGACTCAAGCACTTCAGTAATATTCTGTGTTATACCGGTAGGAATACCACCGTATTTTCTTATACGCTTGAAAACCTTTTGGAAAAAGTCGGCAGAACGCACTGTTTCTTTGTCGTTGCCATCGTTGAACATTATTGAGAATTCATCGACCCATACCCAAGTCTGAACGCCCTTTGTTCTGTTGTCACGAACACGTTGCCATATATACTCAAGAATAACCTGCAAGCCTACAGGACGCAACTGCTCGCCCATATCGGATATATCAATTGATAACAATTTGTTATCCGTATGAATGTTTGTTTTGCCCGAAAACGTATTAAAACTGCCGTTAACATACAGCTCAATGTCAAGAGCTATCTGATCTGCTTCAGGTAGCTTTTTGTTTATAAGAGCATTATAAAAATCAACAAACGTAGGTATGAATTCCGGATTACCGTTATTAAGCACATAATCAGCGTAAACTTCTTTGACGCAACTGTCGATGATTGACTTATCTGCCGCAGACAGGGGAAAGCCTCGTGCTGTTTCTATGATTGACATAATCAGTTCGGATTTCATTGCGACAGCAGAAGTGCCGTTTTCGCTGATGTTTATATCAGTGTCGAATATGTTAATCTTCGTTTCGGAATCAGCCGATAATTTTAGCGTATCTCCGCCAAACTGTTTGATGATAGGATAGTATTCTCCGTCAGGATCGATAATTATCTTTTCTGACTTCGGGTAGCGTATGACGGTATCTATGATTTCGGATTTACAGTACATAGATTTTCCCGAACCCGATGTACCGAGATAGAAACCGTTAGCGTTCATCTCTTCAGCTCGATCAAGTACAATAATAGCGTTGGTGTGCTTGTTCATACCGTAGCAAAGACCGGTGTCGGAAAAATAAGATCGTGCTGAAAACGGTATTAGAATACCGGCGGCATCGGACAGAACATAAGTATTTACATTGTTGCCATTGGCATTATCAAAATGGTTAATACCAAACGGAAGGACGGAATCAAGTGCTTTTTCCTGTTGTCTGACAAGGCAATCGATAACGACCTGATGCTTTTTTCCTTTTGAACGTATAGCTTCTGTCAGCTCGTCAAGCTCTTCTTTTGTAGCCGCAGACAGTGAGATATATACGCCTATCTTGAAAAGCTCACAGTTTGTATCGGAAAGTCGCTCCTGCAAATCCTCAAGCTCACGCTCACGCTCCATCCAATGATATGGCACAAAATTAAGACCTTTTTTATGATTCTTTTCAAGGCGTGCCTGAATTTTGCCTTGATGTGAGTATATGTTGTCTTTAACCTTATCCTGTGCTTCGGATTTGTCTATATTCCTAATATGCTTTGAAACGGCAACTTTACAATTGTTATCAAGAATATCCCTTATAAACTCGTCGTCTAACGTGCGGTCATATCGAGCCATATACATTATTCTTGTATACGAATTACCGATTTCAATTTCTTTGGGGCGGAATGCAAACATTGATGGTGCAATATAGTCCTTTATGGATCCGCCACGTGAATATATATCATTCGGCAAAAGAAATTCAGTATTGTCGAATGGGTGATAGTATTCATAAAGGATAGCAAACACATCTTCAGGCATAAGCTGATGCGTTTCACTGCCGATAGCAGCGTAAAAATTCTGCATTTCCCTGTAATAACGAAACATTATATTAACATTATCCACGGTTTCGTTCGGAGTATATGACATGGCGACGAGTGTTATTTTTTCGCTCGTTGCGTCTTCGGATTTTGCAATATACGTTTCGAGATTTTTGTTGTAATCATCGAGTATATCACGAGGTATTTCCTTGTTGTTGCTTATGAGAATATTTCTGAGCTTTGCTGTATTAACAGAAGAGTTCATAATAAACTCCTGAAAATTTATTTCGACCGGAAGTGCGTTAAGCAAACGCTGATAACGTTGATAGGTTTCTTCCTGCTCTCTGTCACGTAGCAGAGAATAGTCGATATTCGAAAATGCAAATATCAACGTAAACGTGTTAACTCCTGTAAGAAACAATCCGTTATCGTACACTTCATAAAACGGTATTGTATCCTGTGCCGATTTCGGCATAACAATACGTTTGTCATAGCCGAAAGGCACATTTTTCCTTGCAGAACCGCCATTAAAGAATTTATCTATTATCGACATTGTTGAATACCCCCTTGCTATTGTATGGTCGCTTTTGTGTAGAATTAGAAGTGATGAACTTTAATACTGACATACCTTGAATTCGCACTACACCAAATCCGATGAACAGCACTAATTCAAGAAATACTATCCACATTACCGCATCTATACCGACTTTAAGTACCAGCCATAGTAACAGCAATGATCCTATAGTTACGATACAGCCGATTATTAAAGTCACGATTTGAATGATTGATAATCCCATTATCGTTCCGGATTCTTGCATTATTTTCTTTGTTACTTTGCATTTTATCATTAAGAACCTCCTGTAAGCTGACGTAATGCAAGCGGTGGCTTTAAGATTAAAAATCCCATAGCAAGCACTACTAAAACTTTCGGTCCGGCCGAAGACAGCCAAACCAAGACGTCCATAGGCGAATCTACACCTACATTATTCATTGTGAGAACTTTGCACCAGTACGATCCTGCAAGATATATTAATCCCATATATACAAGCGAGAGCGCCGAGCTGAGCAAGCCGTCAATAAAACGCTTAAAATATCCCTTTGTCGCATCACCTAACAGGCATGCAAAAAAAGCAGGTGATACACTGCAATATAGCGCCAACTCAAAAGTACGGAGCATTAATTTTATCATTATGAGCCCGCATATAATTAATATTGCTAAGGCGACGATTATAATTGGAGCAAGCAATACAATATCCAATAACTGATTAAGCAGTTCGCCGATAATCCATAATCCCGTATCAGTGCTTTTAAGCGTATCAAATGACGGAAAAACTATCATTTCATCAGCACTTGTAAATACACTTGACGCAATATCTGTACAGGTATCGATAAGGGCTATACAAATATCTGTTGATAAATCTACCCATAACTTTGCCAATAAAAGCCCTACAAGAATTTTTATAACACCTTTGTAATTAACTAATTCAAACTGCATAGCAGAATGAATTAAATTAATTCCGAACAGCAGTACAAGTATGCCATATCCGATAGTTTTGAAAAACGGTGCAAATAAATCAACGAAACCGTTAAGATCGAATCCCCAAGGACTATCTATTCCGGCTTTAATGTATATTCCCAGTGTGTTTATAATACCTTGTGTCCAGTCAACAAGACCTTTTACCCAAGCAAAGATACCTACTGCCGAAGCTGCCATATCTTCTTTACCAAGGTCTTCAAGATCTTTTTTCATTTCTTCTTGATTATATGCAGGCTTAGTGGTGGTGGTTTCTGTCGTTGTTGTAGTTTCTGCTTTTGCAGAAGTTGCAAATTCAACTTGCTTTTCATTACCTAAGCTGTCAACCGGTCTAGGAGTAACAACTGCTGTTACTCCTCCGGTTGTTACAGCATCCGCACAGGCAGAAAATGATAAACCGAAAATCATTAGCAGACTGCATATAAGAAAGATGCTGATTTTTTTCATATCTACCTCTCTTAGAATAAAGCCTCAATCGCAAATGTTGCCGCAAAGAGCGCACCGCCGATTACCATTAGTGATATGCCACCGTTGCGTTCACGTACATCTTCATTACCAATGCCCTGCGCAATTTTTATCAGTCCGGGTATAGCGGTTAATCCAAGTACAACGATACGTACTACCCAAAAAACCAGTGTTACAAGCGTATCATATGTAGCAGTATCTACAGAAGATGGGGCATTTCCGATGCCGCCTTCGGCAAATGCTGAATACGCAAGTAATACGTTTGAAAGAAGGATTGTGGTTGTGATTGAAATTACCTTTGTTATTTTCCTGAATGCTTTTTTCATAAAAAATCTCCTTATCTGCGAATTATCGCATCTGATATTTTTTTAGCCGTATCTGAAACGACTTTTGTTGTAACCACTACTGCACCGGCAACCGGTACAGCCGACGAAGCCGCTGTTGTGGCTGTAGTGGCGGCTGTAGTAGCTGCCTGAGTTGCGCCGGCTGTAGTAGCTTGTGTTGCGGCAGTGGCTGTAACCTGTGTAGCCTGTGCGGCAGCTTGTGAGGTTGTTTGAGCTGTCACACCACTCACATTTGATAATCTGCCGGCGGAAAGATTTTTAGGTGTTATCACTGACTCATCAATCATATCAACACCATCTGCCAAATCGCTGTATAGCTTTTTCTGACCGAGCTTTGTAAGCGATATGCTTGTATTTTCTGAATTGTATTGAATAAGTCCGTCTTTTTCCCATTTGGATATGTTCTCCATAACTTGCAGAGCCGCTTTCTTATCGGGTGAAAGTGTGACTTCTTCAAGATCAAGATTAGAAGCAAATCGGAAAAATTGAAGATCACGATCGGTGCCTTCAAGCGTAACGCCATATCTTACTGTATCGCTTTCTAATCCGTGCTGTATTTCCATTGCACGAATAGCAGAATGTGCCTTGTTAATGTTAGCCGCACTAATAAAGTTAGGATTACTGATATATTCTCTGCCGCTGTCTGTCAGAGTTATATTACCGCTATCAAGATTGACATTAATCAATCCCTGCTTTTCTGCCAGCTCGAGATTGGATATGACAGCTTCTTTCAGTTCAGCATCAGGGATACTGTCTATAACCTCTTTTGGCAGGATTTCATTGTTATTGAAATAGCTGAGGTCGGTAATCTGACCGGAAAAAGAAAACGGTAAACCGTTATCTAAATTTTCCGGAGCAGCATTTTTCGCACGTTTCAACTGTTCGATGAAGTCATATATCTGTTTGCCTGTACGAGCTATGCCGGCAACTTTACTGTTCATCTTTTCAGCATCGTGCATAATCTCATCTTCTAACATTGGTGCCATATAGATGCCTCCTATCCTATAAATTCGTCGATAGTCGGAATTTCATAATCGGCTATCAATTCTTCTTCGTCGATTTCAGCAAGCACGCTCTGATGTTCACTAAGCTGAGCATCTCTTGCGGCTTCTTCAAACTGTCGCTGTAGTTCTGCTTGTTCGATATGTTCTTGTTCCGCTTGTTTTTGCACGGACTGCTCACGCATTGCCTTTTCTTCTGACACTGACTGTTCCATAAGCTGTGCCATTTTTGTTTTTACCTCCTTTAACTTTTGAATTTGTTCATTATCGGAATACATCTTGTTTATATCGGTATTGTTCGGTATTCCGCTTGGAAACGAACTGCCGACTTTATCGATAAGCGGATGTGATAATGTATCGAATTTGTACAACCAAAAAGGCGGATACTCATCGAGAAATTCGATCATATATCCGCCGTATTTCTTTTTGATTTTCGGTGACGCCTTAAACGCTCTTCGCAGTTCAGATGTAGTCAGTAGGTCACGACCTTGATAGCTTTCGTTGTCTGAACTGCTGCCGCCGCTTGTTGTTCCTTGGCTGTGTCCCCTTGTGTCTATTCGTACAGTAGTCTTGTCGAGCATTTCTACTATGTACTTACGGGTATCCAAATCAGGTGCGCCAAGATAAGTAAACAGTGAGCAGTAACCGATAATACTTTCCCAATTCTCCTTATACAAAGCCTTTAATTGAGGCAGCGACTGCAAGACAATACAAGCCCTGATGTTGTTTGATCGTATAACAGCAGTGATTTTATCGAAATTCGGTATCCGTCCTATATTTGCAAACTCGTCAAGTTCGACTGACACGAGCAATGGCAATCTGCCGTTATGCTTGAAATTAGCACAGTACATAAGTCGAGAGAAAAGCTGTGAATAGAACATATTGCAAATAGCCTTGTACGTTGTATCAGCAGGAGGAACTATCAGAAATATAGCCGTCTTTTCAACGCCGATGTTATCAAAGTCCATTTCATCAATTACAGTCAGGTCGTTGACATCTTCTACTGCCCATAAGTCAAGACGAGTAGACAACGTTTTAGCTATGCCGCCCATCGTTTCTTCGGGAGTGCCTTTAATACCGTTCCAGTTAATTGTAGCAGCATCACAAGGATGCTCGATTGAGTGTTTATTAAGGCAACGAGCCAATTCGCACAATTCGTCTATTCTTCCATTTTTATATGTGATACTGTTAAGCAGTCTGACTACACGACCAAAGCATTTCACCTCGCCTTCAGCTTTCCAAAGATATATCATTATCGCAGTCAACAATGACTTTGCAGACCCCGACCAGAAATCTTCTTTATCATCGTCGCCGGCAGAGGCGTTAATAAAGGTGTTTGCCAAAACAACAATATCCTGCTCATCATTGATATAAACAAACGGATTGTATGCGTTGGTCTTTTTGATGTTTATCAGATTAAACACACGCACCTTGTACCCATTATCCATAAGTAGCTTTGCAGTATCTCTGTAAAGCTCACCTTTGGGATCGGTCACAACATAGCTTCCATACATCTGAATAATATCAGGTTTGATTTTTCTGAATGTTTTTCCTGCACCGGGACCGCCGATTAGTATTTCGTTCAGATTATGCGGTTCATAGTAACGTCCATGCGGATTGTTAACGGTAACATAGAACTTGTTTCCGATTGGAATACCGGTTTCATCGCTGTTGTCCTTTTCGTCACGCTTAGTTGCCCAATCGGCACTTCCGGCTTCCACGCCTTTGTAATCATCGTAATTTTTACTGAATAGCATAAGTGCAAGCAGTGACAAAGCAACAACGTAAATATACCAAACAGAACCGTGCATTTGCATTATTGCACCGATGTCAAAAGGTGCTGTAAAAGTTGGATTAGTCCAATATGGCATAGATTTTATCAGTACCGACAAATTTAAATTATCCGATGATATGTTGTTGTCGTATGCGTAGCACTGTAAGCTGTAAATCAGATAAGATATAATCAGGAATGTGATTACACCTATAACGGAGATAAGTATAAGACCGGTCTTTAAGACGGATTTGCTGTTTTTGTGCCGCAATTTGTTTTTATTTGCCATTACGCCCTCCTTTAAATGTGCTACCTATAGCACGTTTTCGAGCAAGCATTCTTACATAATCTCAATCAAATAGTCGCCCTCTTTAAGATGTTCATTTATAGCAAAGCAACAAATAACTTTCGGATCCGAATGTTCCGATTTGAATTTAAAGCAAATCACCTCTCCGGTATCACGATTGGTAAGCCGTAGTTGCACCTGAGAATGATATGGTTGATTCTTCTTCATCTTTCTCCTCCTTTAATCGCCACCACAAAGGCGGCATAGCTTTTCTGCCGCCCGGTGACAATAAAATATTAAATGCTGCTTAGCGTTTTCTCTTACGCTTTGACAGCGGGAACACAAGCACAACAGCCGCACTCATCATTACCATTGATATGATAATAACTGCCGTCTGCGTAAAGCTGTCCTCGCTTGCACCTGTCGGGGGATTGTCCGGTATCTTGCTGTTGTGCATTTCTGTAACAAGCATTGCACCGTCACGGTCGATCGTAAGCTGCTTATCATCCGGTAAAAGATAGCCGGCAGAAGCAGAATCCTTAACTTCGTGTATGGTATATTCACCGGCTCTTAAATCGTTGATACGGATTATACCGTTCTTGTCGGTTGTGTATGTTTTCTTGAAAGTCTGACCTGTGTATGTCTTTCCGGTTACTTCAAAATGTATTCCTTCGACCTTATTGTCATATGAAGTCTTTACAATCTTGATTTCACCCTTTGCCGGCGAGTTTATGAACGTACCCTTGCCAAGCTCATCGTTGGAAACTTCTACGGTTTCGCCGTCATTTACGATCTGGAAATAGTAGAAATTCACATCACGGACGAAATATTCGGGAGCCTTTGTTTCCTGTACATAGTATTCGCCGTACACAAGTCCCTCAAGGCTGTACACGCCTGTTTCGGTTTCCTTTAATGTGCCGACTACGGTTTTCTTGTCCGATTTATAAACTGTAAATATAGCACCTGTCAATTTATTTTCGGGATAGTCTTCATCGACTTTCGTTAATGTGACATTGCCGACAATAACCTTATTGACAAACTCTGCACTTGCAGTTGCGTCCTTAGTTACCGTGATTGTCTTGACCTGTGTCTTAGGCAGATAACCCTCAGCATTGTTGATTTCGGTTATCGTGTACTTGCCGGTCGGCAGTTCTGTAAGTTCAAACTTGCCGTTTGTCAGCATAAAACGTGCTTCTGCTGTCTGACTGCCGTTATATACATACTTGCCGTTCTTCGATACAGTCTTTAAATATGCACCGTCAGCGTTCTTTACAGTGAAGTATACATTCTTTTCAAGCTCTGCCTTCTGAGTTGTTGTCAGCCCGTTGGGATTTGTCCATTTCTTTATGATACTTGCGTTGCCTGTGTCACGCTCGTTTACAAACGTTGCCGTTGCTGTCTGATTTCTTACTACAGTTATCTTCACGGGATTTTCCGTCTTGATTGTGTAGTCAAGAAGTGTGCTATACTCTGTAATCGTATAGTCACCGGTAGGCAGTTCTGCGATTGTAAATGTGCTATTTTTCAGAACGTATCTGAATTCTGTTGTGCTTTCGCCGTTATATGTGTATACGCCGTCTGCACCTGTAGCTGTGATGTACTTGCCGTTGCTGTCCTTTACAGTGAAATACAGGCTCTTTTCAAGCTCTGCCTTCATCTGTGCGATTTCATCGGCTGTCATATCTGCTGTACTATTGTCAAGTTTCCAATCTTTGGTTACAGCACCGTGACCGTAAGGATATTCGTTGAAGTCGGATTTTCCGATTTCATTGCTAACCGATACAGTAGCGTTTGCTGTTTTAAGTGTTACCGGGTGTACGTCTGTGTCAAGATAGTAGCCTTCGGGAGCTGTAAGCTCCTTGACATAGTAAGTTGTACCTGTTGCACTGCTTATAGGTAAGTTGTTGCAAGTGTACACTCCTGTAGCTGTTTCGATAATTTCTGCATTTACAAGTGTGCTGTCAGTGTCCGACTTATACGCCTTTGCTACTGTCTTGCAAGTGCTGTCGGTATAGATACCGAATGTAGCACCTGTTACCTTTTCGCCGGTCTTTGCGTCAACCTTGTTGATAACAATGTGACCGAAAGGCTTATTTTCAAACGTTGCAGTAGTAGTTGCATTGCTCTTTACTTCAATCGTCTGATTTGCAGGTGTGATATATCCGACTGTCTTGCCGGTCTTGACCTCTATAACCTTGTAATCACCGATGCGGAGATTGCTTATAGTGATTGTACCCTTTGCGTCGGTAGTAAAAGTCTGATCGTAGCTCTGTCCGGTCTTGGCTGTGCCGGTTACTCTGAACTGCCAGCCACTGAGAACACCGTCCGCACTTTTCTTGACTATCTTTATACTGCCCTTCTGCGGAGCATTGGGGAACTTATCATTGCCGTTGATTGACACATCGACAACCTTGCCTGCGTCAGAAATTGTGAACTGATAGAATGTGTTGTCGATATTGTAATACTTCGGTGCTTTTGTTTCTCTGAGGTAATATGTGCCTGCCGGGATTTCGTTAAGCTGATATGTACCCTTTGATGTTTCTGCAAGTTTGCCGTATACAGTAGCCTTATCAGACTGATATACAGTAAATTCAGCGCCGCTCAGAAGTACATCGGGATGATCTGCGTCAACCTTTGTCGTTCTGACCGAGCCTAAAGGCGTTTCATAGAATTTCGATGTAGCGTTGTTTGATACTGCTACGCTTGAATTTGCCGTTTTAAGCGTTACCGGGTGTACGTCTGTGTCAATAGCGTAATGTTCGGGAGCTGTAAGCTCCTTGACATAGTATGTTGTACCTGTTGCACTGCTTATAGGGAGATAATTGCAAGTATACTTGCCTGTCGCACTTTCTGTGATTTCTGCGTCTGTCAGAGTATCATCTGTAGCCGATGTATATGCCTGTGCAGGAATTTCACATTCAGCATCTGTGTAAATGCCGAATGTCGCACCGCTCAGAGCAGTGCCTTTTACGCTGTCAACCTTGTTGATAACGATATTCGCATACGGCTTGTTCTCGATATTTACAGTTGTTACAGTATCGGTCTTGACCTCAAGGTCTTTGCTGTTCTCGGTAATATAACCGACCGTTTTACCTGTCTTGACCTCTGTAACCTTGTAATCACCGATACGGATATTACTGATTGTGATTGTACCCTTTGCATCGGTAGTAAAAGTCTTATCGTAGCTCTGTCCGGTCTTGGCTGTGCCTGTAACACGGAACTGCCAGCCGGAAAGTACACCGTCTGCACTGTGTTTTACAATACTTATCGTACCGGTCATTGCCTTGTTTGTAAACACTTTCTTTACCGAGCCGGCAGGTGTGATTGTGAAAGTCACGGGGTCGATTGAGAAGCTGTAACCTGTTGTGCCGGAAACCTCATAAACTGTGTATTCTTCTCTTGCGGGAAGCTCATTTGCAATAAAGTTATATGTGGCTTTGTTCAGCTTTAATTCTGTACCGGTATTGTTCTCGCCTTTATAAGTATAACTGCCGTTTGAGCCTGTAAAGGTGAGATATTTGCCGTTGTGCTTGATTTTAAAAGCAACCTCGGCAAGTTTGTCATCGGGGATATTTTCAATAGCACCGTTTTCATTTAAAAACTGCTTGTCAATCTGCACAGAGCCTGTCTTAAGCTGATTGTCAAGCTCAATGTCATCAAGGTCGATTACAGCATTCGGATCACCGTTGCCCAGGTCAATACGCTGATCACGGTTATCAATATCGTACTCTGTTCCGCTGTAGGTTTCAATAACAGCTAAGTAGTACGGAGCTGTGTTGGTACCGAATGAGATAGTCATTTCGCCATTGTCATTCAGCTTGAGATTTGTTGCTGATGTTTTGGTTGACGAAAGCCCTTTGTATGTGTAATTACCGTTTGAACCCGTAAATTCTACATAGTATCCTGCCGGCGGATTCGAGGAAACACTTCCGCCGAAGCCAAGCACCTGCAGATTTACAGTAACCTTAGCATACTGTTCTTTGAGCTGTGCTTCTGTCAGATTGTTCTCATCGGAGAAATGCTTTCTTATCACAACAACTGGCGTTGATTTATTCGTAAATGATATTGCCTTTATTTCGCCCTTATTGGCAATTGTGACCGTCTTTGTCTGCGTTTTCGGATTGTAACCGCTTGCGTTATTAATCTCTGTTACAGTGTATGTTCCCATAGGGAGCTTGCTTACATTAAACTTACTGCCGCTGAGTTTCATATTATTTGCGGAAGTCTGAGTGCCGGCATAAACATACGCTCCTGCCGAGCCTGTAACCTTGATATACTTACCATTAGCGTCCTTGACAGTAAAGTAAACGTTTTTCTCAAGATTTGCTTTTTCTGAAGCTGACAGTGTTGTATCGGACAGCCATACTTTCTTTATCTGAGCCGTACCGCTATCCTCGCTGTTTACGAAAGACACGGACGATGTTTTATCTCTTGATATGGTAATTGTCTGAGATGCTCTGTTGACAGAATAACCATCCGGTGAGCCGTACTCATATACGGTATACTTGCCTGTAGGCAGGTCGGAAACAGTGAAAGTACCTGTACTGGGTTTAACATACAGCGATGTAGCTTTAGTCGATGTTCCTGTAAACGTATATGAGCCGCTGTACTTCGTACCGCTGACGGTGATATATTTACCGTCTGCGTTTTTGATGCGGAAATATATCTGCTTATTTCTTTCAACGTTGTTGCTTGCGGCTATGGCGTTACCGTTGGTATCGATCCAGGTCTTTATAACCTTGCCCGTACCGGTATTTCTCGTATTTTTGAAAGTAACTGTTCCTGTGCCTCCGGCTGTAACGGTTACTGTTTGACTGAGATTCTTTCTTGTATAATTCGGTATACCGTTGCCGTCATTACCAAATTCGTAGACCGTATACGTTCCTGCAGGTAACGATTTTACTAAAAAAGTGTTACTGCTGTTGAGCTTGAACTTAGTTACAGAACCGCTTGCAGAGTAGGTATACGAGCCTGCCTTGCCTGTAGCCTTCACGGCCGAACCCGAACTATTCTTTATCGTGAAATAGATGTCGCTGTTGCTTGCCTGTGTGCTTGAGCTGTCGTGCTTGTGTTCCCAAACTTTCTTGATCTGAGCTGTGCCTAAATCGGAAGTCTTGAAGTTGGCATAGAACTGCACAGGGTCATCAATACCGTCAGCCATTGTCTGAGAATCGCCACCGCTTGATTTCCACACAACAAGCTGTTTTCCTGTGGTGCGGTTAGCTTTATATGTGCAAGCCTTAGTACCGCTTATCTTGCTTGTTGTACTGAAAGTGTAGTCATATCCGCTCTTTGTTACTGTGACACCGGGAATGTTGAATGCACTTGCCGGCATATTGCTCTTGTTATTGTCCGTAAGTGTGACAGTATATTTTTTACTCGTTAAATCATACTTAAGTTCGTGTAGCTGAGCGTTATCCTTTTTATCACGAGTAAAACTTGGAATTATGGCGTATGCCTTCATCTTGTTTAAGATGTATTCATAGCACTTTTCAGCGGGTCTGCCTTTCAGCTGTTCATAGTAAACAGTAGCAGGAGTACCCCACTGGTTCGCTTTTAAATCGCCCTTGTTATATCCTGTCCTTAACTGCTGCTGAATTTCCCATACAATTATCTGCGTTGCAAAGGAAAAATCATCGAGGTTTGTATTGGCAACAGGAGATTTTTTAACATCACTGTTAAAGCCACACAACAAAGCATATTTAACCATCTGCTGTATATCCCAAGGAAGCAGTTGCATATATGCGTCACTGGATGCTTTACCAACATATGAACTACCTGTGCTGTATGACACCCCGGCTTCGATGCAGATTGCCTGCTGTGTCACACCGTTCTTGCTGACACCGAGCTTTGCGTGATTGCTCTTTACTCTTGTAGCAGTAGCAACATCGCCATCGGCTTTGTAATAGATGAATGTGTAATTACGCTTATCACCGTATGTTCCGTTGTCTGAGCCGATGTAGTTTCCGAGCATAGCCGCATAGACATTATCGCCTACTCCCCATTCTGACGCAAGCGTCTGAATAGGTAGGGCAACTAACGTCATAATTGCTGCAAGGAAAAGTCCGGTCAGCTTTTTGAATTTGTTTTTCATACTGATTTCCTTTCTTGGTTTGTATTTGTATATATAAAAAAGCAGTCCTACGGGTACGGACTGCTTTGGATTTTCATATTCAATTGACTATCAGAAAAAGAAAAAGCGGCTGAAATCAGTCGCTCAAATCTATATAATTAAAGTGTCGGGTACATTCCCTGTTCTTGGGAGTAGTTTTGTGAAGCATCAGGATAAAGTTTAGCGTTCAGTTCTTCTATCTGTCGGGTTTGTGTCTTAATAACTTTATGAAGTTCTCGATTTGCTTCTCTTAACTCATATTTTTCTTGATACAAATTAGCAATCAGTTGATTCTTTTCTTCTAATATATTTTTAAACAACGTTAAATCATCAATGGCTTGCGACCACCTGTTATCATTGTTCTCCAATAGCTGTTCTCTTTGTTTCTTCATATTGCTCTCGTTCATAATGAAATTGTATGTATCCTTTGCATTATCAGCAACGCTATTAATGCTTTTCTTGATTTCTTCATTTAAGATCTTTTTAATATCTGTGTGATCTTCCATGAGAGTTTTATGTTGTGTGGTTAGATTTGTTCCTTCTCCGTTTGTTACACCGAGCCGGTTAGCTATAGAGAGCTCGCCGTCTTTTACTCCTATTTGGCAATCCTGTAATTTAACAAGATTGTCATTTAATTTTTTGCTTTTTCTTCCATTACTTATACAAACGCCTATCAAACCTAATATACCGGCGAATATCGTTGCAGCTGAACCGATGATAGCACCAACTAAGGAATCCATTTTTAATACCTCACATATCACAAAATAAGTAATCCAATAAACCGTATTCGGTACAAGAATTGAATAAAACACAAGTTTCATATTTACGCTCCTTATTATATCTTGAATTTTAAAAGTTTGTCAAACTGCTTTAATAATATCAATAAAAAGAAAAAGAGCCTTGAAAAATCAAAGCTCTTAATGTGTATTATGATATTTTACGGGTATCTTGGATTGCCATCGTCACCTGCTTGACAACGCAGAAAATATATTGCATAGCCTTCGATGCTGTTGCCGTTTTCGTCTTTCTTCAAATCCGGTATTGTTTCAATATAAACCTTGAAGTAATCGCCTTTTTTCATTTGTGCTACTTTGAAATTAGCTCCTGCACAGCTTTCTACATTACGCTTAATTACTTTTTCCGGAATATCTTTTGAAATAACACCAGGGGCATTCCACGAACTGCCTTCAGGCGTCCAGTTTGGATCATCATCGTTTATGAGTCCGTAATTGTTTACAGCGTCATCAACAATGACCTTCTTTATAGCTTCAAGGTCGAACGGATATTCATATATCGACTTCGGCTTGCTTTCCTGCTTCTTTGTTGTGGTGGTCGCAGGCTTAGGTGTTTCAGCTTTCTTTGTGGTTGTTGTAGTCTGTATAACAATCTTGCTGTCGCTCAGATAGTCGCTGTGTATAAAGCTACCGTCAGAAAGTTTGAAGTAGCCTGTGTCGGTCTTAGCAGTTACCGTGACCTTATCGTTCACGCTGTACAGCTTTACGGTTTCTGCACCGAGTACGGCTTTCTTACGGCTGTAGCAGTCGGTATTGACATACTTAGTACCGCTTGCCTTGCTCTCGATCCATTCCGGTGCGGGCTTTGTAGTAGCGGCGGTTGTTGTCGTTGCCGGCTTTGGCTTTGCTGTTGTTGTCGCTGTTGTGGTGGTGGTAGTTTCAGCTATCTTTGTTTCCTGCGGCTTTGCGGTGGTCACTGCTGTGATAGCTGTGGTCTGAGCAGTAGTTGTTTCTGCTTTCGGCTTGTCGATCCTATCCATCACCGTTCCCGTTACTGCCGGAGCGGTAGTTGTAACCGCCGTTTCGGGTACGGAGGACGTTGTGCTGCTTGCATTGCCTGCCGTGCAAACACTGGTCAGTATTACGCTGATAAGGGTTATTGTTGCGAGTATGGTGTGGGTACGTTTCATTTTGGGGTCCTCCTTTGTGGGATTGGTAGATTGATCTTAACTGTTTAAGATAGCTTTTATCTGTTCTTCTGAAAGTCCGCTCTTTCTCATCTTGGCGAGGATTTCAGCTTCTTTTCTTCTTTCTCCTTCTGCTCTGCCTGCCAGCATTGCAGAACGTTCAAGGCTTGCCTGGTCGTTAATATACTTTTCTCTTGAAATTGCGTCAAATCTGAGCTGTTCGGTTTCACTAAAATATTTGAATTTACTCATATGTCCATTATCGCACTGATCTCTGCGTCGCTTAGTCCCTTTTTCTTCATCTTTGCGATTATCTCAGCACGTTCTGCGGCTCTTCCCTCGGCTCTTCCCTCAGCTCTGCCTGCCAGCTTTGCAGAACGTTCAAGGCTTGCCTGGTCGTTAATATACTTTTCTCTTGAAATTGCGTCAAATCTGAGCTGTTCGTTTTCGCTGAAGTATTTCAGCTTTGTGATTGCCTTATCAAGTGTCGAATCCTTTGCTGTTTCTAACATATCAAGCTCCTCCTCCGTTTCTGCATTCAAGAATCTTAACCAACGTTCTTTTTTGCTCTGAAGATTGGTTTTTCTGTGATTGAGTTTTTCAAGTTCGAAAAACTGTAATGAAAACTTATCGGTCAATACATCGTTATGACTTTCTTCTTTAGGTAAATATATCGAGTGATACTTTTCTCTGTCCGGAAACATCGAATATCCGAGAATGTTAAGTGAAATTGTCATCGGCAGTTCGCTGTATGCGTCACCGGATTTAAGTGAGCCGGTGAATAATTTTGACCAGTAGAACAATGCTCTCTCGGCGTAGTCAGACCTCTGATTCAGCTGTATCTCTACATTGATAAGCCTGTATTTATTCTCCGTCTTATCCTTTTCACTTTGCAATTTGACATTGAGGTCAAGTCTGCTTACCTTTCCGTCGGGGCTGTCCGGCATCAGTTCATTCTTTGTTATCTGAATGTCGGCTATCTTTTCGTCTTCCGGTAATTCGAGTATCGCATCAAGAAGTCCGATAAGAAGTTCATTATCGCCATCGTCCGTGAACAACTTCTTGAATATTATATCCAGCTTTGCCTTTACTATATTTCTTGCCATTTGTGCATCTCCTTTCGATTCGGTACTATTTCCTCAAGTATATTGTACCATAAAAGCGGACAAAAGTCCAGCGAAACATAACAAAAACATATACAAAATATAGTATTGTTTTTTATGCGTTTCGCCGATTTTTACAAACTTGTTACATTGTGCTATCTGTAGCACAAAATAAATATATAGAAAACTGCCGCCGAACGATTATCTGTTAACGCTTCACGCTTGTTGCGGTTGCCTGTGTTTCCTGCTGTTTATTTGCTGTAGTTGCAACATTTTTATATGCAGCTATCACCTTGTTGCTCAGTTCATCGTGGAATTCCTTTGTAACCGGATTGGCAACATTCTTGTATTCACCGGCTGAATTTTTATACTGCGGCATCTGCAAAAACATTCCGTTTGCACCGTCGAAAACTTTCACACCTGACACAACAAAACAATCATCCATGGTTATCTGAGCAAATCCTTTAAGATTGCTATCATGATTGTTGTTAGGAAGCACCTTGACTTTCATTGCGATTGCTTCGGGTTCGCTTTTAATTACAGCAGTGTCATTGTTTTCGTAGGCTGTCATTACAGCTGTGTTTATAGCTTTGCGCATTTCGGCGGTAACCGGATAGCAGTCGTCATAGTACTGATTATCTTTGCCGAGATGATTCGGCATAGCGACATACATTCCCTTTTCGGTTCCAATGACCTTAATGCCGCCAACGGCAAAGTTGCCGTTGAGTACGACTGTGGCTAAAGCTTTCAACTTGCTTTCCGGGTTGTCAAGCTTTGTTATTCTTGTTGTTATATTCATATAAGTACCTCCTGTTACGGATACAATCAATATCATATCCTGTTCTGTTGCGGTTCGGCGGCAGGTTTCAGCATTACAGCTTTTGATGACTTTTTTCTGTTTCGGATGCGGCTTTAAGAGATATTTCCCGCATTGTTTCAAAATCGGATTTCAGAAAACATATTGTAGTTTCCCGTGCATTGATTTTAGCGGAATATTTGATGTTGCGCTCAGACAGCTGATTGATCACCTTTTGAGCTATGCTGTTGTTTTTGAATAACTTGTACGCTACCTCGCCTTCAGCTGTCAATTCCGCATGGTTAATGTTCCCGCATAATATCTGAGTAGACAACAGCCCGTATTCAGATAACACCTTTTCTTTGAGTAATTGTCCGAAACGGTCATTCAAAGGGACTGCCATATCATAGTAATTACCGTCTTTACTCTTAATTTTTGGCATTTCATAATCTATTGTTCCGTCATGGCAGGTTATTTTAATGCCTGAAATAACAAAGCTATCAGACAATCTGATTTCACCGACAGCAGGAACCTCATCACCGTATGCTTTTGTTTTATGAAGCCTAACGGTGATTTTCATATCTACAGGTGATTTTTCAACAGGCAGGGAAGATGGGTTGTCAACATAATTTCCGATAACGGAATTGATTATATCCTCTTTGACTTCCGAGCGTGTCGGAAATGCCATATCGTAGTATTTGCCATCGCTGTTACGATTGCTTGGCATTGCTACATACAACGCATCGTCATCTGTGCCTATATCAATTATTCTAAAGCCGTGAATAGCTATGTTGTTGTTTAAACAAACAGTAGCATAGGCTTTCACCGGACTTTTGTTATCCGTATTTTTGATTACTTTTGACTGTATATCCATATAACCGTATCGTGCTACCTGTAGCACAATACAGTTTCTCACCTCTTTCTATATTTTGATTGTGCTACCTGTAGCACAATTTACTGACCGATTATTGTCAACTATATTGTCAAGAATCGGTTTATCGATGATATTGACTTTTGCGATTATTCTTTCACCCGACATCCGAAGATGATAGCAAATTCCTGATTGTTTAAGTTGCTCAACATCGCTCTGACTTATATACGCATAATAGTAGTTCTCATTCGCCAATTTGCAAATATCGCTGTAAATATCACCGTTCACTACATCAACGATCTCACCTTTCCACAGTTCTCCGTGCAGTCCTTTGTGATTAATATTGTTTTTGGCTTTTACAGATGTACCGCCTGCCTTTTCCCACTCCAATAGATTTTTATTATAATCGTCTATCAGAATATCTTTATCGGTGAGTTGATGACCGATAGCTTCTGACTTTGGTACATTCAGAGAAGTAAAAATTCTGTGATCTTTATCTATGTTAGGCAGATACTTATCAAGCCATTGATTTTTTTCGTCCAATGAGCAGGAATTTAACGTAGCCGATAAAATATAAATCTCCGCCGTGCTATCATTCACTAATTTCTCAATAGCTGCTACAGCGTTTTCAAACGGCTTTAAATCTCTGAAAAAACCTTTTTCGAACATACGTTCAAGATACAAGTTTTCGTCGTGAAACCTTGCGATAGTTCCGTCCATGTCAATATAGATTTTGGTTCTTTCTTGTAATACGGGAATATTACCGGAGGCTACTTGTTCGCTAACGCCTTCCAATTCATTTATAATTGCTTTTTCCCAATCATCAAGATTATTCGGAAGCGAGTTTTTGAAGCACTCGGAGTTCAAACGGGATGTATGCTCAAAAAATTCCTTTTCTATGCTTTTCTCACCACGAAAACCGATATACCATTCATTGAGCAACAAAGGAATGAATTTTGCAACGAAAATATCATCAATTTCTTCTCTGCCGAGCTTTTTTGATGCATACATTGCATAATCTCCAAACCATTCCGTGATACGATCGGGTTCGGGTGTATTGTGCCTTATTTCATATCTTGCTATCAATTCGATTTTATCAACTGTGGACAACTTTTCCATATTATAATCCTTTCTCAGTCAAGTTGTGCTACCTGTAGCACAAACACGTGTGCGGTGTGTTTTTTTCACACCGCACAGCTTTGTTTACAGTCAGAAAATTATAATACAACTTTTTTTGCATTCATAATTGTTTCTGCTTTTTCCTTATCATCAATACCAACCCGTATTATTATGCTACCGTCTGATTTGGTTTGCTTTTCAAAAGAAACAGACGCATTAGTTAAAGCATTTATCTGTTCATCGGTAGCAGGAAAGTAGTAGCAATCAGGTATATCTTCTTGCTTTTGCTCATCGGTCGCACCGGAAGATATAAGCTTCTCAACTTCTATCTGGCGCTTAGTTTTAGCCTTTAATTCTTCTTCCTGTGCAAACGGTTTCTGCACCTCAATCTGTGCAGTTTCATACTGTGTCTGTATATTCTTAAGTTCAACTTTTGTATTTTCGATATGCTCAGATAAACGTCCGATTGCATTGTCGATACGAGTTATGTTACCGTTTGCGTCCTCGCCAAGTGATACTTTTTGTGTTGTTGCACCTTTTAATGCAATTTCATAACAATGCACTACGCCTGAACTAAACTGAAGTTCCATATCGAAACCTCTGTATTTACCGATTGCTATCGGATCAGGGTTATTCATTTGCTTGCAGAACTCTAAGATAGCTTTTCCGGCATCGGCTTTTTCTGAAATGTATTTGCCGTCAATTTCAATGCCGACAAAGCTGTCATCGGAGGGCTTCGGATGTGCTTTTGCTGTAGCTAAGTCCTGTTCCAACGCTTTTATAGTGTTATTCAACGCCGCAATCTTCTGAGGATAGAATTTAATTATTTTATCCTCAAGGTTGTATTTTTCGGAAAGATAGTTAGCTTTCAATAGTTTCAGCTTTTGAACCTGAATGTCTAAATCCATTTTTTCTTTGATATACGGATTGCCTGTTGCAAGCATTTTGATCTCCGCATAAGAAAGTGCAGTTTCGTCTATATCGTCAGCAGATCTTACCGGTGATTTACTTGTCATAATCTGACTGGCAAATTTTTGTTTGCCTTCAACGAGCTGATAAAGGTAAGCGTCAAAGGTTTGCTCTGTAACATACCTGTAGATTTCAACTTCAGGATTAGAGTTGCCCTGACGAATAATTCTTCCTGCTCGTTGTTCAAGATCTGACGGTCGCCACGGACAATCTATATCGTGCAGGGCGATAAGCCTGTCCTGAACATTCGTGCCGGCTCCCATCTTTTGAGTTGAACCGAGAAGCACTCTGACTTCGCCTTTGCGTGTCTTTTGGAATAACTCCTTTTTCTTAACATCGGTGTCTGCTTCGTGGATAAAGCGGACTTCACTTTCGGGAATGCCTCGCTCAATCAACTTCTTTCTGATGTCATTATACACCGAAAAAGTGCCGTCGTTCTTTGGCGTAGATAGGTCGCAGAACACAAGCTGCGCTGATTTCTTGTCGGCTGTTTCTTCCCATATACGATAGATGTTATCAATACAAGCGTTGATTTTACTGCCCTCAAAGTCGGGAAGCATCTCATTCAGCATACGCTGATCAAGCGCAAGTTTTCTGCCGTCATTTGTTATTTTCAGCATATTGTCTACACTGGCATCAACGTTTCCTTTTCGCACAAGCTCAGCACGTTCGGCGAGCTTTGCGACCATATCTTTTTGTATTTCTGACGGTTTTACAGCAACGTTATGAAAATTTGCTTTAGGAATCGGAAGTTCCAACATATCGGCTGTGCGTATATCGGCAACTTCTTTAAACATCGACATAAGCTCAGGCAAATTAAAGAACTTAGCAAATCTTGTCTTTGCCCTGTAACCTGTACCCTCGGGCGTAAGCTCTATTGCGGTAACGGTTTCGCCAAAAGTAGAAGCCCAGGCATCAAAATGCTGTAGTTCGTTCTTTGCAAGGGTGTCATATTGTAAGTAACGTTGAATGGTGTATAATTCCACCATACTGTTTGAAATCGGAGTACCGGTCGCAAATACAGTTCCTCGACCGCCTGTAAGTTCATCAAGGTATCGGCACTTCATAAAGAGGTCGGAAGATTTCTGTGCTTCTGTTTGTGCAATACCGCCGACATTTCGCATTTTTGTGTAAAGGTAGAGGTTCTTGTAATAATGACTTTCGTCAATAAATAGCCTGTCGACACCTAACTCCTCAAAAGTAACTACATCATCCTTGCGTGACTGATCGTTAAGCTTTTCAATTTTCTGACGAATAGCTTTTTTCGCTTTCTCAAGCTGTTTTATCGAGAAATTTTCTCCTCGATTGCGTTTTAATTCGGCAATGCCGTTTGTGATTTCGTTTTCCTGCTGTTCGAGAGAAGCTCTTTGACGCTCAATGCTCATCGGTATTTTTTCAAATTGTGAATGACCGATAATTACAGCGTCATAATCTCCTGTAGCAATACGACCGCAGAACCTCTTACGATTTTTAGTTTCGAAGTCTTTTTTTGTTGCTACTAAAATATTCGCAGAAGGGTAAAGCTGTAAGAACTCGGCTGCCCATTGCTCGGTGAGGTGATTCGGAACTACGAACAGCGACTTGTTGCATAATCCAAGTCGCTTACTTTCCTGTGCTGCCGCTACCATTTCAAATGTTTTGCCGGCACCTACAGCGTGAGCTAACAGTGTATTACCGCCGTAAAGAATATGAGCAACTGCATTCCGCTGATGTTCTCTGAGCGTGATTTCCGGATTCATCCCGCTGAATACTATATGACTTCCGTCATATTCACGAGGGCGGATTGAGTTGAATTTTTCGTTATATAGCTTGCAAAGCCGTTCTCTGCGTTGCGGATCTGACCATACCCATTCCTGAAAGCCTTGCTTTATAAGCTCCTGCTTTGATTGTGCGATAGCAGTTTCTTTTTTATTAAGTACAGCCTTTCTGTTTCCGTCAATATCTTCAACGTAATCGAATATACGCACATCCTTCAGATTCAAAGTTTCTTCGATTATTCTGTACGCATTTATACGGGCAGAACCGTATGTGTTATACGCTTTTACATTACTTTGGTCATACGATTTGCCGTCGATACTCCATTCTCCCGTATACTTTGAGTAATGTACAATTATACTGCTTTTTGCGTATCCGGGAGTATTCAGAAATTCATAAATGAATTGTTGAACAATATCAACCGGCAACCACGTCGAACCAAGTCTTACGGAAATTTCACTTGCTGTCAAGTCTTCAGGCTGTACTTTTTCAAGTGCTTCAACGTTAATGTTAAAGCGGGAATCGACTTTAGCCGAGTTTCGTGCTATTGCAAGTTTTTCTCTTACATTACCCGACAGATATTCATCGGCGGTGAAATACTTTGACAGATTTTCATTGTTGCCTTCATAAAGAGGGTTTAAGAAGATTACACCTTTCAAATCATTAATGAGCTCGTTTTCCTCTTTTCCGGTCAGACGTTTCATGTATTCCATATCAATTATAGCTTTTTCGCCGATAGACACAGCGAGTGCTTCGCTTGCCGTATCGACCTGTGTAACAACAGGCTTATGCGGCATTATCGTTCGTTTGAAGAATATATCCGCTTTACGCTCAAGTTGCCCTTCATCGCCGAGTATTTCCAAGGCAGACACAAGTGCAAAAGAGCTATCATCGCTAAACGCCGACTTATTGGCTCTGCTGTTAATCAGTCCGTATTTTGCAGTAAAATTGTCATATTTTGCATTAAGCAACTCCTGTGCCGCTTTAATGTCTTCTTCCGGATAGTCATCTGCTTGTAATTCGATTAAATTGCGTGTGCAATCACGAATTATAATTAATCCTTTGATACGACTTTCTGCTGTAGCAGATACTGTCACAGGTATCATTCGTGAGTTTTCACGGAAATACAGTTTATCATTTACAACAGAATAAGAAAAATTCTTTACAGAAGCATCTGCGGGAATTGACATATCTTCCTCAAGTTCATCGGTTGCAACATCATTCTCGTAATCTGATATTTCGCCGTGAATATTGGCAATAGCATCAGACAGGAGATCGGCAAGACTACTGTCTGTATACGGTTCGCAAGTTACTTGCTGACCGAAACGACCTGATACAGTCTTCATTTCACCGAGTACCATTTCAGGATTCTGAACAAAATATGAATTCATACGAATTCCGTTTTCGTTCGTATCAAGGTGAACCCAGTCAGGCTCAATATCAATAAGACGATCTCGCTTTTGCAAAAACAGAATATCAGATACAACCTCCGTTCCGGCACTGCTTTTAAAAGTATCATTCGGAAGGCGAATTGCACCTAAAAGTTCGGCACGTTGAGCAATATACTTTCTGACCGAACTGTTTTCTTTGTCCATAGTACCCTTGCTTGTAATCAAAGCCATAACACCGCCCGGACGGAGCTTATCCAATGACTTTGCAAAGAAATAATCGTGAATCAGAAAATTGTGCTTATCGTATTTCTTGTCAACAACCTTAAAATCGCCAAATGGCACGTTGCCAACAACGCCATCGAAAAAGCTGTCGGGTATATTGACATTCTCAAAACCCTGTGCCGCTATTGAAGATTTCTGATAAAGCTGCTGTGCAATGCCTGCCGAGATTGTATCAATCTCAACGCCGTAAATCTTTGTGCTTTTCATTGACTTTGGCAGCATACCGATGAAGTTACCGATACCGCAGGACGGTTCAAGCAGGTTGCCCTCCTTAAATCCCATCTGTTCCATTGCCTTGTATATGGCATTGATTACATCGGGAGGGGTGTAAAAGGCGGTCAGTGTACTTTCTCTTGCGGCGGCATATTCTTCGGGTGAGAGTATAGTATAAAGCTCTGCAAACTCATTTGCCCACGCTGAATTATTCTCGTCAAAGGCTTCGGGCAAACCGCCCCAGCCGACATATTTAGACAGGACGAGTTGTTCCTCGGGTGTGGCAAATCTGTTTTCAAACTCACATTCTTTGAGTACCTTTATTGCTTCTGCATTTCTACGAAAGCGTTCTTTCTTGCCTACTTGTTCAACGGGATTGGAACGCAAATCAAAGTTATTTCGCTCTGACATCGGAACATCGGGGTGCAAGTCAAAGCTCTTTACCTTTGACTTTTTCCTCTGTTCCCAAGCAGGAGCAACCGGTTTTTGTTCTTTGTCGGATATATCATCGTGGATTTCGATATTCGTGACTGTCGTATTGGTTTTACCGACATTTTCGATGAGTGCTTCCATTGTGGCGGAAGAGCAGTCGGAAAAATCCGGTGTTGTATGAAATTCTTTTTCTGCTTCTTCAAACCATTCTGTGCCTACATCTGAAAGAGTTTGATTTGCAATACTGCCGAGATAATCGAAGAAGTCATCTGCCGACTTGTGGCTTTGTGCCGCTTCTCTGATTTCATCAAAAGAGAGTGTATTCGTAACATACTGACCGCCGGCATTGCTATCGGGGTTGAAGTACATCCAAGTAACGCTTTCTTGTTCTCGGTCAATAAAAAAAGCATCTTCATATTCTGCTTCGGGTTCGGCTTTAGCATTAATTATTTCGGTACTTTCTTCAGGTAATGAAGTTACCTTCAAATGCTCATTTAGCGAGTTTTCTTTGATTTTTTGGTCGAATTCGGCTCTGTCATATTCTTTGTTGAAAAAAGGAGCGTTAGTATCACTGAGCATAACCCGTTGATCGTCTATTGCTGTAATACTGTATTCGGACGCTCCGATGAAAACGGTATCGCCAATTGTATACCGATACTTTGTATTATCGTTATCGGCAATTATCGCATTGTCGATTTCACGCTGAACTTCAAGTAAAGGAACGTATCCCTGCAATGACTTTAAGCTGCGGAAGAAGCTGATCACACCACCGTATCCGTCGCCTATATCCTGCCTTTCCGTTATGCTTTTGCCGTTTGGCATATTAACGGTGAATTTAGTTTTATCATATCCCAGGTAATTGTAATAACTCTCTTCGTCCTGTGCTTTCCACTCTTCGGCAGAGCCGTATTTCTCAATACCTATTTGCCAACCGTCTTGCTTTTCTCTGTCGGCTTGTTCCATAATTCGATCGAACTCTGCGACTGAATAGGTTTTGCCATCCTCAAAAGCGTTACTTTCGCTCCAGTTACAAGTAATCGTCACTGTATCTTTTGATAAAGTAGCATTACTGTTATCTTCCGGAGAAACAGAAAAAGCAGAGGCTTTGGCAACCTCTGCTTTAAATTCTTCAATAAACGCTGTCTGTTCTTCTATTGACGGCAACGGTTTATAATTGCTTAAACGCTCATTATTATCTGCTGAGTAACTATCTCCCGCACTTCGTTGCGCAGATTGTTCGTCAGCTGTACCCATTTCATCATGTCTTTTGCTTTCAATTCTTCCGTCAGCCCCTGTGTTGCCGACATTTCTTTCATCAGTTTGTCCTCCAGCTTCAGTGCTCTCTGTTCCTCGTCTGCGAGATACTGCGTTAACTGACCTTTTGTCATCAGATTGTAGTACATTACTTTGCGATGCTGCTTCAGATATTCTTTCTTCATCTCTGCCCATCTGCCGAGAGTAACTTCCGGTTGTGTCGGTAATGTCAGATCCGGAATCTGATAATCGCCCTGCATTGTGTAAGTGATTTCTTTCATTGTAAGAACTCCTTTCGTTATCGGAAATTTTATTGATTACAGGCTGAATCACCTGTTGTTTTTCTTTTTTTGTTGAACGGATGGTTTTAGAAACTATGCCGAGTCCCATTCTTGCTATATCTCCGGTAGCATATCCTATTGAATTCAGCAATTCCGGTGTACTGAAATACTCTATGCCGTTGAAATCGTCATCGGTTAACAGGTTGTCCATTCCAAGCCGTTCATATATCATATATACAACGCTGTTAGTTACTATTCTCTTGTATATTTCTTCTGCATCCTCTGGCTTCATATAGTCAATTTCACTGCCGGTTCCGCTTTTGACAAAACCATAGATATAATCGTCTATATTGTCGTCAACTGCATTTACTACACTTTCTTTGATTACAATCCTAAGATCGTCTGAATCGGTTGATGTGCCGAAAGCATTCTTAAGAGCTTCTGCAACATCGCTTTGATATTCTTCTGACATTTTCCATACAGGAACTTCTCTTGATTGTTCTGTGCCGTGTGTATCTGCGATGTCAAAGTAGTATTTAAGTCTTTGACTTTTGCCTGTAGAATCCTCAAATACCGCTATACCTTTTGCACCTCTGTTGACCCATCTGCCGAATGCCGTGTTCCACCTTTCGATTTCCAACACTGCAATAGCGTCGGGACGCTGAGCAAACAGTAACAATTGTTCGTCAAAACGCAATTTGTAGTTTCGACAAGCTGTTTTTAAAAACAATCGCCATGTCTGAGGATCTCGAGTTACTTCGATACTGATTTGTTCATACAAATCAGATATCAATTCGTACTTTTTAGCCATTTCTATACCTCCGTTTTTCTGCGGCTCACTTTTCTGCCTTGTGCAAGCCGTCATCATTTATATAAAAAAGCCGGAGAATAGATTTCACCGACTTTATTATAACACGTTTAGTTGCGTTTGTCTACTATTATTTTGATAAATATTAAACAAAGCAAAACTAAATTATTTGTTGTTTCTGCTAATTCTTCTTTCGGAACTGTTTCAGCAATTGATCAATTTTTATTTCATTTTCTCTAAGGAAAACTATATTGTACTTATCGCCTTTTTTGAAATAAGCAAACTGGATATCGGATTGCTTTATGTTGTCAAGCAAATCGGAAGTAACGATTCTATATTTAGGTTTCTCGCCGTTTATTGCAGCTAAACGTTTAATTTCATTATTGATTCTGCTATTTCTTTCATATTCTGATTCCTGCTTGCTATCATCCGACGGGTAGAGGATTTTATTGATGCGCTCCTTGGTGTCCGGCATAAACGCAACGTTATACTTTCCATCATCCTTCGGGAAAGCTGCAAGCTCGATTTCATTCATTTTTAACAGCTCTAACTGTATTTTAGTCACAATCATATAACTTAGTTTTGCGTTCGAAGATGCTGCATAATCTTTCAATCGTTTGTATTTTTGTGAGTTAATCAATTTATCCGATTGCTGTGCAATTTTTTTGCTGTCATAACCGAGAGCCTGACAGATTATTTCTTTGTTATATTCCTTGACTGTAATAACTGCTGTGTTAGTTTCCAAGTTTACATTGGCACTGTAGAATATCGGTAGAACAATAATTTTTCCAAGCTGATCTGCCGGAATTTTAACAGCAAAATTGTTGCCCTGGGCTGATATCAGATCTCCGTATCTGATGTTCTCGCACCGATATTTTGTTCTGACTATATTCGTATTAGCTGTAGTCCTATTGGATAACCGGTAGTTTGTATGTTCTCTGTATGTCTTTCGTGGACTGACAAAAAATACACACAACAGTGTAAGCAACAAGGATTTCCGTGTACCTTTCGGAAAACGGCTCGGTTGATAATTTGTTCCATACTGTTTTTTTAAACACCTGTAATTATTTGCGTATCGGTTTTTTTGAGAAAATGACCAGAATTCAAACCTTTGCTATTCGTTAATATTTTTTCTTGCGCAGGTTTTCTTCAATTGCAAATTTACATTGTTTGTATTTGTATCAGCAAGATTTGTTGAATATCCCATTGCCTTTTCAAGCTCGGCTTTAGTATATTGGTTGCCGAACTGTTTAGCCAAAGTATCAACACGAATTGCTTTATTTTCGCCGATTTTGCGAATTGTTATATGTTTTTCATATCGGATTTCATAATTTCTGCTTTTGAAAAAAGATATGAATTCGCTTTTGCTTCTGCATTTTTCTTTCGCATCATCAAGATCACTCAGTAGCTGAATTTTCCACGACTTTTGTTTTAGTGCTAACTGCATTGTTGTTTGATCTATCGGTTTGAATTCAGATTGAGTGCTTATAACAGATACTCCGTATTTGCGACACAGTTTATCGCTTATATCTCTGTTGTTTTTCATTGATTCTTTATTATCGTAAAACTTTTTCCCTGTAATCATATTGCAGGAATTTACGATTATGTGATTATGTAAATGCTCTTTGTCAATGTGAGTGCTAACAACTACTTGATAATTCGGGAAACACTGCTTCACATATTCCACGCCGAAACGATGAACAGTTTCCGGCGTAATATTATCGTTCGGAGAAAAAGACTGAATAAAATGATGAGCAATAATTCCTTTATTCTGATTAAAAGCTAAACGCAATAATCTGAATTGTTCAAGAGTATTTGAATTACTTCCCGAACAATTTATTCTTGAAACCTCGTATATTTTTGCAGGATTTGTTATGTAAGCAAGTGCTTCCGTCAAACCTGCTACGGTTTTGATTTTGTTTTCTGCAGATTGATTAACCGCCATCGCTTTTTTCACTTTCTTCACTTTCGTGTTCTGCTTTGGTGACGGCAAGTAGCAGATCTTTGAGCAGTTTCATTATTTCGTTTTGATAATCTGTGATTCTCTTTAAGTAGTAATTTGGCAATTCACTTTCATTTTTTCTGCTTGTATTTGCAACTATCGCAATCTGATTTATGTTGTTGCCGATTTTTAATAGCTGTCGTGTTACCTCATCAGCACCATCGACAACAATTATTGTTTTGTTTTCTGAAAGTGATAGAATGTATTGGCTTACACTTTGTCTTGCAAGTGTTGCTTTTTCGACTAAGCTTTGCTTCTCTTCATCGGTTACTCGTAAATGAATCCGTGCATTTTTATACGGCATTTTCTACTCCTCTCGAAACTTCTGCGTAGCAAGAAGCACTATGCGATTTACGCAGTAAATCACAAAGTGGCAAGCACAGAACACGTGCACCCGATTGGTGCACTCGTTCGCTTGTTAGGGTGAACCCCCCTAATACCCCGAAAAACAAATTTGTGATTTTGTTTTTTAAAAATCGCTACGCTCACTGAGTGTATTTTGCGAATCATTATCGTTAAAGTTTTTTTCTTCTGTCAGTGCATTTTGTTCAATCTGACTGTCAGATTTTTTCGTGCCGGAATTACTCAGCATTGCAAGAATTTCTTTTCGTTTTTCATCGGATATTTCGCCGTCTTTCATAATCGCCGCAAGTAAATCGTTAGCAAACTGATTGTCCTTTTCGGCTTTAAGTTTTTTAATTTCCTTGCGTAACTTTCTGATTTTTTCTTTAGCATCCGATATTGTTTTTTCTTCCTGAGTTATCGCATTTTCGCACTTGTTAATAAGTGCATTAACATCTCTTGCCATTCGGTTTCTCTCCTTTTATTTTGGATATTATATTTTCAATAATCCGCTTGTCACTGTCAGAAGAAACAGAAAGCAGATATGAAAAGCCAAGTATGTCGAGGTTCTTTTTCATAAACATTGTTTCATCCGTTGTCAGATAAATCTCGGTTGCTTCGTCAGATGTACTGTAATTATTCGGCTCATCACATTTAGGCATTTTTGCTTTTGATTTATCTTTGTTTGTGTTACGGACGTCAGCTGTTTTAATTTTTTCTATCGGCGATGATATGATCTCCTGCTGTTTCGTGGCATTGTGTTTTGCAATTTCATTTGCGGTAGAAATAGAAAGCTCACCATTTTCAACCGCCACTTTAACAGAATCAATTGCATTGTTTTTTATGTTCTCGATTTTTCCGATCTGTGCAGATGAAACGTGCATTGCCTTTGCGATTTTTTCACGAAGTCTGCCTTTTATTTCAACGCCGTCAGCTTCAAGCTGTGTAAATATTTTTTTAAGTTCTTCGTGTTCTTTAAAAATATCTGCGTCGCTGTATTTCCGCTGTGTGTGATTCAGCATTATCAGATCAAGATTCATTTCAGCCTCCGACTTCTTTGCCGTAATCACAAAGCAGGGAACCGTTCCGTTGTTCCATTTGCCTTTTTCACTTAAAAGTTTTATCGCAGATAATCTTCTGTGTCCACTGATAAGTTTATATGTTCCGTAAGATGTTTTCGTAACGGCAAGACTATGAATAAGCCCCTGCCGTTCTATATCTTCCGCAAGTTCTTCAATGCCTGGCAGAGAGTAAAAATTTTCTGAATTTGTTTCAATGTCCGTCACTTTTATCATCTTTATATTATCAATGTAGCTGTCCGATGCCGCACCTTTTATATCTGTTGTTATGGATTCGTCAAAATTAAATCTTTTTGCCATTTTTACATCCCCCTTAACTTACTGCTCAACCGTTCGGATAATTTCGTCTGCAAGCCGTTCGTAGCAACGTGCAGGATTTATCCAAGACATATACTCTGAAGCCGTTATTCTGTAACTTATGCTGTTCTTGATTGCACGAGAAAAAGGTATAACGGTATTCAGCACCTTATCACCAAGGTTCTTTTTCATTATCTCAAGCAACTCTTGATCAGCTTTGTTACCTTTGTCGTATTTTGATGCAAAGCAAGCGTATTTTGTACCGGCATTTGCGATTTTCTGTGTTACTCTTGCAAGTCCCTGGACTGCAAAAGTTCCGAGTTCGATTGGCACATATACATAGTCACAGATCGTCAAAACGTTTTCCGTGAAATCGTTCATCGCCGGCGGCATATCAACTATTATGTAGTCGTAAGCTGACTGTCTGAACTTAATTATATTTGACTGTTTTTCTTCATCTGATAAGTTGACAAACTCATTAGATATTGCGTTCATTTTAACCGATGAAGTTACAATATCAATGTTATCATAACGTGTTTTTTTAATCAGTGGCTTCTCATCGGTGCAGATAATAGCACGTTCACAGCCGCTCTCGTCGTTTGTTAATTCGGTAAAAAATCGTGAGCTGTTGCACTGACCGTCAAAGTCAATTAAAAGAACACGATTTTTACGATGGGATAACGTGTATGCAATGTTGATTGCCGTGGAAGTTTTGCCAACTCCGCCTTTGTTGTTGTAAAAAGCGATCTTTTCATTTTGTAAACCTCTTTCTGTTGCTGGGCAACACATATTGTTAAGCCTCTTTATAAAATAAAGCAACGGAAAAGGACGGCAGGCTTACTTTTCCGTCCTACAGTGTAGCTATCACTGTCCGTTGCAAAAGAAACGACATAATCACAATTCCCATCATAAGCACGCTTTAAAACGTTTTTCTACCTCTTGTCGTTCCTTGAGAGCTGCCGGAGTTGCACCGACTGTACTGGTTGCTCTCATGTATAGTGCGACATCGTGTCGCACCATTCAATTATAGTTAATGCTGCATATAGTCTTTTTTCTTTTCTTCTTCAAGCATCGCTACATACTGTCCGTAGCTCATCTTCTTGTCAAGAGCCATCTTCTCGACTTTTGATATTTCAATTTCGCTTTCGGTTTTACGCTTGTGCGGTGCTGTAAAATCAATTATCTTTGCCGGCATCAGCTCACCTCCTTTTAAAATAATAAAAAGCACAGACGAACTGTGCTTTACAATATTTGATAAACATCTCAAATTATGATATAATAATCAAATTAGTTGGAAATGGAGTTAATATAATGAAAAAAATTAAAAACATCACTGTAAAACAGGCGATAGATCGCTATATTGAAAGCAAGTATGCTGTTCTATCACCGTCAACTGTAAAAGGTTATATGATCGTCAAGCGCAATCAGTTACAGAATTTAATGGACGTCAAGTTATCGGATTTAAATTCTGAGCTATATCAAAGTGCTATTAACGGCGATATGCTGAAATACTCACCAAAGTCTATCAGCAATGCTGTAGGACTTGTAAATGCTGCTGTTAAAATGTTTGCGCCGGAAATACGCTCAAAGCTATATGTAACAAAGCCGCAGAAAATCAAAACATCATTTTACATTCCCGAAAAGGAAGAGATTGACATGATTTACAACCGGATCAAGCATTCAAACCCGAATTTACTTAAACCTTTTCTTCTCGCCAGTCAATGCGGATTGCGTCCTTCTGAAATCTCAGCTCTGAGTGGCGATTGTATTTGCAAAGGACAAATCGAGATTAAGGCGGCAATTGTACTTGATCATCAAGGACATCCGATTAGAAAAGCTCCAAAAACCTATGCGGGTTATCGTTCTATCCCAATATCACCTCAAATGGAAAAAGTGCTTCTTAAGAATATCAACAACAGAAAAGAATCCATCTGTGGTGGTATGACTGCTAAAGAAATCGGCAATGAATGGAGAAAGTTCTTTGATACAAATACCGACCTTTATTACTTCAAATTTTATGCCTTACGACACTATTATGCCTCGAAATGCTTGCTGATGGGCATACCGCAAAGATACATAGCCGAATTAATGGGACATTCGTCAACAAATATGATCGAGCGTGTTTATCAGCACGTCTTTCCGTCTGCCATGCAAAAATACAAGTTACTTTTGGCGGATAGTATGGATATGATTCTGGAAACTAATTGATTTTGTGGGTTCGAATCCCTTCCTCTCCGCCATAATTCCACCGTAATTTTGATAGAATTACGGTGGATTTTTTATTGCTCAAAAACCGCTTGAAATAAGGCGTTTCGGCTATTCAGGCATATAATAAACCCCGTCACAGAGTGTTTCTGTGACGGGGTTTTGTGCGTTTTATATTCTGTCTTTTTCTTAATGTTTAATTGTGCAAAGTCGCTTTAATTCAGTCCTGCCAGCATAATACTATGCGGCTTCACGGCAAATGCGCCTTTAGTCCGATAAAGCGGCTGAGCGTCTGCCTTTCTGCTGTCTGCGTAAATTTCCGCAGAGCGACCCGGATCGTATTTCAGCACCGTTTCTCCCGGATTTATCACCAGTATCAGCCTATCGCCGTAATGCACCGCCAATGCACCGCCGCCGAGATCTTCATATTCCAAACGACTGCGAATATCGTGTGCAGTACGCAGTCTGAATTCCGGAAAACGCTTCCGTATTGCGATAAGCCCACGGTAGTATTCCATAACACTACGGTGAATGGTAACATCGTTCCACTTAATGCTGTTCACGCTGTCGGGAGAATTGTAGCTGTCGTGAACAAATCCTCCGTCAGGCGACGGTTTACTGCGCAGTATCTCCTGCCCTGCCTGCATGAAAGGAATTCCCTCCGAAAGAAACACAAGAGCAGCCGCCAGCTTATCTACCGATACACGCTCCTGCCCTGAAGCCTCCGGCATAGAAATTCTCAGCTTGTCAAAGAGAGTAAGATTATCGTGCGCCTCAACATAGTTCACGACCTGCTGAGGAGTATCCGTCCAGCATTCAGAACGTTTTCTCTGCACATCCATACGGTAGATTCCGCCGGATATTACCGACTTCATCATCTCCGACAACTCCGATGCGTTCCCGTTTACATAACCGCACTCCTCGTCCTCAAATACAGAGCCTTTAACACCGTCACGGAAATCATCCGAAAACATAGCGTACTGCGGCAGCTTTACTGCGTTCTTTTTCATTGCACGAAGTCTCTCGGGCAGCGGGCTTTTTCCCCCTGTCCAGCCTTCGCCGTAAAGTATTATGGAAGGATTTATCCTGCGTAGCTTCTCGGCCGCAGTATTCAGCGTATGAATATCAAGCAGACCCATAAGGTCGAAACGGAATCCGTCCAGCTTGTATTCCTTTGCCAGATAGCAAAGGCTGTCCACGATGAATCGGCTCGCCATAGCACGTTCGCTCGCAAATTCGTTTCCGCACGCAGAACCGTTCGAAAGACTTCCGTCCTTGTTGTGACGGTAGTAGTATCCGGGGAAGGTCTTTGCAAACGGTGAATCTTCCGTGCTGTAGGTGTGGTTGTAAACCACATCCATTATCACGCCCATTCCCTTTTGATGTACTGCGTGGATAAGTTCCTTGAACTGTCTTACCCTGTCGGTACCGTTGTTTGGATCGGTAGTGTAGCTTCCCTCGGGAATATTGTAGTTGAGCGGATCGTATCCCCAGTTGAAGCCTGCCTCGGGGTCGTTCTCGTCTATCGTCTGGAAGTCAAACACCGGAAGCAGATGAATATGCGTAACACCAAGTGAAGCAATGTAGTCAAGTCCCACAGTGTCACTGAAGCCGTTCGTCACCCTGTTCTCGCAGAATGCGCCGAACTTTCCCCGAAGGCGGAAATTTGCACTTTTATCGGAAGAGAAATCACGGACGTGAAGCTCATATATCACTGCGTCCGTGTAGCTTTCAAGTGTAACAGGACGGTCACTGCCCCAGCCGGCAGGATCTGTGCGCATGAGATCGACCACCATTCCCCTGATGCCGTTTGCACCGGCTGAGCGTGCGTAAATATCTATCGTTTCACGGGTCGAGCCGTCAAAGGTGAATTCATAGGTATAGTACATCCCGTGCAGGTCGCCGGGTACAGTAACCTCCCATACGCCTTTGTCCCTGCTCATTTCAGTAACGGAATGCGGCAGATTTGCCTTTGCGCTGAAATACAGCTTCAGCACGGCTCTCTGTGCCGTCGGGCTCCATACTCTGAACGTAGTCTGAGCCTTGGAATAAAGTGCGCCAAGCTCTCCGTCATATGCATATTCCCTGTCGATAAGGTCAAAATCAGGCATTATATCCATAATTACCTCCGTAGTTATTTTCCGGTAAGAAATGCAATGCTGTACGCAGGCATTTTAAGACCACCGTCAAGCAGGACCTCCTCTGCTGAATCAACAGTCAGATATCCCCGTATCTGCATTTCGGAAAGTCCGTCAAGCTCCGTGATCTCTTTGCTTTCATCGGAGTAGTTATAAACAATCACAATACTGTCGCCGTCAAATGTGCGGCGTACTGCCGCAATATCCTGTCCCGGCACTGTCAGCACTTCGGTCGTACCTCTTGCAATGCAGGGGTTTTCGTTGCGTATCCTGAGCGCACGCTTGTAGTAATTCAATATGGAATTCTCGTCTGCAAGCTGTGTCTGCACATCGGCAAAACGGTTTTCCTGCCGCTCCATATCAGGCGGTCCGTATGTAAGTCCTGTACCATCGCTGTCCCATATCATCGGGGCACGCTTATTCTCGTCACGTCCGCTTCCGGAAAGGCCTATCTCGTCACCGTAATACACGAAAGGCGAACCGGACATTGTGAGCAGTAATCCTGCCGCCGCCTTTATTTTCGTTTCGTTATATCCGAGTATGCCTGCGCCACGGTTGGTATCGTGATTTCCTATGAACGGTGCATCAATTGCGGTATCGCTGTAGGAAGCCAGCTTCTGCTCGACAGTCACCATTGCCTGTGCAAAGGATTTAACCGAGTTATCAGCGCCCTTACCATTGATCGTCTTGGCGATTTTTCCGCTTTCCTGTGCCATAGTGAAGCCGAATACGCTGTCAATCCCGGAGCTGTAGTATTTAGTATAGTTTGTGAAGCTCTCCCACACCTCTCCGACAACGTAGCATTTCGGGGCAACCGTCTTGCAGTGCTTCATAAATTGATTCAGCACCTCGATATTCTTTTCGGGGTTGCCGCTGAAATACTCCTTGACAGCATCCAGACGGAATCCGCCTGCACCCTTTTCCAGCCAGAAGTCAGCTATCTTCTCAAACTCACTGCGCACCGCAGAATTATCAAGATTCAACTCCGGCATCTGCTCTGAGAAAACCGCCTGATACCACCGGTTTGAGCCTATTCTGTACCAGGAGTTCGTTCCGACGGGCTTCTCGTCCGTAAAATAATAATAGTCGATGTATTTATCATGCACAGGGCAGATATTGTCGTTAAGGCAGGGCTTGTCTTTAGCCGCACCGCACGGATTACTGCGCAGGCTCTTTGAAGCGTGCTTGAACCACTCGTGCTCGTTGGAACTGTGATTCATCACAAGGTCTATCAACAGCTTTATTCCACGCTTTTTGCACTCTGCGGTAAGCTTCTCAAAATCCTCCATCGTGCCGTACTGCTCGTCAATGGCATAATAATCCTTTACGCTGTACTTGTGGTAGGAATCCGACGGCATTATAGGCGAGAGCCATATACCGTTGAAGCCCATATCCTGAATATAGTCCAGTCGGGATGTGACTCCTGCAAGGTCGCCTATGCCGTCACCGTTGCTGTCGCAGAACGAATAAACGAACACCTGGTAGTAATTGCGGTAATTATCGTCTATCACATTCAGTTCGTGTTCGTAACGGTATGACGGAGCCTGCGGCTGTGAGCTTTCCGACATAGTTTCCTCCGGGGTACTGCACCCGGATAAAAGAATAGCCGCCGCCGTAACAGCGGCTGCGGCTGAAAGTAAAAATCTTGTATTTTTCATTTGTCTTCCTCGGGCAAAATTCTCTTGGCTATCAATTTCACGGATTCTCTCTCGATAAGTTCGGGTCGAAGGCTGACCGCTTCTATCGAGATACCGCTGTTCATCTGCTGAAGCATTACGAATGCGGTCTTTCCGATATGTATTCGGTTCTGATACATCGTTGTAATACGGGGTTGCGAATATTCAGACACGGGGAGGTTGTCGTAGCCTGTCACGCTTATATCCGTAGGTACAACATAGCCCGCTTTTTCAAGCTCCTGCACTGCAGAGCAAGCTAACAGGTCGCTGATACAAACCACTGCGGTGACTCCTGTCTGAGCAATCGGAAGAATTCTCTTTCGTGTGCCTTTCGCAGAGAAATGTCCGTATCTGACAGCATCTTTATCCTCCTCAAGCCCAAGTTCTTTCAGTGCGTCGGAATACGCCTGATAGCGTTCCTGCGTGACGATACTGTCCTCCTCGCCGCCTAAAAATCCGATCCTGTCATGACCTCTCATCCAGAGATACTGCACCATCTGACGAATTCCCTCTGCACTGTCGCATCCGACACGAGCCGCCAGCTGATAATCGACATTGTTATCAAGTATCACAAGCGGGATATTCAGACTGCGTATATGCTCAATGAACACATGGTGCGGCTTGAAGCCGAGGAAAACCGCCCCCTCGCAGTTTCCCCCCGACACGATAGAATAGTAGTTGCCGCTTTTCAGTTCGGCATTGCTTATAGCAGTGATATTTACCCCGATACCGTGTTCCGCAGCGGCGGCCTGTAATCCGAGAATGATCTCATAGCCGAACTGATCCACCTTGTCATAGTGGATGCTTCCGTAGATAAAGACAACTATCGACTTAGTATATGAAACGTGCTTTGCCTTTACCTGATACCCCATCTCGCTGGCACAGGCAAGCACACGCTCACGGGTCTTTTCGCTGATGTCGGTAGCACCTGAGATGGCCTTCGAAACTGTACTCTTTGCCATACCGAGCCTGTCGGCAATATCCTGGATAGTTACGTTCTTGACTGCCATAAGATCCCCTCCGGAAAAGTGATTTTGCTTTATAATAGATATTAGCCCTTTACTGCACCGCCGGTAACACCGCTGACATAGTACTTCTGCATAACTATGAACAGCGCACCGATAGGAATGGATACCAGCACTGCCGCCGCAGCGAACTGCGTATAGTAGGTACCGATGAACTCACGCTCAAGCATCTTGAACATACCAAGCGCAACAGTATAACTGTCGTAGTTTGCACCGCAGATCATACTTGGGAAGATGTAGTCGACCCAGGGAGCCATGAATGTAGTGAGTATCGTATATACGATGATGGGCTTTGAAAGCGGGATAGTGATGCGGAAGAACACCTGTGACCTGGTTGCACCGTCAAGGTACGCAGATTCGTCAAGGGATTTCGGAATAGTATCGAAGAATCCCTTTGCGATGTAGTAGGTAAGTCCGGAACCGCAGATGTAAACCAGCGTCAGACAAACAAGCGGATTCTCGGTAAGGCCGAGGCCCTTAAGGATATAATAGATAGCGACCATAGACATGAATCCCGGGAACATTCCGAGAATCAGTGCAATGTTCATCATAGGCTTACGCATCTTGAATCTCAGTCGGCTGAGAGCGTAGGACACCGCAAGTACAATGAACGTTGAGCCTATGCAGGATACCACCGCCACGATAAACGTGTTGATAAACCATTTTGTGAACTTGAACTGCTGATCCACCAAAATCAGCTTCGAGTAATTATCCAGCGTGAAGCTCTTGGGCCAGAAGTAGCTTGTATATGAACCGGGCTCTGCACGAAATGACGTCAGGATTATCCACATAAGCGGAAGTATCCACATCAGACCCAGTATCAGAAGCACGATCTGTATAACGATATTAATCGTGCGCTGTCTTTTTTGGTAGGAGTAGGATTGTTTTCTTATCTCTCTCATTACTGGAACGCCTCCTCATTCTTATAGGATGCGGATCTGCGGAAGGTTATCAGCGAAAGCAGCGAGCAGATGATGAATACCAGAATACCTATCGTTGCGGCGTAGCTGTAATCCCTTGAGTTGACCGTCAGCTTATACAGCCAGGTAACGAGCAGATCGGTCTTTCCTGCCTGGTAGTAATCCAGTGTTGCCGGAGTACCGCCGGTAAGGAAGTAGATAACGTTGAAATTGTTTATGTTGCCGACAAGCTGTGTAATAAGGTAAGGTGTAGTAACGAACAGCACATACGGCATAGTTATCTTTCTGAACATTACAAACGGAGAAGCACCGTCTATCCTTGCCGCCTCATACAGATCGTCGGGGATATTCATAAGGATACCCGAAACGATAAGCATCGTATACGGAATACCTATCCACAGGTTTACGGCTATGATCGTCATTCTTGCCCACATCGGATCGGTGAAGAACGGCAGCGGAGCCGAGATCCATCCAAGCTCCTGAAGAAGTACGTTCACAGGGCCCGCTTCAGCTAAAACATTCTTCATTACCAGCAGTGAAACGAACTGCGGTACTGCAATGGCGAGTACAAAGAGCGTTCTGTAGAATGCCTTGAACTTGACGCCCTTCTTGTTGATGAGCATCGCAAGAATTATTCCGAGGAAGTAGTTAAGGAACGTTGCGAAAAATGCCCATACCAGTGTCCAGCCGAGTACCGGCCAGAAAGTGTTGCCGATAGTGGAATTACTTCCGAGAATAGTTTTGAAGTTATCAAATTCTATCCAGGTGAACAGATTTGCAGGCACCTGATGATCCTTATCATAGTTGGTGAACGCCAGCGAGATCATATATACCAGCGGAACTATCGTGAATACCACGATGCCGGATACGGGAATGAAAAGAAGCGTCTTGTGGAACTGTCCGTCCAGAAGCGACTTCAAATCGTCCACTAAGCCCGGCAGCTTCTTGCCGGATTTTTTAATCTGCTGTGCGCTGTACGCCGACTTTATGTTATGTACCCACATGAATATGAATGCCAGAGTTACGAACAGTGCAAATATTCCGTAAAGGAGAATAAGCATTGAGTTGTCGCCGTTTTCACGCATTACATCAATGCCGAGCGTTTCATCGAAGTACCAGCCTCTCTGCACCGTACCGAGATTTCTGAGCCCTGCTATAAAGCCGAGTCCCGAGTCAATCATAAAGCCGATATACGCTACCTCTGCGGCAATGAATATCAGCCCCTTGATTATCTGACCTCGGAACAGGTTTCCTGCACCCATTATAATATATGAGAGCTTGGTGAGAGCGTCACCGTGAACAAATGTGCTTCCGAGCCAGCCAAGACCCCTGCCGATCATTTTTATAAAACGCCATACGGCGCCGGGCGCCCCGATCACGAAATTAGCGACGCCTTTTCCGATGGCTACAAAAAATTCTGCTATTTTAACAAGTATTTTCTTGTACCACGGAAGAGCGTAAAAATCAAGACTTGTCATTGCAGTTACCTCCTTGAGTAGTATTGAAGCTTTGTGCAGTTTCAATGCAGCCTTCCCGGAGGATCTGATCAACACATATAATAACCGGATAAAATTATGCAACCGATATTGTTCTGTGTCAAGTATTCAGGAAGCATTGAAACTGCATAAAGCACGTTCCGATTCTGTGGGCGGCTGTCACGCCGCCCACGAAGAAATGGAACCTGGAGAAACATATATACTTATTGGTGAATTACCTTAAATGCTTTTTTGTCAGCTGAGTGTTGCGAGAACTGCCTCAACATAAGCGTTCAGCTTATCCTGGAGATTGCTCTTTGTGCAGGTACCTGCGATAATTTCCTGACCGAAAGCCTCAGCGGGTGTCCAGTAGTTCTGGACCTGACCGATAGAAGTCTGAACGGTTGAGTACTTAGCCTGCTGTGCAAGAGCGCCTACAGCGATGTTGGAGTTCATAGTAGCTGAGTCGCTTGCAAGCTCAACGTTTGTGGGAGCGTATGAACGAACCTCGAATCTGGTCTTCTGGTTGTCCTTATTAGTGAGCCACTCAGCAAGAGCCATTGCGTCAAGCGGGTTCTTGGTTTCAGCGTTTACGCCCATGATCTTGAAGTTAGCCATACTGCCCATCTGAACGGTTTCGCCGTTTGAGAGTTTGAACTCGGGGAGCTTTGTAGCTGCGTAGTTATCGCCGAGAGATTTCTGGATTTCGCCTGCGTTCCATACACCGGAAACTGCAGCTGCTAAAGTGCCTTCTGCAAAGCCTGCCTTTACAAGCGAGTCATCAAAGTTGGAGCCGAACTTGGGGTTTGCTACCAGGTCGATGAGATATTCGCCTACCATATAGCCACGCTCGTTATTGAAATCGCACTTTGTGGGATCGGTTCCGTCATCACCGAACAGCTTGCAGCCTGCGCCGAAGAAGAAGCCTGCCTGATACCAGCCGTCATCTGTATTGAAAGCGAAGTTTGTTGTAACGCCGTCGATATTCTTCGACATAATGCCTTCGATAGACTTTACATCATCCTCTGTCAGCTTGGACTTGTCGTAGTACATAAAGTAGGTATCGGATACATAAGGATAGCCGTAAAGCTCGCCGTTTATCGAAGCCGCTGAAATAGAAGCTTCAGAATTTTCCGCAACGATCTGATCCTTATTCTTTGTTACTCTGTAGAGTGCGCCTGCGTTCACCAGTATAGCGGTCTGGTCCGAAGCGAAAGCGAATACGTCAGCCGCCGCCGAGATGTCCTTGTTAACTTCCTTCTGAGCGTCTGCCTCGCTGACAACGCCGTAGGTGAAGGTGTAGGTCTTTTCGGGATTTGCAGCCGCAAATTCGTCACACATCTTCTTGATCAGTTCCTGATCCTCCTGCGGACCCCATACCGTGAGGCTAACCTTCTCGCTGCCGGCGGTGGATTCGCTGCCGCCTGAAGAAGCTGTGCTGTTGCCTGCCGCAGAGCCGCTGTCTGTACTGCTTGTGCCGCTTGTGCCGCTTGTGCTGTTGCTTGAGCAGCCGGCCAGCATTACGCCTGCCATTGTCATAGAAGCTATCGCTGTCATGATCTTCCTGTACTTCATAATTAATTCCTCCTGAATATAATCACTTGCTTACTTTTATTGCATTTCGAAACTTTAGTCTTGTTTCGAAACAAAAATCCTAAAATCAAATGCAGGCTGTCTGTGCTACCCTGCAGATTCGGCTATGTTTCGAAATTTGATTACTTGGTTCGAAATTCTGGTTTAATTATAACAGATTATTTCTGTCTGTCAAGCGAATTTATACAATATTTTTTAAAAATTTAAAAAACAATTGTAAATTTGTCATAATAGCCAATTACCATCTGTCGCTTTTGTGGATAATGGCAACGTTTCCGGTGAAACGTTGTTACAATCCATATAACACGTTTCACTGCAAACGAAACCAAAAAAAGAATCCGATACAAAACTCGGTGAATTACACCTTGCCGATATGCCATATATCCTTCGCATATTCAGCGATGGTGCGGTCTGAGCTGAACTTACCCGCAGAGCAGATATTCAGCCAGCACTTCTTTGCGAACGCAAGTTCGTTGCTGTAGTCACGGTTTACTGCCAGCTTTGCCTTAACGTAGCTGTCAAGGTCGCCCAGAAGGTAGTAATGATCGGGAACGTGCCAGCTTGCGCCCTCCATAAGTGCGAAATAAAGTTCTCTGAACACGCCGCTTCCGCCGTCGGAAACGGTACCGTCAATAAGCGCAGATACCACACGTTTGATTTTCGGATTGCTCTCTGTAATGTCACGGGGAACGTAATGCGGCATAATCTTCTCCAGCTCCTCTACAGTCGCACCGAAGATATATTCGTTCTCTGCACCGGCTTCCTCGGCAATCTCAACGTTAGCACCGTCCAGTGTGCCGAGCGTTACTGCGCCGTTGAGCATAAACTTCATATTGCCTGTACCCGAAGCTTCTGTACCCGCCGTGGAGATCTGCTCGGAAATATCAGCCGCAGCCACCAGCTTTTCCGCATAGGAAACACGGTAATTGCTCACAAATACCACTCTCAGCAGATCCTTTGTATCCGGGTCGGAGTTCACGAGCTTTGCTACCTCGTTAATAAACTTTATAATGCCTTTTGCACGGTAATATCCGGGTGCGGACTTTGCACCGAAAATGAATGTAGTGGGAGTGAAATCTCTGAGATTTCCGTCCTTTATCTCGTAGTAAAGATACAGTATCGAGAATGCGTTCAGAAGCTGACGCTTGTATTCGTGCAGACGCTTAATCTGAATATCAAAAACGGATTTCGGGTCGATTTCAATTCCCTCCGATTTCTTGATAAAGTCGGCAAGCTGCTGCTTCTTAGCGTGCTTTATATCTATAAAGCGGCGAAGCACACTCTCATCGTCCGCATACTTCTTAAGGCCGCTTAGCTTGTCAAGGTCGGTTACCCAGCTGTCAAAGCCGAGCAGTTCGGTAATGAGTGCGGAAAGCTCACGGTTGCACAAAGCCAGCCATCTGCGCTGTGTGATGCCGTTTGTCTTGTTCTGAAATCTCTCGGGGTACAGCTCGTACCAGTCCTTCAGCACGGTAGTCTTTAACAGCTCTGTGTGTATAGCCGCAACGCCGTTCACATAAGAAGAACCGAATACCGCAATATTTGCCATATGCACGGTGCCGTTCTTTATAAGACGCATAACCGCACGCTTATCCTGCGGAACATTCCTGCGGTGCATTTCGGATTCGAATGCCTCGTTGAGCATTATCATCACGCTGTACACTTCGGGGACTATTCGTTCGATAAGTCTGCTGTCCCACTTCTCAAGTGCTTCCTGCATGATGGTATGGTTGGTGTAGTTGAACACCTTCTTTGCCGCTTCGAAAGCCTTGTCAAACTTCCAGCCCTCGTCACGCATTACCACACGGATAAACTCCGGCAGAGCGATAACGGGATGAGTATCGTTCATCTGAATGCAATTGTAATCAGCAAAATTCTCCATTGTGCCGAAAATCGCCTTATGCTTTCTGATAAGATCGGCAACTGCGGCGGCACTGAAGAAATATTCCTGCTTCAGTCTGAGTATCTTTCCTGCCTCTGTTTCGTCATTGGGATAAAGCACACGGGAAATGTCCTCGGCGGCACGCTTCTTTTCGCCGGCTTCGGTAAACTTACTGCGGTTGAACAGGTCAAAATCGAACTCATCGTCGGTTTCAGCCTGCCAGAGTCGCAGAGTGCCTACATTCTCAGTGCCGTATCCGATAACGGGATAGTCATAGGGAACTGCATTAACATCACCGTCAGCGAAGTGTATCACAACAGTTTCCTGCTCACGACGAACGCTCCACGGGTCGCCGTATCTCTGCCAGTCGTCAGCGGTTTCGGTCTGGAATCCGTCCTTGATGCCCTGCTTGAACAGGCCGTACTTATAGCGTATTCCGTAGCCGTCCAGAGGAAGATCAAGTGCAGCCGCACTGTCCAGGAAGCAAGCCGCAAGCCTGCCCAGACCGCCGTTACCGAGAGCGGCGTCCTCAACCTCCTCGAATTCTGAAATATCCACGCCGAGCGCTTTCAGTTCCTCGGCTGTGCTGTCAAGTATCCCAAGACACAGCAGGTTGTTGTATATTGCACGACCCACCAGGAACTCCATGGAGAGATAGCTTGCCTTGCGTGCTTTATCGTGTGCAGTACGGCTCTTGTCCCACACAGGAGAAAGCTCCTCCATAACGAGCTTTGAAACTGCACAGTGCAGTTGATTTGCCGTCAGTTCCCTCGGCTGTGCGTGATATTCCTTCTCACAGAGGGAAACGAGCTTCTCCTTGAAATTTTCAATCTTCATATTATGCTCCTTTCATTATCGTTTTTTTCTTGATTTTTTAACGGGAGGTTTTCTGTTGCTTATTTCAGTCAGTCTGTCGAGGTATGCCGCACTCTGAGCGGTAAAGTCGCTCTCCAGTGTCCTCCAGCGCCAGTTATTTCCGATGGTGGAGGGTACGTTTATGCGTGCCTCGGTTCCGAATCCGCACAGTTCCTGCATTGTAGTCATAGCCATATCTGCGGTGCTTTTCCAGGCGATGTCGATAAATGCCTCGGGAAGTTCGGCCGCATGGCGCACCCCGAGATATTCCTTCACGAACTGCTTTGTTTTACGATCAAGGTTGTTAAACCAGCCAAGCGCCGTATCGCTGTCGTGAGTGGATGTATACACAACGCAGTTCTGCGATGTGTAGTTCTGCGGAAGATACTCGCTCTTTCCCGTAGGGTCGAAAGCAAACTGCAGTACCTTCATTCCGGGATATGCCGCCTGCTTGAGAAGTTTTCTCACAGACGGAGTGATTATTCCCAGATCCTCCGCTATGATGCCGCCCTTTCCGGTTTCTCTCTTAATGACATTGAACAGATTGTATTTCGGACCATCGTGCCACTCGCCGCCATGTGCGGTCTTGCTGCCGAACGGTATGGCATAGTAGCTGTTGAAACCGATGAAGTGATCTATACGGACAATATCATACAGCTTCTTTGCGAAGCTGATTCTGCCGACCCACCAGCGATAGTTTTCCTGCTTCATTCTGTCCCAGTCGTAGATGGGGTTTCCCCACAACTGCCCGTCCTCCGAGAATGCGTCCGGAGGGAATCCTGCAACGACGGTAGGCACTCTGTCACGGTCAAGCTGAAACAGCTGCGATTCGCACCAGACATCCGCACTGTCAAGGGCGCAGTATATCGGAATATCGCCGATAATCTGTATCCCGTTGTCATTTGCGTACTTCTTCAGCTTGTACCACTGACGGAAGAACTCGAACTGAAGGAATGCGTAGAATTCCATATCCTTTGCGTACTTCTTCTTTGCGGAATATACCGCTGTTACGTCACGCAGGCGAAGCGGTGTTTCCCACTCGCACCAGCTTTTTCCGCCGTGTGCGTCCTTTAGCGCCATGAACAGCGTGTAGTTTTCAAGCCAGGGATTTTCGGCAACGAATGCCTTATATTCTTCGGAAACGTTACCATTCATGTCCTTAGAAAAGCGCCCGAATGCGAGCCTCATCACTTTATAGAAGTTCTCGTACATCGTGGCGTAGTCGATATATCTCGGATCCTCGCACCAGTTTATATCCGCATATTCCTTATGCTTCAGAAGCCCATCCTCCTCCAGTGTCTCAAGGCTGATGAAGTAAGGATTTCCGGCATATATGGAAAAGCTCTGGTACGGCGAATCGCCAAAGCTCGTCTGTGACAGCGGAAGTATCTGCCACAGACTCTGACCGGCGCTTCTGAGCCAGTCAACGAATTTATAGGCTTCCCTGCCCATCGTGCCGATGCCGTATTTGTTCGGCAGTGACGCAATGTGCAGTAAGATACCGCTTTTTCTCATGTTGACCTCCAACAAAATCTATATTCTGCCCATTGAGCCGCCCGATCTGAACTGCGCCCTGAGCGTTACATGGCTCGCCTCGGCGCCGTCTTCGATCATATTCACCAGCATACGCACAGACAGACTTGAAATCTGGTGGATCGGCTGGGCTAATGTTGCTATTCTGGGGTTGCTGTATTCAGACAGTTCAATTCCGTCGAAGCCAAGCACCGAAATATCCTCCGGCACACGCTTACCCATATCGAGAAATGCCCGTACAGCGCCCACGGCGATAATATCCGACATGGCGAATACCGCCGTCATACCCTTGCACTTGTGATAAAGAGCCACTGCCGCCTCATAAGCAGAGCTGAACGTATATGCACAAAGTTCGCTGTCGGGAATATCCGCACCCCGCTCAGAGCATACACTGCAAAAACCGCCGTAACGCAATCCCGAAGGACCGTAGGAGCTGAGGTCGCCGCCGAGTATCCCGACTTTTTTGTGACCACGGTCGAACAGCTGTTCTGCCGCCGCCCTGCCGCCGTCATAGTCGTCAACGCTGACGGAGGAAAGGTTTTCAAAGCCAAGCTCCTCAGCGTTTGCCGTACTCAGTATACAGGGCAGTTTTATCCGTGCAAAGCTCCTTTTGAAGTTTCGCATATCGCCGCCGAGAAATATCACCCCGGCAGGTCTTAACTCCGTGCAGAGCCTTGACGCAAACTGCACCTCGTCCTCCTGCTCGTCAATGTGATTCACTGCAATCTGAAATCCTGCGGAAGAAGCCGCTATCTGTATCTGCTCGATGAGCGGTGAAAAGAACAGGTTACTGCTGCCGTTAACGATGAGCAGTATGGTCTTTTCTGCGCTCCTGCGCATACGGCGTGCATTGCCGTTAGGCGTATAGTTATACTTACGGATAACCTCGTTTATGCGTTCTTTGGTCTGTTCGCTTATCTCATTACTGCCGTTAAGCGCCCGTGAAACCGTGCTCACGCCGCAGCCGGCAAGTCTTGCAATATCCTTTATAGTCAATGGCTCACCTGTTGTCTGAATCAAATTACCGAAAACGTTTCCGGCAGTTTGATTGTAGCATAATTCCTACGGTTTTTCAAGAGATTCTGAAAATTTTCCGTTTTGCACAATTCTGCATCGTATTCTTCGGTAAATACGCACAATTACTATTTCGAAAGTGCTTTCCGAATTATCGGGAAATGTGCGGACGATAAACAGAGTTGTGATGTACCCACCCTACTGTCAGATTAACCTAACAAATATGTATGCGTGCTTTAGATTATGGCAGCCTGACTCGTAGTTTACCGAAAAGCCGCATTTCTGCGGCCTTTGATTTATTCGGTCAACGTCTTATTTTTGAAACTAAATCTTGCAAAGCGGCTCTATTATAAATCATCGGAAAGACAACGGAATACATTACACTGATTCTGATTTTTCAAGAGGTAATTTTAAGCCGACTC
>ERZ779843.625-NODE-625-length-51614-cov-9.686844_pt1 | contig 51614 bp, 49 predicted proteins | sample MGYA00511560_ERZ779843 | MGnify/ENA primary metagenome ERZ779843 (study PRJEB29588, sample SAMEA2158062) | human gut metagenome | biome: human gut; feature: human-associated habitat; material: faeces | place: Denmark | collected 2008/2010 ... | reverse complement strand
AAAGTATAACAATAAACGGAAAAGATGAAGAAACGAGCGTAACGTTTACGGAAGCGCCGAAAGCGTGTATAAAGTTAAATGTAAACTGTGCAAATAATCCAAACATTTGTGGAAGTTACAGCGTAAGCGGCGGTGTTTTCACGAATAGCGGCAATGAGTACTTGGCGTGTAATCTCAAATCCGGCAGCTATACCGTGAATGTAGTTCCGAGTAATAATTACACATCAAACTGGACGACACAGACAGTGACTTTGAATGGAAGTGATATAAGTTTAGATGTATCATTGGTAGAGAAAACATATTGTGCGAAACTGAACGTGGATTGTCCGGCGGGAAGCGCGAACTTATGCGGAAGTTACGTAATAAACGGCGACAAAGAAATGACAGCAAGCTCAGATTATGCGAGATTGTGCTCGCTGCCAAGCGGAAGCTATGACCTGTTAATAAGCTCCGTGAAAGCCGGTGACGATGATAAATATAAAGTGACCCCTGAACACATATCATTCTCAATCTCGGATAGTGATTGGTATGGTTCGGCTGCATTCAAAGAAATTGTAAAAAATTGTAATGATAAAGGCTTCTTTGAAGCGGGAGGCAAAAAATTTAGCTGTCCAATTGTGCCACCTCGAATTACATCAAAAGAATGTAATGAAAAAAAAGATTTATATGGAATAAAAAACTGTCATTATGATAATGATGACTGGGTAGGTGCAGTTTTCACATGCGGAGGGGTAGATAAACTTCCAACCTACAATGATTTAGTAAATATGGCATATATTATTTACAGCGGAGATCCTAACTTATCCAAGCTTTTACCATCGCAGGAATATTATGTGAATCTTAAATATTCTCAGGGCTCAGCACCGATTCTGGGATTTACGGAAGGCGAGACCTTTGCGATATGGTCGGGGCAAGAATCTTCCAGTTCAACTGCTTATGAAAGAACTTTTAATCCTTCCGGTTCAGATTGGGTTAATGCTGAGCGTGGTAATCCATCCTGGTCAGGGCCTAATATCAGCAAGACCGCAGCGGTTTGTGTAATTAATTGATGTTCTATAACTGCGGTGCAATGCACCGCTTTTTTTTACATTTCTTTAAAAAACATCTTAAAATTACAGAAGTTCTTTTTTTATTGTAAAATGTAATCATGCTCACGCGCTTGCGTAGTAAAATTTAGACAGAAAAGAGGTACTAATGAATTCAGTAGTAGTCGTTGGACGTGTAGGCAGAGATGCTGAAATTAAATATTTTGAATCAGGTAAAGTTAAAGCAAATTTTTCGGTTGCTGTAAACAGATGGGACGCTAAAACAAAATCAGAAACTACAGATTGGTTTAATATTGATGTTTGGGATAAACAGGCTGAATTTGCAGGCGAATATGTGAAAAAAGGTACTCAACTGGCTGTAGAAGGCCGTATTGCTCAAAGTAAATGGACTGATAAGGCAACAGGTAATGAAAGAGAAAACTTCCTGGTTGTTGCTACCGGTATCAGATTGCTTGGTTCAAAAAGAGATTCTGAAGTATTATGATGATTAATTCGAATGTTGTCGGGATTGTGGCCGATGATTTAACAGGTGCTAATGATACGGCTTTGCAGTTTCAATTAAAAGGTGCGAATACTCAAATTCTTCTGGATGAGGATGTCGTTCCTGTGAATTTGAAGTCTACCCAAACATGGGCAATTTCAACTGAATCTCGAAATATTGACCCTCAGGCTGCTTATGAAAAAACAAAGTCGGCAACTAATTTTTTAAAACAAAATATTAATCCTGATTATTATTATAAAAAAATAGACTCAACCGTTAGAGGTAATATCTCTGTTGAAGTTCTTGCAATGCTTGAAGTTTTGGATTTGGATGCTGCTGTAATTATACCAGCTTTTCCTGCTGAAGGCAGGGTTACTGTTGGCGGTTATCATCTTTTGAAAGGGGTTCCTATTGAAAGAACTGAAATGGCAAGAGACCCTCATTCACCAATTTTTGAGTCCCATTTGCCAACTTTGCTGAAATCTCAATTACATGAGGATAATAAGGATTTAGTAGCAGCCATAGAGCTTAAAACCGTAATGAAAGGTGCAGGCCCGATATTAAGACAGCTTAAAGAATTAATCGGTGCGGGAAAGAAACTTATTGTAGTTGATGCTGTTTCTACTGTAGATATTGAACAGATAGTTTTAGCCATTGGAAAATCTGATTATAATATCTTACCCACCGGAACTGCTGCTGCCGCTCAGGTGCTGAGTGATTTGTGGCTTCCTGATTTAAAACAGGAGCATTTTGCAAAGACGTTTCCTGAATTGCCAAAACTGGTTATTTCAGGCAGTGCAACCCAGATTACTTCTAACCAAATCTCACGGCTTGAAGAATCAGATGATTTTGAAAATGTGCTTGTTATACATTTAGACATGAAAACAGTTCTTAATGGAGTTTCTACAGAACTTGTAAACAGGATTGTGAATAATCTTGGCAGTAATAATATTGTAGTTGTTCACACCTCTGATTTAATACGTGATTTCGACGGTTTTTCCGAAGATTCTCTTAATGCTGAATTAACAAAATCCGGTCTGGCAAATGTAATAACAGATTTTTTGGCAGAACTTACAAAAGAAGTTATTGAAAGAAAAGATGTTATTTTAATTACTCTGGGCGGTGAAACATCTTATAAATGCTGTGAAGCAATCGGAGCAAACCAGTTGCAGCTTATTGATGAAGTTGCTCCTGCAATTGCACTCAGTATGGATCATAATGCACGCTGGATTGTCACAAAATCAGGCAACCTGGGCGGGGTAAATACTTTAATTGATATATTAAAATATTTTGAAAACCATGAATAAATATCAAAATAAAATTGCAATTACAACCGGCGATCCCAACGGGATTGGTGCAGAAATTACTATTAAAGCTTTAAACCGGCTTTCATTGCCGGATGAATCTCTTGTGCTTATTTCAAATAAAAAAGTTCTTGACTGCTACGGTAAACTTAAAGGTAATTATGAAATTATTGAAATTCCCTATGAAAGTGATATTAGAGCAGGAATGGTTACAAAGGAAGCCGGAGAGTTTTCATTCCGTTCTTTAAAAAAGGTTTGTGAAATTAAACCTAAAGCAATTGTAACTGCTCCGGTTGCCAAAAATGCGCTTCATCTGGCAGGTCATATTTATAACGGCCAAACAGAAATTTTACAGCATTTTTTATCACATGATGGTCAGCTTGCAGAAATGCTTTTTATAGCACGAGACTTCAGGGTGCTCCTTTTGACGCGCCATTGTGCATTAAAATGTATTAATCTCACAAAGGAAGCAGTAATCGAAAAAGTTCTGAATCTTCGAGAATTTTTCATAAACCATCTGAATATTGTTAATCCTAAATTTGCACTTTGCGGTTTTAACCCACATTCCGGTGAAGACGGAATTCTAGGCAGAGAGGAAATAGAAATCTTACAACCCGCCGTAAACATCCTGCATACAAAAGGCGTAGATATAACTGTACCTTTACCTGCGGATACTTTGTTTGTAGCGGCCGGAAAAGCTTTTTTTGCAGGGGAAGGTTGTCCGTATGATTGTTATATTGCAAATTATCATGACCAGGGCTTAATACCTATAAAAACCGTTGCAGGTGATGAAACCGTAAATATGACAATCGGGCTGGATATACTAAGAACCTCCCCCGGTCACGGAACCGCGTTTGATATTGCAGGAAAAAATCTTGCATCGGCAGAAGGAATGATTTCCGCAATAAAAGCTGTATTATAACTTAACTTTTATACTTCCACTTCCATCCATTCTTCTGGTTTTATAATCAACTTGCTTTTATCTATTAGTCTATCTACAGAATATTCTATTTGAACTAAAAAGTTCAAAAATTCCGTTAAATAGGTGCAACAAAATTTAACAGCTTGTGTCAATGTTTGTTCCATACCTTTCAAGTTTTCAATTTCAGTTTTAAACGCCATTACTGAATCAGATACAGGATAAAATTGTTGTTTCAGGTCATTTAATGAATCAAGAAATACTTTTAGATTTTCTTGATTCTCTTCTTGCAGTGTAAATTTATTTTCTAAAAGTCCAAAGGAATCTTTTTCAATTTTATTCCATATATCTATGTTTTCATGATTATATTTTTTTAAGTTTGTACTGAATTTATTAAGTGATGTTGCAATTTTTTTAGCTTGTTCCCTTATAAAAACTGGATTATACCCTTTGTAATAATTACCCTTATATTCCATTTGAATTTGTTTAGTTGCATCATAAGCGACTTTTGTAATATCTTCTATGTCATTAGTCATTCTTGTTAGATTATTTTCTAGAATAGTAGAGTTAGACTCTATCTCTGCAATAAAATCAAGATAACCTTTTTCCGATTTAATTTGAGGTATGTTATAATTGATTGTGTTTATAACTTTTTTCTTATCCTTTATAAGGAAGTCATTTACTGGATTACTAAAAATAATCTCTCCTGAAATAGCACCGTGTAAATTCTGGTTTAAATATTCAAGAAGTTTTTCAAATTCGATATAATTTTTATTGTATTCTTTAGCCCTATATGATTTTAAGTCAAATGGTAAGGAATTAATATCTTCTGTTATAATTATTACTTTTTTATTTAATGTATGGGCTATACCAAGTTCATAAAATACATTAGGGTTTAATCCTGTTAAATCTGCAATAATAACATCTGAGTCATTAATATTTTGAAGGATATCTTTTAAGATATTTTGTTGACTAGGAGTTTCTCCAGCATGTATGAATTCAAAATCTTTTTCAAATTTATTTTTTAATATTTCGAATGTTTCAAAAAATTTATCCTCAAATGGCATTGCAACAAATACTTTTCCTTTTCGCATACTTTTTTTTCCTTTCTTGTAAAGAGAAAAGACATTTTAATGTCTTTTCTCTTTATGTTAAATTATACCGTAGCTGCTGTTTTTGATGCAGGAGCTTTATTATTTTTTTTGTCTTCCCATATATCAACCAGTACAGAACAGAAGAAAATACTTGAGTAAGTTCCGATTGCGATACCCAGAATCATAGCAAGAACAAAGTCTTTTGTTGTAACTCCTCCGAAGAAGTACAATGCACCCAATGTTATTAACGTTGTTAAAGATGTATTGATACTTCTCGCAAGTGTCTGGTTAACCGATGCATTTACAATTTCGCCGAAAGACATTTTTTTAGAGTAATAACGAAGGTTTTCTCGAATTCTGTCAAACACAACGATTGTATCGTGAACGGAAAACCCGACGACTGTTAAGATTGCTGTAATAAATAAGCCATCAATCTGAACGTTATATAATAAGCCCAGTAAAGAAAATATACCTACCACAAACAATACGTCGTGAGCTATACCCAGAATGGCGGCAAGCGCATAGTCAAACTTAAATCTTATTGAAAGATATGCGATAATCCCTAGAAATGCAAGGCTTAATGCGATTAGAGAATTTTTAAATAATTCTTTTCCTAATGTCGGGCCGACAGAACTTACTGAAATCAACTCCGGATTTGTATAATCTTTGGAGAGGGTTTCTGTAATTTTATTAACTGTATCTTCATCCTGGCCTATAAACTTAGTTTTAATTGAAATAATATTTTTCAAATCAGATTTTGTAGAAGATTCTGAATTAGCATGAAGTATTTGTAAAGACGGGTTTTCTATCCCGATACTTTGTAAATCTTCACGGGTTTTACTCAAATCTTCATTAGTAATATTTTTGTTAATACCGTACTGTAAAATTGTACCGCCGGTGTAATCGATACCAACTTTCAACGGAATGTGATTTTCATTATGTATAGTGGAATACACCAGTGAAATTACACCCGGTAAAAGCAGGATAGCCGAAATACAAAGCCAAACGACTCTGTACTTTACTATATCAATTAAGTGTCTTGATGTTATTTCATTCATTTTTAATTTACCTCTTATTTTCCGTGCGAACACAGTGTCTGTTAATCTAAAATACCAAAACGTGCATTTTCACGTTTAGTTTCTGAAACTTCAAATCCTTTACCGATTTCATCTTTACGTAAACCGAACAAAGCAGGATATTTTAATTCACCTGTACCAAAGATTAAGTGCATGAAGTTTTTGGTTATTGTAATTGCACTGAACATCGAGACAATTACACCGAGTGCCAGAGTGAGAGCAAATCCTTTAACAATACTTGTTCCAAGCATATAAAGAATTGCGCAGGTAATGATTGTTGTCATGTTTGAATCGAATATACTTGTGAATGCTCTATCGAAACCTGAATTAATTGCAGTGAAAAGGTTTCTTCCTGCACGTAATTCTTCTTTTGTTCGTTCAAATATAAGAATATTCGCATCAACTGCCATACCTATACTCAGGATAAAACCGGCAATACCGGCAAGTGTTAAAGTTACAGGAATAGCCTTAAATAATGCAAATAAAATTAAACTGTAAATTATTAATGCGACATCTGCAATCAACCCTGGTAACCTGTAATAGAACACCATAAACAGCATTACCAATCCTAAACCTATAATCCCTGCAACTTTTGATTTAGCGATACTGTCTGCACCGAGAGTAGGGCCAACGGTATTTTCTTCAACAATTTTTGCAGGCACAGGCAATGCTCCGGCATTTAAAAGGTTAACCATTCTTTCAGCTTCTTCATAAGCGAATCCGCTGTCTCCGCCGGAAATTTGAGCTTTTCCTCCGTAAATCGGTTCATTTACGTTAGGGGCGGATACCAGATCTCCGTTGAAGAATATGGCCATAGGTTTGTTAACTAATTCTTTTGTTAAATCAGCGAATTTTTTAGAACCTTCTGATTTGAACTCCAAAGAAACAACCCAGTGTCCGGCGGCATCTGTAGTAAGAGTCGATTTCGCCAAATCTTGACCGGTTAAACCTGTTTCAACCCATGTTTGAACTCCATCAGGGCCGATTGCTTCTTTTTTAAATTCCAGTTGTGCAGTTTCCCCAAGGAAAGCTTTCGCTTCTTTCAAATCGGTAACGTTAGGAATTTCGATTAATAATCTTTTTTCTCCGATTTGTTGAACAACCGTTTCAGCAACACCGAGTTTGTTAACACGGTTTTCAATTGCGAACTGTAATCTGTCCATTACTTCCTGAGTGATTACAGGAACATTCTTTGTTGTTTCGGCTTCAATTACCAGACGGGAACCCCCGACCAAATCAAGCCCGAGTTTTGTTGGTTTTACGAAAATTGTAATTACTGAAACTATTACAATAAGTACAATTGCCCAAAACATGATAATTTTGTTTTTCACTTTTTTATCCTCTTTTAACTGTGCTTTTATTTATTTTATAAATTTTATTAAAAAATAAAACTTAATTTGATAGCCTTATAGGCTAATCATTTTTAACACTGTCAAGAACGTTGAATAATTCTATTTTTTCGTTTTCAGAAAGTTCAACGAGCGGACGGCGTACGTAATCTTCAATAATACCTTTATGAGCAAGAGCTGCCTTTACGGGAACAGGATTTGGAGCCATAAAGAGTTTCTTGAAAGCGGGATAGAGTTTTTTATGCATATTAAGAGCAGCTAAAAACTCACCTGTTTTATAATTTCTAATCATAGATTTTAATTCAGGCCCGAATATGTGTGACGCAACTGAAACAACCCCTCTTGCGCCGAGAGACATCATAGGCAGTGTAAGGCTGTCATCCCCTGAGTAAACGGCAAAGTCGTCAGGGCATATAAGTTTCATCTCTGTAATAGCATCCATATCAGCAAAACTTTGTTTTATACCGACGATATTGCTAAATTCTTCTGCAAGTGCAGCTACGGTTTGAGGCAGCATATTAACTCCGGTACGGGAAGGAATATTATAAATAATAATTGGTAAGTCAGTACTTTTAGCAATAGCCGAAAAGTGTTCAATCATACCTTTTTGAGAAGGCTTATTATAATACGGAACAACGGAAAGAATGGCGTCTACGTCTTCTTTTTGAGCCAGTTTTGCAGTTCTTATAGCTGTCATTGTGCAGTTAGAACCTGCATTCATAATAACTTTGGCCTTATTTGCATTAGCCCTTTTAACTGTGCTTAAAACCTCAATTTCTTCTTCGTGAGTAAGAGTAGGCCCTTCTCCGGTTGTACCGGCAACGAGTAAAGTATCGCTTCCGTGGCTGATTAAGTACTTAGTAAGTTCTTCAACTTTGTTGTAATCGATTTCCCTATTTTTATCAAACGGAGTAACCATTGCGGTTATGACTTCCCCGGCGTCAAATCTGATTGCCATAAATACCTCTTTCCTTAAAAACTAAGACATCTCCTGCTGTAAATTATATCTCAAACATAATGAGCGTGCGAGTTATATTAAGAACATTGAAGTTGCAAGGCTATAGTTAATATGTTATAATAAATAAAAAAGGAGGAAGGAATGCAAAAGATAGCAATAGCGTGGATTACGGGGGGGGGGGCAACCTAAACCCTTTACAGAGAAGGCATTTACCACCAAACCTCCGTAACAAGCATCCGAAAAGAAAGCCGTGCCGACTGACACGGTGATTTTTGCTGTAAAAAATGTAAAATGAAAATATTTATATAAACGGAGGACTTATGAAAAATAGAAGTGCTTTTTCTTTAGCAGAAGTATTGATAACTTTAGGAATAATTGGAATAGTCGCCTCAATGACAATGCCTGTACTTATAGAGAGACATCAAAAAAAAGTAATTGCAACAAGCCTTAAGAAGTTTTATACCTTAATTAATCAGGCAGTTCAGCAATCTATCATTGATAATGGTGATACGATCTACTGGACATATCCTGCTTCAAATAATTCTCAAGAAGTTTTGGTTTTTTATGATACTTATCTGAGAAAATATATCAAATCCCTAAAAGTTGAAGAAATTCAGAAGGAAGATGAAATTAATGGTACCTATAATTATGTTGCTGTTTACTTGCCGGACGGATCTGCTTTTTTGTTAAGAGGTACACAGGGTATGGATATAGAGTTTTATCCTCAAGCAAAAAATATTAGTAAAGGTTATTCCCAAAGAACAAGGTTTGCTTTTCAATTCCATAAAAACAGGGCAGAAAATGTTAATCCTGATAAATATTCATTATTAGTCGAGCCTTATACTTACAACTGGGACGGAACTCGGGAAGGTCTTTTGTCAAATTCTAGATTTGGTTGTGCAGGTATTACTCATAATTATTGTACAAAACTTATTCAGGATAGCGGTTGGGAAATACCAAACGATTATCCTTGGTAAGAGATCTTACTTGATATTTTTTTACAAAACATGTCTTTTGGGGTTTTTCATGCTACCATTTTCTTATGAACTGGAAAAATCTGAGTAAAAAGAAGAAAGCTTATTTGTTAGGATTTGCAACGATATTGGGGCTTTTGTTATGGGCTTTTATATCTGCCGGAGTTATTACCCATAACTTCAACAGAAGCCAGCTCTCCGGACAGAAAGATAAACAGGAAGCTTTAATCAACGGTATTATCCTGACAGAAACCAAAAATGAAAAAAAATACTGGGAAATTTATGGCGATACCGGCAACTACGACAGTACAAACGGTGTTGCCATGCTTGATAACTGTATCGGAAATTTTTATGGCGATGATAATGAGGTTTCAATGAGCTTTGAATCTTCTAAAGGAACTTATAATGAAAAGAAAAAACAGATTATAATGTATGATGATACAACAATTGTAATCAAAGACGGAACTGTTCTTGAAGCGGACAGGCTTACATGGTCAGGCAGCGACAAACCTGTTATCGCAAGAGGAAATGTTCGAATCACCCGCGGTCAGGATTTATATGCGACTGCTGATGAAGTTGAAATCAGCCCGGGTTATGATGACTTTAAAATTAAAGGAAATGCGGTTTCAAAACTGTATGACAACAAGGAGAAATAATGAAGAAAATATTAATCGCGATTACTTTATTAATATTTGCCGGAGGGCTAATAGTTCAGGCGTCGGATCTGGTGATTGAATCTAAATCTCAGAGCTATGCTGAAAGCGAGAATAAGATTAAATTTGACGGCAACGTTAATGTTTCAATTGATGATTTAAAAGTTGTCGGTGAGTCCGCCGATGTTAATATGGATGAAAACCAGCAGCTCGATACCGCTACTTTTTACGATAAACCTTACGCGTATGAAATTAAAAAGAATAAAAAACGTGAAGTAAAAGCAAATATTTTAAAAGTATCTTTGATTACAAAAGTCGTGCGAGCAGAAGGTGACACCCAATCTGTTGTGTTCGACGGTAAAACTCCTATTGTCGTGATTAACTCCGATGTTCAGGAATACAATACAAAAACAGGAGTTATGACTGCAACCGGTATGGTAACGATTAAGTATAAGGAAATTGAAACATTTTCGGATAAAGCAATTATTAAAACAGATAAAAACGGTGATTTAAAAGACCTTGAACTTATCGGAAACGGCCGTGTTAAGAGAGAAACAAACGAGTCCTTTGCAGATAAATTTTACTATAATGAAGCAACAAAAATACTTACCGCAACCGGAAATACAACTTCTAATGTTTTGATGGAAGACGGTACAAAGCTCGTGTTAAAATCAAATATGCAGGAATATGTACAGGATAAAGATACATTCAGCGCAAGCGGAAATGTAAGGGTCTGGTATAAAGATTATTATGCAGTGGGGCCGAAAATTAATGTATATCCTGATAAGAAAACTAATAAACCTAACGATATTTATTTTGTAGGACGTTCAAGTATTACGCAGGGCGTAAGAACTATTTATGCTGATAAAATGAAGATGATGCTTAACCCTAAAGATTTCCATGCAGAAGGAAACACCAGAACTGTTATCAGAAATATCGGAAACGGTTCGGAAGATCAGGGTGATAGTGTAGGATTGGGATTGTAAATATGAGTGATAAAATTAATACAGCAATTGAATTATATAATAAAGGCGAATATGAAAAAGCCATTGATATTTTCAGCTCTGTACTGGAGACAGAGAAGCCGACAGCAGAAGTTTATAATAATATTGCCCAGTGTTATGCCAGTGTCGGCAACAACGAAAAGGCAGAGGATAATTTTCTCAAAGCACTAGAGTTAGACCCTAAACTTCCTCAGGCATACATAAACCTTGCTGATGTATATTTTAAAACGAAAGATTACGGAAACGGGATTGAACTTCTCTGTCAGGGAATATATGAAATTCCTGATAATATGGTTTTGAGACATTATCTTGCAAGATTTTATATGGAAGATTCCCGTCTTGATTTAGCTGTTGATGAGCTCGAAAAAATTCTTGAAGTTCAGCCTGAAAATTACGATGCTTATTATGATTTGGGCAAGGTTCATTTTGAACTCGGAAATTACGCATCTGCAATCGAAAATTTTGAAAATGTACTTGAATTTAAAGAAAATAACCAGTGGATTTATTTCTATCTGGCACAGGCTTATGAAGCTAATGATGAAATTGACAAAGCTATTTCAAATTACCTGAAAACTATAGCAAGGGACGACGGTTTTTATCAGGCGTATAAAAAAGTCGCAATACTTTTCCTTGCACGAGGGGATTACGAGGACGCTGTAGAATATTTTGAAGACTATATGGAAATGGGTATTCCTGAAGAAGAAAAAGCTAATATTACAAAACTTGTAGAGAGAATTAAAAAGAAAACGACAAATGAAAAATAAATTCTGGGTTGCGTTTTCCGCAATAGAACAAATTGACAGTAATTTTATACACAGACTCTATAACTATTTCGGAGATATAGAGGAAGCTTTTAATGCCGGCAAAAAAGAGCTTTCGCAAATTGACGGGCTTAGCGTGAGACGTGTTGAAACCTTTCTAAGAGAGCGGGATAACATTGATCCTGATAAAGCCTTGTACGGCGTGGAAAACCGTGGTATTAATTATCTGACTCTTGAAGATGACAAATATCCTAAAATGCTGAAACAGATTTCCGACCCGCCTGCTGTATTGTATTATAAGGGAGAACTTTTTGACTGTAATCTTGAAAGAACTCTTGCCGTTGTAGGCTCAAGAAAATCTACCCACCATGCAAAAGATGCTGTGAGAAAGATTATCGCAGAACTATCTGGAACAGATATTTGTATTGTTTCCGGTCTCGCTGCCGGAATTGACACAACCGCTCATGAAGCCGCTATGGATAATAATTTAAAAACTATAGGTGTTATTGCAAGCGGTTTTGATTTTATCTATCCATCATCAAATGAACGGCTGTATGAAAAAATCGAAAAGCTTGGAGGTGCTGTTGTTACGGAATATTATCCGACATTTCAGCCGTTGAAATTTAGATTTCCGCAAAGAAACAGAATTGTATCCGGCCTTTCATACGGAACACTTGTTGCGGAGGCTTCATTACGAAGCGGAGCATTGATTACATCTAACCTTTGTCTCGAGCAGGGAAGGGAACTGATGTGTATTCCGGGGCTTATTTCAAACCCGAATACGGAGGGTATTTATAAACTTCTTAAAAACGGTGCAACTCTCGTAACGAAAGCGGAAGACATTCTAGAGGCACTTAATTGGGAAGTAAAGCCGGCAGAACAATTAAAGATAGACCTTGGCGGATTGTCTCCGGAGGAAGAAAAAATTATGCAGGCAATTGAACTGGAAGAAAAAGGCTTTGATGAAATTGCCGCGGAAACGAAGATTGATACAGTTGATTTATTGACAAACTTGACAACCATGGAGCTTAAAGGCATAATAAAACAGGTAACAGGCGACAGATATAAGAGGGTATAAAATATAAATGGCAAAAGCGGCAGCAGCAGAAAAAGCAACCGGCACACAAACTTCCGGAAAATCAAAATCTAAAAAAGAAAAGGCACTGGTAATAGTTGAGTCTCCTGCGAAATCGAAAACAATAAGAAAAATTTTAGGGGACAGTTATACTATTGAAGCAAGTTTCGGCCATATCAGGGATTTGCCTCAGAATGTTTTAGGTTTTGATGTAAATAAGGGGTTTGAGCCGTCATTTGTCGTTATTCCCGAAAAGAAAAAAGTCGTCACAAAACTGAATGATTTATCAAAAAAAAGTGATAAAATTTTCCTTGCTTCCGACCCCGACCGTGAGGGAGAAGCTATTGCATGGCACGTAAGACAGGTATTGAATGTGCCTGACGATAAAGTTTTCCGAATAGAGTTTAATGAAATTACGCCAAAAGCCGTGAAATATGCGGTTGAACATCCGCGTGCGATTGATATGGACAGGGTAAAAGCACAACAAACCCGCCAAATCCTTGACAAACTTGTGGGTTATAAATTAAGCCCTGTGTTGTGGAAGCGTTTGGGTAATTATCATCTTTCCGCAGGACGTGTGCAATCTGTTGCACTTCGAATGATTTGTGAGAGAGAAGAAGAAATTGAAGCATTTGTACCCGTTGAATACTGGTCAATCCATGCTGAACTCGAAAAAGAAGGCGGAGTTTTTGAGGCAGAGCTTTCAAAATATAAAGATAAAAAAATTGAAATTCCGAATGAAGAAGAAGCTCAAAAGATTGTCGAATTTCTTGCAGATAAGTCAACCGAATACAAGGTTTCAAAGATTACAAACAGAGAAACAAAACGTAAACCAACCGCGCCTTTTATAACTTCAACCCTTCAGCGAGAGGCGTCTTCAAAACTTGGTTACGGCGTACAAAAAACAATGCAGATTGCACAGAAATTGTACGAAGGTATTGAGCTTGAAAACGGTGCGGTCGGTTTGATTACCTACATGAGAACCGACAGTACAAGAATTTCCGACGATGCTCAGGCTATGGCTAAGGATTTTATTTTAAACAACTACGGTGAAAAATATTATCCGGAAAAACCTAATGTTTATGTAAAAGGAAAACAAAATGTTCAGGACGCACACGAAGCAATCCGTCCATCTTATCCGGAACGTACTCCTGACAGTATTAAACAGTACCTTTCAAACGAGCAGTACCGGTTGTATAAATTAATATGGAATAAATTTATGTCTTCTCAAATGACCAACGCTACAATTGCAAATAAAGCAGTAGAGATTACGGCAGGCGATTATACTTTGAGAGCAAGCACAAGCAAGGTTATGTTTGATGGTTTCCTGAAACTTTACAATGAAACTGCTGATGAAGACAACGCTCCGAAAGAAAAAATTCCTGATTTACAAAAAGATGATATTCTTACCTGTAGAAAAGTTACACCTAAACAACACTTTACCCAGCCGCCTCCGAGATACTCTGAAGCTACTCTGGTTAAGGCGTTAGAAGAATACGGTATCGGCCGTCCGTCTACTTATGCATCTATTATTACTAAAATTCAGACACGCGGTTATGTTGAAAAACTTGAAAAAGCCCTGGCCCCTACTCTTTTGGGGCGTACTGTCTGTAAACAGCTTGTTGCTCAATTTACGGATGTTATGGATTACAAATTCACAGCAGGCATGGAAACTAAATTAGACCAGATTGCAGAGAAAAAAGCTATATGGAATAAAGTTCTGGAAGATTTTTACGGTCCTTTTATTCAGGTTGTAAACGAGGCAATGCAAAACGGCGAGCGGGTTAGGATTGAAACAAATGTTATGTGCCCTAACTGCGGTAAGCCTATGCTTGTAAGAACAAGCCGTCAGGGAAACCAATTCCTCGGCTGTTCGGGTTATCCTGAATGCAAAACGGTAATGTCTTTGAATGCTATGGCGGAAGGTGCAGCACAAACCCCTGCCGAAGCTGAAAAATGCGAAGAAAAATGCGAAAAATGCGGTTCTGACATGGTATTTAAAACCGGCCCTTACGGTAAATATATGGAATGTACTAATCAGGATTGCAAATTCCGTAAACCTTACCGCCGTTCAACAGGTGTCAAATGCCCGAAATGCAAGAAAGGCGTGATTGTTGAAAGAAAATCAAAACGAGGTACGGTTTTCTTTGGCTGTGACAAGTATCCGGAATGCGATTTTACATTATGGAACGAACCGACAGGAGAAGAATGCCCTGATTGCGGAGCTTTGCTTGTAAAAAAAGTTTTGAAAAAAGGTACTACAATCGAGTGTTCAAACCGTTCTTGCGGATATAAACGTGTTGTCGAAGAACCAAAAGAGGAGGAAACTGCTGATGAATAAATTTGGTTTAATCGGTTATCCTCTCGGGCATTCGCTTTCTGCCGTTATACATAAGGCAGGTTTTGAAAGTCTCGGGATTGACGCGTCTTATGATATTCTCGAAACTCCTCCGGAGGATCTGGTTGACAGAGTTAAGTTTTTAAAACATAACAATTACAGCGGCTTTAATGTGACTATACCGCTGAAGCTTCCTATTTCACTTTTTGTTCAAGAAGTGGATAAATATGCAGATATTGCCGGAGCCGTAAATACTGTAAGAATTAATTCTGATAAAACATTTAGTGCATTTAATACTGATGCTGTCGGATTCAGAAAAGCTATTCCGGCAGGTATAAATCTAAACGGTGTGTCTGCCGCGCTTCTCGGTACAGGCGGAGCAAGCCGTGCCGCGGTTTTGGGGCTATCTGATTTAGGTGTTTCTGAAATAGGCGTTTATACAAGGAATATTCCTAATGCTATGGATTATATGGCTTATATGAGAAGAAAGTTTCCTCATATTTCATTTACTGCTTATCAAATTGACGCTGTTAGAGATCTTTCAAAATATCAAATTCTGGTAAACACTACTCCTATCGGTATGCTCGGACGTTCTGCTGATATGACGCCGATTGAAGAAAATGTTTTGAAAACTCTGAATGAGGATGCGGTTGTGTATGATGTTATTTATAACCCAAAAAAAACCGTGCTTTTAAAAACTGCTGAAAAACTCGGATACAAAATAATAAACGGGCTTGATATGCTGGTATATCAGGCTGTAGCTGCGCAGGAAATTTGGTTTGGCAGGACTCCAGACTTTAACTCAATGAAAATTGCCGCACTTGAAAATCTCTAAACTTATTTGTTTATTCTTTCAAATTCAAGCAAGTCCTGAATTCTACAATCTAAAACTTCACATAACTTATCAACGGTTTCAAGTCTTATGTTAGTATGTTTTCCGTTAATAATTTGTGAAATCATAGTGGTGCTCAGACCGGTTTCTCTGTTTATTTTTGTGGCTGAAATGTTTTTTTGCCACATTAGCTCTCTTAAATGGATTTTTATCATACAAATATTGTAATTATTTGTTACGACATATTGTAAATGCGTACATTATACTGTATAGTATTACACTATAGCGTATAATGAATTTATATTAGTTAACAGGAGAGTTGGTATGCTAGACTATTTAGAATTATTTTTTAAAAACTTTTTTGATTGTGTGGACGAAATACACTTGCGACTAATTGACTATCTCGTCATCAATGTAAAAGCAAAAATTGCAATGGAAAATATCATTTTGTTGCATAATATCAATAATTATCAGGCTGACTTATGTGAGATGATAGAATTTTGTGAAAAATTTTAGTTATTCATATCTCAATGCATCAATCGGGTTTAAAAGGGAAGCTTTATATGCCGGGTAATATCCGAATAAAACACCAATTGCGCCCGAAAAACCTAAAGAAAGTGCAATTGAAAAACCTGATATAGCAATATTCATTTCAGAAAACATTTGTATAGCCTTAGCTCCTGTTACTCCTATGAGTACACCTATTATACCTCCTATTACGGATAATAAAAAGGATTCAATAAGAAATTGAATTCTTATATCGCTTGCTTTTGCACCTATTGCCATTCTTATACCGATTTCTTTTGTTCTTTCTGTCACTGATACAAGCATAATATTCATAATTCCTATACCGCCTACAATCAAGGAAACTGAGGCAATTGCTCCGAGAAGTATTGACATTGTGCGGGCAGAAGATTTTATTGTTTCCTGCATTTCAGCGAGGTTTCTGATTTCAAAATCTTTGTCCTGGTTTTTTCCTATGTTGTGGCGTTTGGTGAGGAGTTCATCAATATCTTCTTCTGCTGTTTGCATTGATTCATCATTCTGTGCTTTTACGTTAATCATTTTTATTGAGCCGGGGAAGTCTGTTCCAAAGACTTTTTTCTGAGCTGTTGTAATAGGGATAAATACTAAATCATCCTGATCCATTCCCATTCCGCTCTGCCCTTTTGTTTTTAAAAGGGCAATAATTTTAAAAGGAACATTTCCAATACGCATTGTTTTATTTATGGGATCAACATCTCCGAAAAGTTCGTTTGCAACTGTGTTTCCTATAATTGCGACTTTAGTATTATTTTTTATATCCTCAGGAATAAAATTTCTTCCTGTAAGGATTTCATAGTTTCTTATAAACAGATAAGATGCAGTTGTGCCGCCTATAGTGGTAGACCAGTTCTGATTGCCGTAAGTGAGCTGCGCAGTTCCTGATGAATAAGGCGCTACCGCAAGAACTCCACGGGCTGTTTTTTCAATGGCGTCTGCATCTTTTAATGTTAAGGAAGGCTTTGTCCCAAAACCCATTCTTACCCCGCCTGAGGTTGCAGAAGCAGAACGAATCATAAGCAGGTTGCTGCCCATGGATTCCATATCTTTTGCTATTTTTTTACTTGCACCTGTGCCGACTGCAAGCATTATTATAACCGCACTTACACCGATGATTATACCGAGGCTCGTTAAAATTGAGCGCATTTTATTAATTTTGAGCGAGCGAACGGCCATTATAAGCGTTGATTTAAAATCTATCATAGAACATAATCCTCCATTTTTGTATTTACGGGGTGAGGATTTTTATTTATTTCATCAGAAATAATATTTCCGTCCTTAAAGCGTACAATGCGCCCGCAATATTCTGCAATATCCGGTTCGTGGGTTACGAGTACGATTGTTTTTCCCATCTGTCTGTTGAGATTTACAAAAAATTCCATAACTTCAACGCTAGTTTTTGTATCAAGGTTACCTGTCGGTTCGTCTGCCAGTATAAGCGGAGGGTCATTAACAATTGCGCGTGCAATTGCAACTCTCTGCTGCTGCCCGCCTGACATCTGATTAGGCATATGATCTTCTCGTTTTTCAAGCCCAACTATTTTAAGGGCATTTTTCGCTCTGACAATTCTTTCGGATTCCGGAATTCCTTTGTAAATCATTGGAAGCTGAACATTTTCAAGTGCACTTGTCCTTGATATAAGATTAAAGCCCTGAAAAACAAAGCCCATTTTTACATTTCTTACTTCTGCAAGTTCGTCGGCGTCAAGAGTAAGCATATTAATCCCGTCAAGAAAATAACTTCCCGAGTTAGGTTTGTCTAATGTGCCCAGCATATTCATAAACGTTGATTTGCCCGAACCTGAAGCTCCCATAATAGCGACAAATTCTCCGCGTTCGATTGAAAGCGAAACACAGTTAAGGGCATTAAAGCTGTCCTCTCCTGTTTGGTATGTTTTTATTGCGTCTTTAACTTCTATCAGGCTCATTTTATCCTCTTTTATCCTTCTGGCTCCACGCTGCGGTGTTTAGAACGGGCCGGGGCCTCTGCGTCTCTGGTTTTTCTTGTCTTTATTTTTTGATAGCGATGAGTCTACAATAATCCTGTCACCTTCATTAAGCTCTTTTGATATTATTTCTGTATTTGTATCGTCACTTGCACCTGTTTCAATGTTAATACGTTTAGGACGTCTTTTTTCCAAAATCCATATACCCTGTGTTTTGTATCTGGTACCGTCGGTATTCGGGTTAAATTTCAATGCAATACTAGGGGCACACATTACATTTTCGCTTTTATCCGTTATTATTGAAACATTAGCTGTCATTCCCGGTATTAGTTTTAAATCATCGTTTTTAACATCTACAATAACAGTATATGTTACTACATTTGAGACTGTTGTCGGCGAAATTCTTACCTGCGTAACCTTGCCTTTAAATACGCTGTCAGGATAGCCGTCGAGGGTATAGGTTACATCCTGCCCGTCCTGAACTTTTCCTATATCTGCTTCTGATACATTTACTTCTATTTGCATTTTAGTTAAATCCTGTGCAATAGTAAACAGCTCAGGAGCCTGAAAGCTTGCGGCAACTGGCTGTCCTACGTCGATTTCTCTGGAAATTATCGTGCCGTCAACAGGTGCTATTATCTGGGTATAGCCGAGGTTTGTTTGTGCTGTTTTTAGATTTGCTTTGTATTGATTAACCTGAGCCTGAGCCGCACGTATTTGTGCTAAATCAGAGTAGTACGTGCTTTGGTATTGGTCAAGTTCACTTTTTGCAACGAAGTTTTTTGCATAAAGGTTTTTGTAACGTTCATACATTTTTTTATCATAATCTGCTATTGCCTGTAATTTTGCAACATTTGCCTGAGCATTTGCAATTTGTGCCTGATTTTGCTGGACTGTTGCTTCAAAGTTTCGCGGGTCAATTCGGGCAAGAATTTGCCCTTTTTTCACCTGTGAATTAAAGTCTACATAAATATCCTGAATCAGACCTGATACAGTTGAACCTACAGACACTGTGTTAACAGGATTAATTGTGCCCGAAGCTTCTACAACCTGCGTTATTGTACATCTTTCAAGCGGTCTGGTATGATATTTTACACGTGATTTGAATGATTTGTATGCAAAGCCTGAGCCTATCAGAGCTATTATTACTGCACAGGTTATTATTTTAGCTTTTTTTGTTTTCATTATCTTTTATCCTCAACATTTAGAGTTATTTCTTGTTTCAAAGCAATAAGTCTTTCCAGATTTGCCCTTGCGACATTGTAATTGTAAACAGTTTGAACATATGACTGCTGTGCATTGTTGTAGTTTACTCTGGCGTCCTGTAGTTGTATGTAATCACCTATTCCTACAGTATATCTGCCGTCTGCAAGTTCAAAGTTTTCGTATGTTTGTTTTACTTTCACTGCTAAAAGCGGAATTTGTTTTTCCAATTGTACCATATCTATGTAGGCGTTTTGTACCTCGAAGTAGATATTTTGTTCCAGCAGGTCAATTTCATTTTTTGCTAAATCTACCTGTAATTTACCGTTATCAATTTCGTATTTCTGGCTTAGAATGTTTAGAGAACTGGACAAATTTATTCCTACATTAAAGGAATTGGTGTTGTACTGATTTCTGTAATTATATCCTGCACTGGCAGAGATTTCCGGTAAATATTCTCTTTTTATATATAAAAGAGCTTGCTTCATTGCAGCAAGTGTCGCGGTGTAAGCTTTTAAATCAGGTCTGTTCTCTTTTGCAAGTTCGACACATTCTTCAAAAGTGTAAGGGAAAGGTTCAAATTTAAAGGTCTCGATTACATCCATTTTTTCGACTTTTGAGGTTAAGGTTGCATCGGATACAGGGGGCGGCGTTTTGCTCAGGTCACGTTTTTCTGATATTTTTTGAAGGTTAACCGGAATTTCTTTTTGCTGAAAATTGAAAGTTTCAGTCGACGCGATTTCATATTCCGGTGTGTAGGCAACATACATTGAGTTGTTTAATTGGACTATTGCATTCTGGTAAGCTTTTATTGATTCTACAAGTGTAACTTTTGAGTCACTCAGGTTAACCTCGGCATTTACAAGGTCAATTTTTGATTTAATGCCCTGATCAAAATAGGCTTTTGTCCTCTGATAATTTCTTTCATTTATTTGAACGTAAGCACGATTTATATCTACAGTGGCTTTTGCAGCAAGTACACTGTAGTAATATGTTTTTACTCCGAATATTGTGTCTAAAACAATGTCGTCAAAATTATACATAGCAGCAATTTTATTGAATTTCTGCATTTTTATCTGGGCGTTGGTTTTGCCGAAATTAAAGATAAGCTGGCTCAAGTTTGCCTGTGCATTATATGTATCTCTGTTGTAGCTCATTCTGTTTGAGCTGTTTGTGTTGTAGGTATAGCCGGTTCCTATTCCTATTGTCGGAAAAAATGCAGCTTTTGCAATTTTTTCGTCATTTTTTGATACATGATAATTATAATAAGCTTTATTTATTAGAGGACTATTTTTCAATGCTATCTGAATACAATCAGACATGGTAAGTTTTGCGCCTTTTTGTATAACTGCATATTTTTCGGCAGCGTAAGCCTGATTAAAGTTAAACAAAACTGCGCAGACCAGTGTGAAGATTTTTAGTTTATCGCAAGTTTTCAAGTTTGTTATCCTCGGTAATATACTAACGATTAAACCATATTATTTGTTCATGTTAATCATTCTTATAATGTAAAATCAGCCGTTTTTTTCTACCAGGTGCGGCTAATCCGTCAGGTACAGTAATGAACAACCCCAGCCGGTGCCGGTTTTACAATCTTCCTCATAATTATCTATAGTTAATGCAGGTGTTGAGTTCGAACCATCCACAGTACATCCGTTAGGCCTGACGTGAGTGCCTGTTGTTGAAATTATAGTTGGTACCAGATTTTTGGTTTGTATTGTCATAAAAAATATATCCCTGCCGATTGTGTTTGGCTTTTTGTAACCGTTTACATCTATAAATATTTGATTATAACAATTATAATTTACTATAGCTCCATCAGGCAGTATGTATGATAAATATTGATAACCGGTGTTAACGTGTTGAGGTTTTCCTTTTTTATCATACCATCTGTTAGCTTGATGCCAGTAAACTTTTCCTGTATTAGGCCAATCCTTATTTGAATCATAATTGGCGTCAGAGAGAACTTCTTTGCAATTTATGCCGGACTTTAGAACTTTTAGTTGATTTTGAATTTTGCAAAAATATACAGGCATTTGAAGCCAATCTACTTTTTCATACGTATCGCCGTCTTCTATATAAACTCTTTGCATTGCCTGCGCAAATGCAGAATATTGCTTTTTGAATGCAGTTTTTAATTGTTTATCCTGTATTTTGCTAACCAGTGACGGTAATGTCATTGCAGCAACCACACCTATAATACCCAGAGTAATTAATACTTCAGCTAAAGTAAAACCGATAAATTTGTTAAAGCCCCCAAAAGCGTTCCTAATGAAAAACGACGTGAAAAAAGTCGTGCGCTTCTTAAATAATTGTGCAAAGTGCTTTTTAAAAAGCCGTTCCAGAATGGTGTCCTTATTCCACGAACATAGTGCCTCAGCGCATTCTAGTGTCCGGTTGCCCCCCCCCCTTCATAGAAAAAACAGTCATATCAAGTGTTTTCATGCATTCCTCCTTTTTTTAGTTATCTTTAAAATTCCAGAAATCAGGTTCAAACATTACAAGAAACGGAATTATTTCAAGTCTTCCGATAAGCATAGAAGCTATCATAATTGATTTTGATACTGCGTGCAAAGAACTGAAACCTCCCATTGGCCCGATTATTTTCCCGAATCCGGGGCCGATATTTCCCACAGCAGTAATTGAACTTGAAAGTCCTATTGTAGCATTATGTTCTATTATTCCAATGACTATTGCTCCAAAAGCAAATACTATAAAATAATAAATTACAAATATTATAATTTGTCTTATAACTTCCGGAGCAACGGTAACCCCATCCATCTTAATGTTTATGATTGCATTTGGATGTAAAATTCTTACGAGTTCAGCCTTTAATGACTTGAATAACAAGAACCATCTTGTCATTTTTATACCACCACCCGCAGAACTTGCGCATGCTCCCAGAAACATGCTTGAGAATAAAAGTACTTTAGCTGTGAAGTCCCATTGTGCAAAGTCTATACTGGCACTCCCCGTAGATGTCATCAGGCTTATTACCTGATAAAGTGCATGTGTAATTCCGTCAAATATGGAATAATTATTATTTATAATCAGTGCTAAGGCAATTAAACCGCTTATACCGACTACGAGTGACAGATAAAGTTTAAATTCGTCGTTTTGTAAAAACAAAAGCGGGTTTCTTTTGTTAATAACTTTGTACTGCAAATTGAAACTTGCGCCGGCAAAAAACATAAAAATTAATACAACCCATGTAATATAATTTGAGTGATAGCCCATAATGCTTTGAGGATTCGGTGAAAACCCACCTGCTGCCAGCGTGGAAAATGAATTACAGATTGCATCAAATAAAGACATTCCCCCTATTGTTAAAAGTATAACCTGCAAAATCGTAAGACCGGAATATACTTTCCATAATGCAGAAGCTGTATTTCTTATTCTGGGTGTAAATTTGTCTTCGGTAGGCCCCGGGGTTTCCGCGAAAAACATCTGACGTCCTGCAACTGCAAATTGAGGAAGAATTGCTATAAATAAAACGATTATTCCTAAACCGCCTAGCCATTGTGTCATAGATCGCCAGAAGAAAAATGCTTTCGGATAATCGAAATGAGTTATTATTGTTGCACCTGTTGTTGTAATTCCCGATACAGATTCAAACATACTATCGAGAGGATTTAAGCCGTAAAATAAATACGGTATGGCCGAAATTATGCCGAACATTATCCATGATACTGCAACTATAAAAAGTGCCTCGGCTTTTTTTATATCATTGAGATTTTCCATCTCCTCGGCTCCTTTTACAAGTTTTCTTAGTGCAAGACCTAATGAAGCTGAAATTACACTTGCTGTTATAAATGGAAGTATTGAGTTAAAATCTTTATAAATTAATGCGATTATTACCGGTGCAAGGATGACAAGGCTTATGTACATCAAAATTAATCCTATTGCATTCGCAAGATAATTTATACGCATTTAGAACCTGCCTTGAAGAATTCTTTTATAAGCTCACCGTCTTCGGCTTTTGTAAATATAATTAAGATGTCATTATATTTTATTTCTGTTAAACCGTTAGGGATTATAACCTTGTTTCCACGCTCAATAATTCCGATAATAGCTGCTGTTGGAAATCTTAAGTCCATTATTTTTTTATTGTCGAATTCAGACTTAACTTTTATCTCTAAAACTTCGCCCTGACCCTGTTCTACCGTCGCAAGAATATCTACATTATTTTCTGCCAGATCATTTTTTACTTCTGCTAAAGCTGAATTTTTAGGTGAAACGGCAACATCTATACCAACTTTTTCAAACAATGGTATGTTTAGAACTTTTGCAACCCTTGCGATTACACGGTTAACTCCTAACTGTTTTGCCAGAAGCGAACATAAAAGATTTTTTTCATCATTATTCGTAACACTTATAACTACATCGGCAGAACCGATTTCTTCTTCATCAAGAAGTTTAAGATTTGTTCCGTCGCCGTGAATTATTAACGTATGTTTTAATTCTTGAGCAAGATACTCACATCTTTCATAATTTTTTTCAACTATTTTCGTTTTTATTTTTAAGGATTCAAGGTTTTTGGCAAGCATTAAGCCGACTGTTCCGCCGCCGATTATAGAAACATTTTTAACGATTTCTTTTTCATGGAAAAATGTTCCTGCCAGAATATCAAGTGAATGAGATGTTCCCATAAAAATGAGTTTGTCTTCTGCAAGTAATTCTGTGTCCCCGTTAGGGATAAACAGTTCCCCGTTTCTGGTAATGCCTACGATTAACGTATCATGTGTAAATCCGCAGTCTTTAATTTTTTTGTTTACAATACTCAGGTTCGGAGTAACTTTATATTCCAGAAGCCTTGCCTTACCGTCTGCAAAATTCTCTACATCCAGAGCCTTGGCAACGGTAACTATTCTGAAAATATCCTGTGTTAAAAGTTCTTCCGGCCAGATTATATAATCTATAAAGAAGTCTCCTGCATTAATACTGTTTTTTTCAAAATAAAGGGTCTTTTTGTATTCTTCTTTGCTTACAAAACAGATGGTTCTTATTCCGCTTATTCTTTTGGCAGAAAGGCAGGCTACGATATTAGCTTCGTCAATAGCTGTGCAGGCAATGAATACATCTGCATTTTGAATGTCTGCACAATTTAACACACCTATGTCGCATGCATTGCCTGTTACAAAACTGATATCTAGTTTTGAAAATTCATCAGTTTGGTTTTCTTCTTTATCAATGATCGTAATATCGTGATCTTCAAAAAATTCTGTAGCGAGAAGGCATCCTACTTCCGTTGCTCCAAATATAATTATTTTCATACTAAACCTTTACCAATGATTACAATAGCATAAATGATAACGTTCTGGATAATTTGCAGAACTATTAAAGCAATAATCGGTGAAAAATCCAATCCGTTATAAGGCGGTATAAATTTTCTGAATATATTCAAATATGCATCGGCAACATTTCTTATCGTAAACCATGGCTGTTTATACCAATCGAGATTTGGAATCCAGCTTAAGAATATTCTTAAAAGAATTACCACATAAAAAAGCAGGAATATATTATTTATACCGTTTATTAAGCCTCTAATCATATTTTACTACCTTATAATTGTGATTTTGATTTTGTATGAGCGCATTCGCATTCTTTTCTTTCTGTAGGAATTTGCTCAATCATATTAAATAATAAGTTTTTAAGATTTGCAAGGTTAGCATTGAATACTTCAATAACTTCGTGATGAGAAACCGGCGGAACATCGCCCACAAGACCTGCGTCATAGTCTGTTATCAATGAAATATTCAAAGGACACATATCTGCTTCTTTAACAAGATATGCTTCAGGGAAAGCTGTCATGTTGATAACTTCCCAACCCTGATTTGTAAAGAATTTAGATTCTGCTTTAGTAGAGAATCTAGGGCCGTTAATCACAACAACAGTACCTGTTTCATGAATAGTTATACCTAAATCTTTACCTGTTTTAACCGCCAGTTTTCTTAATTCAGGACAGTATGTTTCAGCAGCGGAAGGATGAGTTACAACAGGCCCTTCGAAGAAAGTTGTTTTTCTTCCGTCTGTCCAATCAACGAACTGGTCGCATATTACAAAATCTCCGGGTTTAACGTGTTTTTGTAAACTTCCTGCCGCACAAGGAGAAATAACTCTTTCAACACCTGCTGATTTCATAGCCCATACATTTGCTCTGTAATTAATCATGTGCGGGAGTATGGTGTGATTTCTTCCGTGGCGGGGCATAAATGCAACTTTATGAGGGCCGATTTGTCCGATAAACAAATTGTCGCTTGGCATTCCGTAAGGGGTTTCCACTTTAACTTCTTCAATATTATCTAAAAATTTATAGAAACCTGAACCTCCAAATACACCGATTGTTGCTAATTTTTTATCTGACATATCTTTTCCCTTTCATTATCTTAATTAACACGTCACGGAAATTATAACTAAAAAAAACTTATTGTGCAAATTCAAAAACGAACAAAAAATTGTAAAAAATACACTAGAAAACGTAAATTTACAATTGCGTAAAACTCTTGTCCCGTGCTGGTTTTGGGATTTTGCTCCGGTTGTATTTTTAAATTTAGGGTTGAAATTTAAAATTTTTTGTACTAGACTGATGTCATAAATTTCATTCTTAAAAGTTTAAGGCTTGACATAAAAGAGAGAGTGAACTTACTTTTAAGGATTTCCAATTTACAACCAGAGGATTACATTTTGAGAAAACTATTACTATTCACTATTACGCTAGTGTTAATGTTGGCTGCGCCTGTTCAGGCTTCCGATACTAATACTGTTAAAGCGACAATTGTAAAACATGCAATTTCAATGGGAGTTGATCCTGCAATCGCTTTAAGTATAGCAAAGACAGAATCAGGTTACAGGCATAATGCACGAAGCAGTCATGGTGCGGTAGGAGTTTTTCAGCTAATGCCATCCACAGCCAGAAGAATGGGGTTGAACCCTTATTCATTGAACGATAACATCAAAGGCGGTATTATGTACTATAAAATGATGTATAAAATGTTTGGTTCAATGGAATTGGCTCTGGCCGCTTACAATGCCGGCCCGGGGAATGTGAAAAAATACAAAGCCGTTCCTCCTTACGGAGAAACAAAGCGTTTTGTAAGTAAAATTATGACTGATTATCATCAGTTAAAAGCTAACCCTGATCCTGCTATGAGAGCAGCCGCTTCAGCCGCTAAGAAACCTGCTCAGGTTTCATCTGTGCCGTCAAATGCAAAAGTTTCTGCGGCACCTGTTATTTCGGCTCCTGTTCCTAAAGCTGTGAAGGAAAACGAACTAAATACTAAAGTTGAAATAGTTGACGAAACTCCTATAGAACTCGAAATTGAAGCTTCAAGTTTAGCTATTTAAGAGTTCCCGGAAAAGGAAATAAAAAAGCTCCGTAATTATTACGGAGCTTTTTTACTATGCATTGTAAGCTTTAAAAAATTCCTGTATAAGTTCCTGCCCTTTTAGAATCGACTTATAATTTACATTTTCTTCAGGAGAATGCATACTGCATACATCCGCTAAGCCGACAAGAAACGGTGCAAACTGTTCTTTTCTTGAATTGCATTTATTGGCATAAATATGAGTTTCTGCTCCTGCATGGAAAGATGAAATTTCAGGAGTTACTCCTACTTTCTTAGCTGCTGCTTCAAAAAGTATAGGAATATAGTCGTCATCTGCCTTTTCAAATGGAGGAAGGTGTTCTTCAAACTTTACCGAGGCTTGAGCTACCCCTTTATATTCATTATTAAAATCATTAATCTCAAATAGTATCCTGTCTTTTAATTCTTCCTCATGTTTACGGCTTGAGCTTCTTATTGAATATGTAGCTTTCCCGTAAGTATTGATAACATTTGTTACATCAGGATTCCCTGCACAAATTCCTCCGATATTGCAGGAGGTTACTACATTATGGTCTTTATCGGAGTAAAATACCCCCTGTGGAAGATTTGCGACAATATCAGCGATTAATTTTGCGGCATTTTCTCTTGTTGAATCTGCAATATCAATTCCTGAATGACCGCCTCTGAATGAGTTTACTTCTATAGTGGCGAGTGTGTAACTGGCTCCTGAAGTCATTAACTGTCCAAGACTGTCACTATCGCATACAAGAACATATTTAGATTTCAGTTTGTCAAAATTTACATGTTTAATACCTGACATTCCTGATTCTTCATCTCTTGTGAAAATAATTTCAAGTCCGCCATGCTGTAAGTTTGAATTGCTAATAGTTTTTGCAAGATACAATGCATTTGCAATGCCGGCTTTGTCATCTGCACCGAGAGTTCGGCCTTCTGCGCGAATCAAATCTCCGTCAAGATATGTTTTAACAGCACTGTCATCGCCGATTACATCCATATGGGATGAGAGCAAAAGCGGCGGTTTTGAAGGTTCTGTAGCAGGAATATTTATATAAATATTGTGATAATCATCAAATTCGCAAGGTATTTTGTTTGCATCACAATAATTTTTAATCCATTGTGAAACCTGTTCTTCGTGAAGTGACGGTGAAGGTATCTCCGCAAGATTGCAGAATAAATCGACCAGCTCATTTTCTTTTCTTATTTTATTTAAATCCATAACATTCTCCTGTGTGATTAATTAAATTTTAACACACATTAGAAAACTTACAACATTTATTAAGATTAGTTATAGTTCAAATTGTGATTTGTCAGGGTAATAATCATTCAAAAACTTTTGCATTCTTATTCTGTCGTTATCGGTTGTATCTTCATTGTCGTTAATACAAATAAGTTCCGGTTTGTATTTTGATATTTTTTCTTTATAATCTGTATTACAAGCATGAAAATATATTGAATCTTTATGGTAATCGGCGAAGAAAATTTTTTGTAATTTCTGATAAAAAGGAATATTGTCATCGACTTTTTTTATTAATTTTAATTTAGCCTTTCCTATTGAACATGCATATGCAAGATAGATAACACGTGAAATGTTATCTACATTTCTAAATTTGCTATATGTCGTACGAAGTATTTCATTTTTAAACAGGTTATTGCATTCTGCCATGTCGGATTTTATGTATGGATCAATAGAATGATGAGGGTCATAGTAATATTTTTTACCAAATTGTTTTTCAATTAATTTATATGCATTTATAAGTGTTTTTACATGCGGATGAGTATCTTTAATTTTTAATTTGTGTCTTACTCTGAATATCGGATAATTTTTTTCTGTATAAAAAAATTCTCGTGATGTGGGGCGGGTAAAAAATGTATCATCATTTGCGAGTAAAAAATATTCAGACAAATTTTTTATATTATGAATACATGTTTCTATTGCAGAAGAATTAAATGTTGGAAGCGCACCGGCAGGCATTATTTCTGAATGGTCAATAATGTGGATTTTTTCGTGAGAAGTATCCAGCCATTCAGGTTTTTGATTGTCTGTTATTATAAAAATATTATTAATCCATGGTGCATATTTTTCGACAGAGCGCAGTGAATATTTTAATTCTTGATTATCAATGAATCTGCTTTTGTTTATTGATTGGGGTTCAATTTTTTGTTCGTACTTTTTGTGCCAGTATTCTCTCTTTTTTTTAATTTGTTCATCGTCCCCGTCTACCCAGAGGTAAACCAGATCAATATGCCCCGCCCCCCCCTCGGGGAAATTCTGTCATAACAATGGTTTTGGGTGTTAATATCCGGATTTTTCATAAATACCTCCTTAGTTTATATCAATAATACTGACTCCGTCGCCGCCTTCGGAATCTTCGCCGGATCTGAACTTTGCAACATAAGGTGAAGTGGAAAGAAAATTTCTTACGGCTGATTTTAGCGCTCCCGTCCCGTGGCCATGGATAATTGTAACAGGGGAAAGGTTTGCAAGACTTGCTCTGTCCAGATAATTCTCCAAATCGTCAAGTGCGTCTTCTACTCTATAACCGCGTAAGTCTAATCTGTTCGAGAGATTTATTCTTTTATATTCAAAGGTTTCAAAGCTTGACGGTTTATAACCGGAGGATTTTTTTTCAAAAGACTTGTCATACGGTGCAAGTTTATTTGTCTTGATTTTGGTTTTAATATTTCCCATCTGAACGAAAATATTTCCGTTTTTGTCAGGCAGAGAAAGAACCGTAACAGGCTGGTGAATTTCTTTGAGGATTAATTTATCATTAACCTTCACACTATCCCAGTTAATTTCAGCATACTGTTCTTTGTCTTCGTATTTACCGACTTTATCATGGAAGCCCTGTTCCAGTTTTGCAAGTCGGGCATAAGAACGGCGTGCGATTTTTTCTGACTTTTCTTTGCGAAGTTCATCAAGAATATCTTTTATTTCAGCTTTAACCGAGAGCATTTCATGGCTGAATTTTTCTTTAATATTTTTTATAGCTTTTTTCTTATCTTTTTTTACGGCCGAAAGATTTTCTTCATATTCTTTTTTTATTTGTTCTGAATCTTCTTTTAATTCTTCTGCTTCTTTGAGGTTTTCGGACAGTTTTTGCTGTGTTTCCTGTAATTTTTCAACAACAATAATGGATTGGTCTTTTTCTGATGTGAGAATTTCTTTTGCTTTATTAACAATTTCAGCGTCCAAACCGAGGTTAGCGGAAATTGAAATTGCGTTGCTTAAACCGGGTATTCCTATTAATAATTTATAAGTCGGCCGAAGCGATTGAGTGTCAAACTCAACGGAAGCGTTTTTAAAATAAGGATTAGAATATTCAAGTGCCTTTAATTCGCCGTAGTGAGTAGTAATGGTTGAATATACTCCTTTTGCTGCAAGGTTTTCCAGAATTACTCTTGCCAGAACTGCCCCTTCCTGCGGGTCGGTGCCTGCACAAATTTCATCGAGAAGTACAAAAGTATCACTGTCGCTTTTGTTTATTATTTCAATAATGTTTGTCATGTGGGATGAAAACGTGGATAAGCTTTGCTGAATGCTTTGCGCATCTCCGATATCTGCAAAAACCTGTTTAAAAGGGTAAATTTTTGCCATGGTACAAGGTAGAAACATTCCGGCTTTTGCCATAAGGATAAATAGCCCTATTGTTTTTATTGTAACTGTTTTCCCGCCGGTATTAGAACCGGTAATAATTATTGATTTATAATCTTTTCCTGTTTCAAAATTATTTGTTACTATATTTTCGACAGTTCCGATTAAAAGAGGATGCTTCATATTTTCAAATTCAATTAGCCGTTCTTTTAAAATTTCAGGTTCTGAGGCATGAATTTTTACTGCATAACGGGCTTTTGCAAAATGAAAATCTATTTTCGCAAGAATTTCTTCGCTATGTTTAATTGTACGCAATTCTTGTTTTACTGCCTGTGTAAGTTCTGCAAGAATCCTCACAAACTCGGCATGAATTTGTGATTGAATTTCACGGATTTTGTTATTCAGCGGCACAATGCATTCCGGTTCAATATAGAATGTTTTATTTGTTGCCGAAACATCATGTACAATCCCTTTTACTTTATTCTTGCTCGGTGCTTTTACCTGAAAAACAATCCTGTCGTCGCGGGTTGTATAAATTGTTTCCTGCAAATGTTTCGTGAAATCCGCAGAGCCAAGAAGGTCGGCCACTCTGGATTTTAAATTCTTTTCTGTGTCTCTTAGTGAGGCAAATAGCCCTTTCAATTCCGGCGTTGCATCTTTTTTAATCTGTAAATCATCATCAAAGGTATCGAAAATCCTGTCTTCAAGTTCTTTGAATGAAATCAAATTCATAGCAAGCCCGCCGAGTTTTGAATTTGTTCCGCAGTTTTCGTTCAAAAAGTTTTTTACTAATCTTGCAGAACGCATTGTTTTTGCAATATCTACAAGTTCGCCTTCAGAGAGATAACTCACAAGAGCATTCTTTTGGATTTCCGAAATATCTGCCACGAAGCCAATCGGAATATCTGACGGCATATCAAGAATTTTCTTTGCTTCGCGCGTAAACAGAATTTCTGATTCAATCCGTTCAATGTTGTCAAACGGTATAAGGCTGAAACACAATTCACGGCTTTGTTTTGTTTTAGCATAAACCGCAAGTTTTTCCAGCACTTTATCAAATTCCAATGATTTTAAACTGTTCGACACAATATCCATAATTAGATTTTACTATAAAAATAAGTTGCACATTTAATTTTTTCAAAGTACAATCTAATTATAAATAATAAGAAGGGGATATAAGATGGCTATTGAAAGACAAAGAGTTATAGAACAGGATAAAATGCAAAGAAGACACAATTTTGACCCTGTTGAAAGCAATTTGACAGAAGAACAGGTTAAATTGGAAGCTTCAAGATGTTTGAATTGTAAAAATCCGCGCTGCGTTCAAGGCTGCCCGGTAAATATTCAAATCCCGCAGTTTATTCAGGCAATAAAAGAAGGAAATCTGGAAAAAGCAGGCGAAATTATCAGAGAAACAAGCATGCTTCCGTCTGTTTGCGGACGTGTATGCCCGCAGGAAAGACAGTGCGAAGGAAATTGTATTCTTGGTATTAAAGGGTCTCCAGTTGCAATAGGTGCACTCGAAAGATACGTTGGCGATAATACAAAAGCTGATATGCCGGAAATTAAACCGTCAGGTAAAAAAGTTGCAGTTGTCGGTTCCGGATGTGCAGGTATTACTGCTGCCGCCGATTTAAGAAAAGAAGGACACGAAGTTGTTGTATTCGAAGCACTTCATAAACTCGGCGGGGTTTTAAGATACGGTATTCCTCCATTTAGACTTCCGAGAACTGTTCTTGATAGAGAAATTACAAACCTCAAACAAATGGGCGTTAAGTTCCACACTAACGTAATTGTTGGTAAATCAATTACTTTAAAACAACTAAAAGAAGACGGTTTCGACGCTATATTCATTTGTTCCGGCGCAGGACTTCCGAAAATGCTTCACGTTCTGGGAGAGAACCTTAACGGTGTTTTCTCTGCAAACGAATTTTTAACACGTGTAAACTTAATGCATGCAGGTCAGCCTGACAGCCCGACACCTTTAAAAGTAGGTAAAAAAGCCGCAATATTCGGAGGCGGTAATGTTGCAATGGACGCTGCCAGAACTGCTGTTCGTGTTGGCTTTGAAGAAGTATATATTATCTACAGACGTACAGAAAAAGAACTTCCTGCCCGTTTGGAAGAAATTCGCCACGCTAAAGAAGAAGGAGTTGTCTTCAAGTTTTTATACGCACCAAAAGAGATTATCGGGGAAGACGGTTATGTTAAAGCCGTTGACCTTGAAGTTATGGAGCTGGGTGAACCTGATGAAAGCGGAAGGCGTAAACCTGTTTCTACCGGCAAAATCGAAAGAATGGAACTTGATACAGTAATTGTAGCCTTAGGTACAGGCCCTAATCCTATTATCCAGCGTTCTGCCGAGGCTGAAGGGTTGGAAATTATTACAGATAAACGCGGATATATTACTGTTGACGGCGAAACCCGCTGTACTAATATTCCGACTGTATACGCCGGGGGCGATGTTGCACCTGTTGGAGAATCAAACGCTATTAATGCTATGGGTGCAGGTAAAAAAGCTGCAAAGGCTATTAATGACTTATTAAAATAGGTGTATAATGGGTTTATTAAAAAAATGTATATGTTCGGCATTCGCATTTATGATTTATGCAATGCCGGCATATTCTTTAGAATTGGATATGTCTGTTGATGAGGAGATAAGAAAAAATTATAATCCGTCTCAGCTTGAAATTGACGCATTGCCTCCTGTTCCGGAAATTAAAAACAGTGCGCCGAAATCTTCCGTTTCTACACCTTCTGCTCCGTCAAAACCTGTAACAACAACTACAAACACGCCTCCTAAAACTGTTCCTTCCACAGATTTTGCCAAATCTACGGGCAGAGTAAAAAAAGAGTTACCTAAAACTTCTTCAAAAGACGATTTCGCGGCTATAAAAATTAAAAAAGGTACAAAATTTCTTGTAAAATCACAAACAAATGTTTCGGATTATTCAAGAGCGGGTGCGGGATTATCCTTTGTATCACTTGAGCCTGTTACAAAACGATATGTTACTATTCCTGCCGGAACTGTGTTTAAGGGTGTTGTTGTAGAATCTCATCAACCTCAGGCAACTGGTAACGGAGGATTAATTGTTATAAAGGCAAATAAAATGCTTTATAACGGAGCCTCTTATGCTATGAATGCTAAAATTACAAAAGCCGGAGGCAAAAAGATTTTCTTAAATAATATAAAAGGAAAAAGACAGTACTGGCAAGGAGTGGCAAAACAAATAGATAAAGGTGAAAATTTTTATAAAAAGACCAGAAGAACATCCAAAAAACTTGCCGATAATCCGGTTGGTGTTATTCTGTCACCCATTCCTACAATAACCGGAGTCGTTGTCTATGCAGTAAACCTTGTAGGTTCACCGCTGTTTTCCATATATTATAAAGGCGGACATGTATCTCTTCCTGCCGGTTCACTGTTCGAAATAAAGTTACTTGATGATTTATATATGTATTAAATATTGTCCATAATACGCTGTACTTCCTGATTACGTTTCTGACGTGTTTTTTGTACAGTGTTAATTGTCTTTTCTTTCTTTATTTGTTCTGTTATGTTTTCTTTAGTAAAATCTTCAATGCTCAGGTTGTTATAACACCAGGAATATGAAAAGATTAATATTACAAGAAATACTATTTTGAAAGCCATAACAATCTCCTTTAGTATAATTATAAACTATTTTATTATTAAGTGCAATCTTTAAACGAAAATATGTTTTTATTCGTCAAGAGCGACAACTATTTTATGAATGGTTTTCAAAATCGACGTATCGTTTGAAACTCTTTGGATAATATCCTCCAGTAAGTTTTTTCTGCTTGTTTCAATATAATCGAAATCAAATAAGGATTTCGGATTAATATTCATCTGACTGCATATTGATTCTAATACTTCTGCTGAGACAAAGTTTTTGCCTAATTCAATCTGGCTGAGACTTTTGGCTGAAATTCCGATTTTCTCGGCAAACTGTTCCTGTGTTAGCTCCAGCCGTAATCTTAACTCTTTTATTTTTTTACCGAATCCTTTTTTTATATTCATAGTTAAAGATTAATATATCTTAAAGTGGAAATAAACCTATTGACAAAAGAATAATTCTATTTTAAATTGAATTTATCAGTTTTAAATTGGAGGAAATATGAATAATAAAGCATTCACTCTGGCTGAAGTTCTTATTACGCTTGGGATTATTGGTGTCGTTGCCTCAATGACATTGCCTGCTTTGATACAAAAACAACAGAAAAAAGAGTTTCTGACACAGGCAAAAGTTGTATATAACACTTTAAATAATGCACTGGAGAGGGCAAAGGTAAGTTATGGAACGGAGATTGAGAACTGGGAGTTTCTTGAAAGCGGCAGCAATTTAGAAAGAAGTATGTTTTTTGCTGAAAAATATCTTATACCTAATTTGAAAGTTATTGAATATTGTAAAAAAAGTACTAATACTCAGGCTTGTAGTCATTCAGTAGGAAGTTATGATTATAAAGGGGCAGATTTTACATCCTTTAAGCCTCAGAACAACTATGGTACAACACTGGTTCTTAGTAATTCTGCTATTGTAAGCATACAGGCCGGAAATATTAATGGTAATACAGAGCGGGTTAGGATCGTATATGATGTAAATGGTATCAAGGGCCCGAATTTCATGGGCAAAGATGTTTTTATAGTTGAATTAGGCGGCAGGCAGGGAGGCGGTGATAAAAACAGGTTTTTACCTTATGGGTATCGTAAAGATAAGGATTGCTCGTATTATAAAAACGGATTTCAGGCTGACTTGACATGTACAAAAGAACACGGACGTGCTGCTTGCCTTGCATATATTATGTGCAACGGGTGGAATATGCCTGAGGATTACCCGTGGTAGCTGCTCATACTGGTGTATGATTTATTGTTACAATATTGTTAAAAATGTTAGTTTAGATTATAATATTCCCGTTAATTTTACATTTTAGAAGGGAGAGATTATGATTAAAAAGTTGACTGCTCCAAAATCATTGCTTGCAATTCTTGCAACTTTGCTTTTGGGTATTTCTCCTGCTTTTGCGGGAGAGGCTGATTTGGTAGTCCCTAGTATTAAAGACATCAGTTTAGACAGTTACAACCTGCTAATTATAGGTATGGTTATCTCTGTTATCGGTCTTATATTCGGGTTTATCGAATTTTTAAGAATTAAAAAATTAGATGTTCACCACGCTATGGCTGAGGTTGGAAACACTATTTTTGAAACTTGTAAAACTTACTTAATTCAACAGGGTAAATTTTTACTTGTATTAGAAGTATTAATCGGCTTATGTATTGCATTCTACTTCGGATATCTTCAAAAAATGGGTATTTCCGGAGTGTTAACAATTCTTGCATGGTCTGTAATCGGTATTCTTGGTTCTTATGCCGTAGCCTGGTTTGGTATCAGAATGAACACTCTGGCAAACGCAAGAACGGCATTTGTTTCATTAAAAGGCCGCCCTCTGGATATCTTGAATATTCCGCTTAAAGCAGGTATGTCAATCGGTGTATTGTTAGTATCTGTTGAGTTGATTTTGATGTTAACAATTCTTTTATTTGTGCCGGGACATCTTGCCGGTGCTTGCTTTATTGGTTTTGCAATCGGTGAATCCCTGGGTGCTTCTGCACTTCGTGTTGCAGGCGGTATCTTTACAAAAATCGCCGATATCGGTTCTGATTTGATGAAAATCCAATTCGGTATCAAAGAAGATGACCCGAGAAACCCTGGTGTAATTGCAGATTGTACCGGTGACAATGCCGGGGACTCTGTCGGCCCAACTGCGGACGGTTTCGAAACTTACGGTGTAACAGGTGTAGCACTTGTTTCATTTATTCTTCTTGCTGTTATCGGACAGGAAAATCAAGTTCAGTTATTAACCTGGATTTTCGTAATGAGATTCCTTATGATTGTAACTTCTGTAGTTGCATACTGGATTAACGGTATAGTTGACAGAATTTATGCTAAAAAAGCTGAAAAATTTGATTTTGAACAACCTTTAACTAACCTTGTATGGTTGACTTCTATATTATCTATTGCGATGACTTTCGGAGTAAGCCACTGGTTATTGTCACCTTTAGGCGGAAAATTATGGTTAGTACTTTCTGTAATTATTTCCTGCGGTACTCTCGGTGCAGCATTAATTCCGGAATTTACAAAAATCTTTACGTCGCCTAAAGCTAAACATACAGCAGAAGTTGTTACTGCTTCTAAAGAAGGCGGTGCATCTCTTACAATTCTTTCCGGTATTGTTGCAGGTAACTTCAGCGCATTCTGGATTGGTATGGTAATCGTTTTATTAATGGCGCTTGCTTATGTTGCAAGTTTACATATTCCTGCAAGTACAATGATTTATCCGTCTGTATTTGCATTCGGGCTTGTTGCTTTCGGTTTCCTTGGTATGGGGCCTGTTACGATTGCTGTTGACAGCTATGGGCCTGTAACTGATAACGCGCAATCCGTTTACGAATTATCTCTTATTGAAGAAATTCCGAACGTTGCTGAAGAAATTGAAAATGATTACGGTTTCAAACCTGATTTTGAAAACGCAAAACAATTCCTTGAAGAAAACGATGGTGCGGGCAATACATTTAAAGCAACTTCAAAACCTGTATTAATCGGTACAGCGGTTGTTGGTGCTACAACAATGATTTTCTCGCTGATTCTCGTAATCCAAAATACTCTGGGTATCAGACCGGAAGAAATTCTTAATATGTTAAATCCATATACATTACTCGGTTTATTGACCGGTGGTGCGGTAATTTACTGGTTCAGCGGTGCTTCTATGCAGGCTGTTACAACAGGTGCATACAGAGCTGTTGAATACATTAAAGAAAATATTAAACTTGACGATGCAGATTCTAAGAGTGCAAATGTTTCAAATTCAAAAGAAGTTGTAAAAATTTGTACACAATATGCACAGAAAGGTATGATTAATATCTTTATCGCATTATTTACATTTGCATTGTCACTTGCTTGTTTATCAGCTCCTACATCTTCAACATCAGCACCTGTAGCATTTTTTGTAAGCTATCTGATTGCAATTGCAGTATTTGGCCTTTTCCAGGCTGTATTTATGGCAAACGCAGGCGGATGCTGGGATAATGCTAAAAAAATCGTTGAAGTTGATATGAAAGAAAAAGGCACACCGCTTCACGAAGCAACAGTTGTCGGCGACACTGTGGGTGATCCTTTCAAAGATACATCTTCTGTTGCAATGAATCCGATTATTAAATTCACAACGTTATTCGGTCTTCTTGCAATGGAAATTGCAATCAGCGAAGCTTTCCGCGATATCGCTCCTGTTGCAGGATGGGTATTCCTTGTGATTGCGTTGATTTTCGTAATCCGTTCATTCTACGGAATGAGGATTCCGTCTAATAAGTAGGGAAATGAGTATTATCTCATAAACGAACGCCGCCCATAAGTATTATGGGCGGCGTTTTCTTGTATTTTTCAATATAATATGTTAAAATTAAAATGTATACAGAAGAAGGAGGACTTATATATGCAAAAATCAATCATAGCAAGGATTTCGGGGGGGGGGGCAGCGTAGTTTAAGCTCTTGGCAGGACATTAAGCCGAATAAAAAAATAGGTTTTACATTAGCAGAAGTATTAATCACACTGGGTATTATAGGTATCGTTGCAGCTATGACGCTGCCTGTACTTATTGGAAAGTATCAGAAAAAACAAACAGAAGTTCAGCTTCAAAAATCATTTACCGAGCTTTCTCAATTATTAAAACTATCTGAAGTTGATAACGGGTCGGTGGAATATTGGGATTTTACCTTGTCTGGAGATAATTTTTATTCCAAATACCTGAAACAATATTTAAAAAAAGTTCGAGAAATACCGAACAAGGATTTTAAAAAATATATGGTATATACTAACTTAAACGGGCAGAAATGTACGGGAGAAGTTTGGTGTACACAGGGTGACTCTTTTTATTCTTATCTTGCAAGCGGCTCTGTAATAGGAATAATGACTCATCCGGGACAAGATAAGTATAAAGCCGTATCAATTGACATAAACGGTGATAAAAAACCTAACCAGCTTGGTAAAGACGTTTTCATCTTTGCTGTTTCAAAAACTCTAAAAGGTTTAGTACCATACGGCTTGCAAGATGCAGGAATCGTTGGCGGAGTTTTTAAAGATTTTGACCGTAATAAAATTAAAACAGGAGGTGACTATTCCTGCAACAAAAATAATAAAGGAATCTGGTGTTCTGCTTTGATATATACTGACGGCTGGAAAATTAATGATGATTATCCGTGGTAATTTGTTTGTGCTATACTTAAGCTACAGATAAATTAATAAGGAATAAATAGCATGAGTTTGACAGTATATTTAGGGATAGACGTAGGTTCGGTTACAACGAAGCTGGCTCTGGTAGATGAAAAAGGGAAGTATGTAGACAGTTACATGCTTAGAACTTCCGGCAAACCGGTTCTTGCCGTACAAAACGGGTTAAAAGAATTATATAAAAAGAAATTAACAGACTATAATGTTATGGGTGTCGGAACTACAGGCTCAGGACGAAATCTCGCAGGAGCTCTTGTCGGTGCAGATATAATTAAAAATGAAATCACGGCTCATGCTGTTGCTGCAAGTATAAATGTTCCGGGAGTCCAGACTATTCTTGAAATAGGAGGACAGGACAGTAAAATTATTATTCTTAGAGATGGTATTGTTACTGACTTTGCTATGAATACAGTTTGCGCGGCTGGCACGGGAAGTTTCCTTGACCAGCAGGCTAACAGGCTCAATGTCCCGATTGAAATATTCGGTGAAACCGCTCTAAAATCGACTAACCCTGCCCGTATTGCAGGCCGCTGCGGAGTATTTGCAGAAAGCGATTTAATCCACAAACAACAGCTCGGTTATCCTGTTGAAGATTTATTATACGGACTCTGTCAGGCTCTGGTCAGAAACTATCTTTCTAATCTTGCGTTAGGAAAGGAGCTTTTGCCTATTATAACTTTTCAGGGCGGCGTAGCTACAAATTCCGGAATGGTTAAAGCTTTTGAAGAAGCTCTCGGCCAGAAAATTGTAGTTCCGGAAAATCACCAGACAATGGGTGCAATAGGAGCGGCGCTTCTTGCTATGGAAAACCACCAGTACACAGAAGCTGAAACGAAATTCAAAGGCTGGCAGGTAGGAGATATGCATTTCCATTCCGTAACCTGTGAATGCAACGGCTGCTCAAATAATTGTGAAGTAATTACAATTCTTGAAGGCGAAACTGATGTTCCGCACTATGACAATATTAAAGATATAAAAGGCAACATTATTGCCCGCTGGGGCGGAACCTGCGGACGCTGGGATATTTCTTAACAATAAAAAAACTCCGTTATAAACGGAGTTTTTTTATTATGCTAAAGTTGCTAAAGTGTTGTATCCTTCTTTTGTTATAGTATCTTCTAACTCCTTAAAGTCTTTAAATTCCTGTTCAGACTTTTTATCTTTGAGTCGCAATATGAACTTATTGTCATCAGGGAACATTCCCGCAACACCTGCATATTTACCATCTTTATCATATACAAAAACAGCTTTACCATACTCCTTGCCGTCTTGTACCCCAACCATGTTTTTCTTCTTTTGGGTTGCTGCATCATAATTTACTGTTACTGTTTTCGGTTTTTCATTCGGAAGTTGTAATGAAACTTTTTTTGTATATTCATTTTCATCCTTAAACATTTCGTAGCTATAGCTGCGTTTTCTTTGAAATTCATTATTTTTATCAAAGATAATAACTTCTTTATATTTGTCGCCAAATTCAGATATTCCGGTATATTCTACTTTGGTGTTTCCGTTTGGAAGTACGACGATATTTCGGTGGGTTAAGTCGTCGAATTCCGATAATACATTCTTTTGCAAATAATCTTTTATTTTAGGGTCAAGTTTATTAAACGCTTCTTTTGCTTCATCCGAATTCATGTCAAAACCTTGAAGAAATTCTTTAGGTTTAGCAGATTTTGAAGCGGATACTGATTCTCCAGACAAATCCTGCTTTTGAGGCTGCGGAGCTTCGGCGGTTTTTTTATACAAATTCGGTTCGTGGCCGTACATTTCATTATGAGTATCATAAACTATATTATACTTTTTATCTCTGTATTTAAGGAATACTTTATCATCAGGGTTATTTTCGCCGTTTATTTTTGATTGGCGTGTAAAGTATGCATTAAGTTTATTATCATCTGTGTATGCGAAACCTATGCTTTTATTATTAAGTTCTTTTTTTGTATCCCACTTAAATTCGTAAATTTTTGATTCAGGGTTTTGTTTTAATTCCACTGCTCCGTCAGAAATTTGCGTTGAGATTTTGGTTTTTCTCTCATCGGTTTTGAATCGTCTTGTTATGTCCTTAAATCTGCCCTGATTATCAAACATTGAGGCTGTTTGATTATAGAATGCGCTGTCCGGAACATTATCATTTCCCATTTTTTCCATATTAGATACAGCTATTTGTCTTTGGAAATATTTAGGGTTATAACGTCCTTCTGGAATATCGTCAGGTTTTGCGAGAATAGTTTTGTCACCTTTATAACTTATTTTAATATTTTCTTTCGGTGTAACCTGTTCAATCATACGTTGAACAACATCGTTATTTTTATTAAAGAAAACCATATCCTTTATGTCATGGCCTTCTGCATTTTTACCTGAGTATGTTATTCTGGTAAATCCTGTTTTCAATTTTTCCACAAGAGGCTCAGACAGTTCTTTTATTTCAGATTTGAAATCTTTAAGTGCTGTTTTAATTTTTTCATCGACTTCATCAAGCGGATTTTTTACCGTTTCATTTTTTGCAGCTCCTGTGGTTGCGCCTGAAGCTGCTTCCGAAGCAGCTTCCGAAGCATTTTTTGCTGCTTTGGAGTTTCGTGTTATGAAATATACAGCCAGAGTTCCGGCTGCAACTACGCCTGCTCCGATAAGTGTTTTTGCAGTTGTGGAAAGTCCTTGTTTTTTTGTATCCTCAGGTTTTTTGTTTTCAACTTTGTTATCAACAGCTTGTGTTTGCTTAAAATTGACATTAGAAATTGCAGAAATTTTCATTATGTAAATCCTTTCATCTTCGAGTATATTGTAAAGTATAAAAAAAGTTTTTTTTGATATTTGATAAAAATTTTTACAGTTCTTAATATCCGTGATATTATAAAAATATGAGCAATCTATATTCAACAGTGGAAAAATTGAGAACAGAATACCGCGAAATTTTTACAAAATCAGCTATGGAGATTCAGAGGAAAGTCGATGAACTTAAACCTCATAATCTTAAAGGCGATATTTTTGACAAATTCCCTTCCGGCTCTGACGGACATAAATGGCAGTCCGCAGTGCTTGATATGCTGGAAAATGAGATATCAAAAGAAATTTACAGAAAGTTTCAGGAAGTTCTGGCATACCGAAAAGAGTTTCACTGTGTAGGCTGTGCAACCTGTTGTAACCTTGCATGCAGTGAATTTTCGCCAGAGGAATTGAAGCGTAGAGCCGAAAATGGTGATAATTTTGCAAAACAGTTCACAAGTATTTTTATTCCTTACGAGTCAAAAGAGGAGGCTCGTAAAGTCTATCCGGAATATATTCAAATGCTCGAAGATAATAAAGAGGATGAGGTTTATTTTTACCATTGTCCTAAACTCACAAAAGATAACAGGTGTTCAGACTATGAAAACCGTCCGCAGATTTGCAGGGATTTTCCGGATAATCCTTTGAGTATACTCCCGAAAGCTTGCGGATATAAAAAATGGAAAGAAGAAATCGAACCTGTTACCTTGATGTTGCACTCTATGATTGAAATAATCAGCTATTATAAGGAAAATATATGCAGATACTCTCAGGATTAACATTAGCGGAAATAGAAAAGATAACAGATGAATTGCACGCTTCAAAATTCAGGGCGCGGCAAATCCATAACTGGATTTACTTAAAATCAGTAAAAGAAATTGATGAGATGACTGATTTGTCAGTAAAATTCAGAGAGGAATTAAAAAAAACTGCAAAAGTAAGCGATATAAAAATCAAGGTAAAGCAGGTAAGTGCTGACGGAACCATAAAATATCTTCTTGAATTTCCTGACGGTGAATGTGTTGAGACTGTTCTTATGCGATTCGATAACCGTGCTAACTTGACGGCCTGTGTAAGTTCTCAGGTCGGGTGTGCTGTAAACTGTTCTTTCTGTGCAACCGGGAAACGCGGATTTATACGGAATCTTTCTTATAAAGAAATTATTGAGCAGGTTTTAACAATTCAGCGTGATACGGGATTAAAGGTTACGAATGTCGTGTTTATGGGGCAGGGCGAGCCGCTTTTAAATCTAGATAATGTCTTAAAGGCTATGGAAATTTTTAATGATAATTTCCAAATAGGTGCACGCCGCCTTACTGTTTCTACAAGCGGTATTATTCCGCAGATTAATAAGCTTGCAGAACTTGATATGCAATCAACGCTTGCAATCTCTTTACATGCACCGAATCATGCAATACGGTCTAAATTAATGAAAATTGAAGACAAATATGATATGAAAAGTTTGCATGCCGCTCTTAAAAATTATGTTGATAAAACCGGAAGAAGAATTACCATTGAATACCTCTTGATTAAAGACCTCAACGACACAACTGAAAGTGCCAAAGAACTTGCTAATTATTTACATGATATTAAGTGCAACGTGAACCTTATTCCGTACAACCCTACGGCGGAAAATGATTACCGGCGACCGTCAAATAATTCTATAATGAAGTTTAAATACTTACTGGAACATTCAGGTAAAAAAGTTACTGTAAGACTGGAGCGGGGTGCTGATATAGATGCAGCTTGCGGTCAGCTTAGCGGAAAGGCAAAATAATGAAAGCATTAATTCAAAGAGTTAAAAAGGCATCGGTTACAATTGATAACAAACTCTATTCGGAAATAGGTAAGGGATTACTGGTACTTCTCGGTGTAGAAAAAGATGATGAAAAAGAAAACGGTGATAAGCTTGCACAAAAAATCTCTACATTGAGAATTTTTGAAGACGAAAACGATAAAATGAATCTTTCCGTAAAAGATGTAAATGGTGAAATCCTTGTAGTATCACAGTTTACACTTTGCGGCGATTGTAAAAAAGGGACGCGTCCGAGTTTTGATAAAGCTGCTCCGCCTGAAAAAGCAAATGAGTTGTATGAAGATTTTGTAAGTGTTTTAAAAGCCGGCGGTTTTCGGGTTAAAACAGGTAAATTCCGCGCAATGATGGACGTTGAACTTATAAATGACGGCCCGGTTACTTTTATGGTAGAAAAATAATAATTTTTCTTAACCACTTGCCAATATTTAGTTTTCATGTTATAATGTTATCATTAAGTATATTGTATTGAATTTTGGATTACCGAGGAGTAATTACTTTATAACTAGTTGATATTTTATGTTTATGATTTTTAATTAAGAGGCTTTCAAATTATGTATGTTAACAAGTGCGTCAAATGCGGTCGTGAATTCGAAACAAAGAACCCCAAAAGAGTGATTTGTCCTGATTGTTTATATCCTGATAAGAAAATGATGATTAATCCGTCGCCTGATTCAGAGTCGGAAAACTCTGTCCAGCAGTCTTACTCTGCTGATAATCAAACTTCGTCTTATAGTACGGATTCAGAACAGCCTAAATTCTACAGCAGCTATAGTGCCGGTGAAGGCCGCCCTCAGCAAAATAATTACCGTAGAGATAATCAGGGGTATAATAGAAACAGCGGCTACAGTCAGAATCGTCCCCAGCAGAATAACTATCGCAGAGATAATCAAGGATATAACAGAAACAATAATTATAGTCAGAATCGTCCTCAACAAGGCGGTTATAGACGCGATAATCAGAGCGGATACAGCAGAGCCGGTGCTTATAACCAGAACAGACCTCAGCAGGGCGGCTACAATCGTTCCAATTTTGGAAGCAGACGTCCTCAACAGGGCGGATTTAATAAAGGCGGATTTAAAAATAAACGCCCTATGAACAGAAATAAAGCTCCTAAGCAGCTTCTGATAAGTAAAGAACAACTGGAACAAATCGAATTGCTATATAAACAAATGCTTCCGTTACCAAATCCGGATGCTCATGAAGTTATCGGTGAAAAAATCGGTCTGGAACCTAGAAAAGTTTTCTTTGGTATTAATCTGGTAAGACAAAAAATGATGCTTCCGAAATTGCCGTTCCCTAAACGTAAATTGGCAATTTCTCCGGATCAGTTGTTTGCTATCAAGAATTTATATGAGCCTTTGCTTCCATTGCCTCCAATCGGATGTCACAAAATTATTGCAGCTCAATTGAAAATGGATGAATGGCGTGTTCACGTAGGTATAGGGCTTATACGTTCTCAAATGGGATTGCAGCGCTGGAATCAGGAAAGAGAAGACTGTCCAGAAGAATTTAAAAATCAGAATAAAACAGCAGAAGCTCCTGCTGAGGTTTCCGTAGAAATTCCGGCTGAAGATACTGCTCCTGTGGCAGAAGAAAAACCGAAACGCGGTAGAAAACCAAAGAAAGTTGAAGAACCTGCGGAATAATGAGTAAATTCATTTCAGTTGGAAAAATTCTTAATTTCCATGGTATCCAAGGAGAAGCAAAAGTTGGCTTCTCAAAGGGGCAGCAAGATTTTATTATGTCTCTTGACAAAGTTTTTGTGCGAAAGGGCCATGGATATTTGCCGTTACAAATTGTCCGTTCAAGGCTAAATAAGACTTTTGCTCTCATAAAGTTTGCCGGGATTGATTCTGTGAACGATATTTTGGAATATAAAGGCGAGGTACTTTTTGTCGAAGAAGATACTATCAGAGAAAAACTGAAAGAAGATGAGTTTCTTATTGATGAACTTGTCGGTTTATCTGTTTTTGATACTGAAGATAATAAACTCGGGTTTGTTGTAGGGGTTTCTAATAACGGTGCAAATGATTTGCTTTCTGTTAAAACAAATTCTAAAAAAATATGTCTTGTTCCGTTTGTCAAAGCAATTGTTATTAGCGTAAGCATAAAAGACAAAAAGATTGTAATTAATAATCTGGAAGGGCTTTTGGAATGAAGTTTGATGTAATGACGCTTTTTCCTGAAATGATTGAGAGTTATTGCAGTTTCAGTATTATGAAACGTGCCTGCGAAACAGGTATAATCCTTGTTAATACAATAAATCCCCGTGATTTTACTCTGGATAGGCATAAAAAAGTTGATGATACTCCATACGGCGGCGGGGCTGGAATGGTTTTAATGGCTCAACCTTATATAGATGCTTACGAAAGTATTGTGCGTGCTGATAATTCGATTACGCTAATGCTCTCTCCGCAGGGTGAACCATTAAATGACAAACTTGTAAACGAACTTGCACAGTATGAACAAATTATTATGATGTGCGGTCATTATGAAGGTTTTGATGAAAGGATACGGGATATAATTAAGCCCAAAGAAATATCTATAGGTGATTTTGTCCTTACTGGCGGAGAACTTCCTGCACTTTGTCTGATAGATGCAGTAAGCAGAAAAATTGAAGGAACTCTTGGTAAGATTGCGTCCGCGGATGAAGACAGTTTTTCAAACGGCCTTCTTGAATATCCGCATTACACTAAACCGCGAGAATACAGAGGTTTAAAAGTCCCTGATGTTCTTTTAAATGGAAATCATAAGGATATTGCAGAGTTTCGTCTGCAAAAATCTCTGGAACGCACAAAACAAAAACGTCCGGATTTATATGAACATTATTTAAAAGAGGCGGATTGATTTTTTATTTAAATCTTGAATTTAGCAAATTCGGACTGCCTGCTCCAAAAATATCGCGTACAAGTTTAATGCCACCGTATACTAAAAGTCCGAGCCCGGCTCCCTTACAAATTTTTCCGTGCTTTTTAACTCCGGCAAGAAGTGCGGTTAAGCCTAAGCCCAGAGGAACAACCCCTGACACAAGCATTTCTCCGAGTCCGCTAAAATAGCCCGCTGCCGAGTTAAAGAAGTTTAAGAAATTGTTTTCAAGCTCAAGATTAAATAACTTCTTTTTTAATTTCGATTGAATTGTACTAGGTTCGGAAAGATAAAGCGTATTTGTTGCAAACGAGGCTGTGCGGTTAGCTTCACTCGTTTGTGAATAGGTATCAGCTCTTAGTTTTCCAATAACATGAGCATCATAAGCAACCATACCTACAGCAGCAGCTCCTGCTGTTTTTGCAAGGTATTTCCCATAATTATTTTTAATTGCTGATGTTATTTTCTTTACCGAGAATCCCATTTTTTACCTACTTTTTATCTTCTGTCTTTTTAGGTTTATCTTTTACTTCAAATTCTTTTTCTACATTTTTTCCTGCCATTTTTAAAAGGATATTCGCAGCAGTCTTTGCGTCCTGTCCGTAACTTGTTTGACCTGTCTGCATCTTTTGCAGAACCCCTACTGTATAATCATTACCGGTGCATTGTCTTGAATCCAGAACGCCAAGGGCAAGCATCTTTACAGGCTGGTAAGGATCTTGAAGCATTTTGTTTACAAGAGCTGTTAAAGCTGGATCTTCTTTTCGGGAGTCATCTTCCTGTAATCTTGCTACAACCTCTTTTGCGCCCATCATACGAACTTCTTTATCCTGATTATTTAAATAGTTTTCAAGTGTTTTAATATATTCATCTGTTAATTGAACAATTTGTCTTTTTTCAGTCTTTTTCGCTTCTTCTTTTTTTGTTTCGGCAGTTTGAGGCTGTTTATTTTCAACAGCACCCAGAGGAGTTGTATTGTTAAACTGCTGTGTATAATAGTTTGAAGGATAACACCCCGTAGGTGCCTGTCCTGACTGATAGGACGGAGCATTTACGTTATAAACAGGTGAAGGCCCGCCAGGTGTTGCAACAGAAGGATTAAATATTTGAATATTTACTCCTGCATAATTTGGATTTTGAGGAGGAATATTTATTGCAGGAGGAGTTACATAGTTCTGTTGCAGAGCCTGCGGTGATGTATTTTGAACCGATTGTACCTGAGGCTGCTGCTGTGTAATCGTTTTAGGCTGTGTTACAGCCTGATTTTGTTGAACTGCACTTTGCATATAATACTACCTTTTCACTACCTAATATATAAAAGTATTCTAATCCAAAAATATTGCGTAAATTTGTTCTTTTTTAAGAAATGTAACAAGGTTTTTTTATTATTAGCATGCCGCACTATAATAAAAATATGGTTAGTTATGAAGAAAATTATTTAAATAAGCGTCCTCAAAGGTTATGTCATATGTGCGGCAGGTGTTGCAGGGTTGTAACAACCTCTAAGACTTATTTCGAGTTGAAACATTTGGAAGCACAGGGGGATGAAGGAGCAATTGATTTTTTAAAAATATTTGTGCCGTATCCTTCAATTGAAGCCGCACGTGAGGTCGATAAAGAGCTTGTCGATAATGTAATTGAAAAAATGTCAGAAGCTGATGATTTTGATATAAATAAAATAACTTTTTACGGGTGTAAATATCTTCTTGATGATAATACGTGCCCTATTTATGAAGAACGTCCTGCACTGTGCAGACATTGTCCGTCAACTCCGTGGGCTATTGTTCCTCCCGGCTGCGGTTTTGAGGCATGGTTGTTTTTAAAACGTGAAGAGGCAAAACAAAAAGTACGCAAAGCAAAAGAAGATTATCTGGAACTTCAGCTTTTAAAAACTAAAACTAAAGATCCGGATAATCTTAAAAAAATTGAGTCAGTTGAAAATAAAATTAAACATACAATTGAACTGTATAAAAAATACGGTTCTGAAAACTGGTAAAATTAGCAAACTGAGATTTTATCCAGTTTTGAACGATAGAAATCTGTATTAATGTTTAATCTGTCGCCTATATCAAGAAGCATTTCAACAAGATGTTTATCTTTTGTGCGCTTTGACTGAACACTCAACTCGATGATTTCGTCAATTCTGTGATAAATTTTAGTGAAATAAGTATTTTGAGCTTCTGATATATCAATTTCCAGTTCAAGTTTTTGAGCATAATCAAATAGTTCCAACAAGACCTCAGCCTGTTGAATTTCAAGTCCGTAGGTAAGTCTGTTAAGATTTTGAATAATTTTTTTTGAAAAAATATTGTTGGAAATTGTTTTATCCAGCTTAATTCCCATTTTTTTAGCTTCATAATTAATGTCAGTGGCCTGCTGTGTTATACCGGGCTCCACAAAACCTCCTGAATGCATTATTAAGTCATTAAATTTTCTGCTGAGAGCATAACCGGCTGAAATTTTGAATTCATCAGGAATAGCCAGACCTAAATTTTGCATATGATAAATTGAACCTTTTCCTTCTTCATACATTTCTTCATAGGTTCTTGCGAATTTTTGCATTTTCCCTTTAAGAAGTATTTGAAGAATTTTTCTTCTTTCTTCAATAAATATATCTTTGAGCGTAAAGTATTCTTTTCCGAAAAATTCGTCCAGTGCTCTGATAATTTCGGTGAGAGGGTTAAGAAGGAAAGTTTTAATCAGTTCAGCTTTCATACCGGCGTATTCATTTTCGTCGGAAAATTCTTTTATTGCACAATGGAAATCCCCCGCAGAATATTGCATTAAAGCAAACATAAGATTAGATTTTTGTAGTGTTATTTTAGATTGAACTTCAATATGCCCTACAACAAAGCTTGAATTTCCTTTTTGTACTCTTTGATAATCATGTTTTGTAACTTTGTAACAGTAAACATATTCTTCATCTTCAAAATCCTGATAAAGTGAAGACACAGCCCAAAGACTGGCTATCTGCTTCATTGTAATAATTGAAGGCTTAACAAAGCGTTCAAAAATATCTTTACCTGTGCCGTATTCTGCAATATTACTTTTTGCTTCGGATAAAAGTTCAAGAAAATGTTTTTCAAGGTCTTTTTTAGTAAATGACGCAGCAAGCTGCATAGCACGGGCAGCATATTTCATAATTTGTACAGTTTCAATTCCTGATATTTCAGAGAAGAACCAGCCGCAGCTTGTGTACATTAGAAGTGCCTGACGCTGTATTTCAAGCAATTCCATAGCTTTAACCTTCTGATTGTCTGTTAAATCAGGCAAGAAATTTTCGCGTTGAAATTTATTGACAGTATGGCTTCCGCGGTCAAGAATTACTGAAATATAATTATTTCTGACTTCCCATGGATTCGTAAAATATTTAACACCTTCTGCTTCATATATTTTTGAAAGTTCATCTCTTAAGTAATCAAGAGCTTCTCTGAGAGGTTTTCTCCATTTTTGATTCCACCCCGGATGACCTCCTGTTGAGCAGCCGCAGTCCTCTTTCCAACGACCTACACCATGGAAGCAGCTCCAGCTTGAGGCCTGTTTAATATCCGCTTCATAATCACTTTTATATTTATCAAGATATTCGGCATAGTTGGTTATGGTAAATCCTTCGTCTTTTGCCTTTATCTGTAGCACATAAGCAAGAGCCATATCTCCGAATTTTGTGTGGTGTCCGTAACTTTCGCCGTCTGTTGCGATATTGATTAGCTGAGGGTAATCTCTTAGGTCGGAAACACCTTCTTTTAATCTTTTAATAAATTTATTGCCGTCTTTTAATAATTCATCAAAAGCTACCGAACGGGAAATAGCACCGTCATAAAAGAATAAATCAATAAATTTACCCGGAGCTGATTTGATATAATATCTGTAAGAGCGTGCCGGGTCTATATTACCCCAGCTTACATCCTGCCAGTCTTTAGCCCCTTCTTTTCTTATCTTAAGAGCCTGATATGGAGAAAGAACCGTGAATTTAATACCATTTTCTTCAAGAACTCTTAAAGTATCGTCATCAACCGCAGTTTCCGCTAGCCACATTCCTTCGGGTTTTCTTCCGAAACGATATTCAAAATCTCTTATGCCCCATTTTACCTGAGTTTGTTTGTCTCTTTCGTTAGCGAGCGGCATAATTATGTGGTTATAGACCTGCGCCATTGCATTACCGTGGCCGTCATGTTCCGCAATACTTTCTATATCGGCCTTAATGATTCTTTCATAAGTATGCGGTGCAAATTTTTCCATCCAGGATAATAATGTAGGCCCGAAATTAAAACTCATATGAGCGTAATTATTTGTCATATCAAGAATTTTGTTACGGCTGTCAACAATTTTTGATACAGAGTTAGGATTATAGCACTCTTTATTTATTCGTTCGTTCCAGTCATGAAACGGCAGCGCGCTATCTTGAAGCTCTATTGCTTCCAGCCATGGATTTTCTCTTGGCGGCTGGTAAAAATGTCCATGAACAGTTAAAAAAACTTCTTTTTTATTATTTTTTGTATCTTTTGTTTCCATATCTTAACTCCGTATTAATAAAGCTTACTTTTCAGTTTTTGCCTGTGTGCTTATTACCGTAAATTTTTCAGCATCCATCCATACGTCACCTAACGCATTTGAAAAGACATGTCCGGAAACTTCAATTTCATCACCTGAATTCAAATCAATATGTTTTTCTGCTTCTTTTCTGTCTAAGAATATTTTTAACTCGGAAAGAGGTACGTTATGGGTTAAAACGTCATTACGTTGAATGAGAAATGTAATAAATTTTTCGGAACTTCTGAATGCAGGCTTGTAATCAAGTCCCAGAGTAGAATACTTATCAAATTTAGCTTTAAATTTAATATTTTTATTTAGATAAGGTTTCGGGTTGCTTACCATAACGACAGGGTTAACGGCTTCATAAGTTTTTGCCGGAGCCGTAGCTATAGCTCTCGTGGCAGCCGGTATAACCGGACTTTTTATTCTGACCGGAGCCTGCTGAGCGTATGTCAAAGTATTAATACCCAATCCTAAAATCATTATAAAAGCGATTGATAAAGTTCTAAATTTATTCATCCTGAAAGACCTCTCCTTATATACTTAACAATAATATATTATCACACATATAATATTTTGTAACTACCCTACAAGAGAATAAACTTGAAAAAAGGCAAAGAATCGTTTATACTTAATATAAAAAAGGAGGAAGCGATGCAAAAGATAGCAATAGCGTGGATTACGGGGGGGGGGGCAACCTAAACCCTTTACAGAGAAGGCATTTACCACCAAACCTCCGTAACAAGCATCCGAAAAGAAAGCCGTGCCGACTGACACGGTGAATTTTGCTGCAAAAAATGATAAACTGAAAAATGGTATATACAAACGGAGGTAAGAT
>ERZ779843.619-NODE-619-length-51818-cov-4.374959_pt1 | contig 51818 bp, 46 predicted proteins | sample MGYA00511560_ERZ779843 | MGnify/ENA primary metagenome ERZ779843 (study PRJEB29588, sample SAMEA2158062) | human gut metagenome | biome: human gut; feature: human-associated habitat; material: faeces | place: Denmark | collected 2008/2010 ... | reverse complement strand
AGAATTTTCGAGAATCGTATGTGTTTCACTGTTTAGTTATCAAGGTTGTCTGTCTCGCGACAGCTTATTTACTTTATCACATCTGTTTTTCTTTGTCAAGCACTTTTTTAAGTTTTTTCAAAGTTTTTCGGACTCTTTCGATTTCTCGAAATGCTCCTCAGATGTATGACTGTCAGCTCTGTTCAAGCGACTTGGTTACTTTAACATGTTTGTTTTAAGTTGTCAAGCACTTTTTGGAATTTCTTTTTTCTTTCAGAAATCTATTTAAATTGTTTTTATCTTACGAACAATTATTCCCGACAGCTCATCTAATATAACACCGAAAAGCCACAATGTCAACAGTTAATTCCATAATTTGACAATCTTTTTATTTTCATGCCATATATGCCATAAAACAGGACTCTTTTCACTGCAAAATACTACATCATCCCCTTTAGATATTCCAACAATATCTTCGTCACAACCGAGTTCATTGTTTTTACAAATGCCAACCCAATAATTCTGGATCTCCCCGGTTCAAGAGGTCTGCTCTCTACATCATTGGCAAACGCCTTCATAACCAGCTTCTGTGAGATCGTCACTCCCAGCCCATTTTTCACAAATGCCATAATAAGCGTATCATCACGAAAACTGTAAGAAGTCTTTGGCTCCTTCCCACATCTTTCCAATAAATGCAAAATATCATTATCACATCCCGGAGTCTCTATAATGAAAGGATACTCCAACAGTTCTTCCAGTCTCACACTTTTCTTTTCTGCAAGAGGATGATTTTTCTGCATCACAGCACAGAGAGGATCCTCACATAATGGATAAAACTTCAGATTATCTGCAACGATCGAAGACAGAAATCCGCAGTCCACCTGCCCATGTATGATCCAGTCTCTGATCTCATCATAATTTCCATCAAAGATCTGCACCTCAACCTGTGGATAATTTCTGTTAAAATAATGGATCACTTCCGGCATCCACATTGCAGTTACACTGGAAAAGCTTCCTATTCTGAGTTTTCCTTCTATTTTATGATTAATATTAAAAGCAGCCTGTCTAAGTTTATCTTTCTGATTTGTCATCTCCTGTATATAAGGCATCAGCATTCTTCCATTATCCGTCAGAGTTACACCTTTTTTAGCTCTTGCAAATAACTGTACTCCCAGTTCCTCCTCAAATCCGGCCATCATTTGACTGATTCCCGATTGTGTATAGTTTAGCGCCTCTGCTGCTTTCGAAAAACTTCCAGTCTCACATACCTTCAAAAAAATTTCATATCTGTCTCTGATTTCCTTCATTTACGATCCTTACTTCTTGTCTGTTTTTATCCATTACTTTTTTTAATGTATACTAGCAAAAACATTCATTTTACTTATATATTAACATATGTTATCGTACTTATGCAAACATAAATCATACAGGAGATTATCTATTATGGAAAGGAAATCAAATCATTTTTCAGGACAGCTCGGGTTTGTCCTTGCCGCAGCCGGCAGTGCTGTAGGAGTAGGCAATTTATGGAGATTCCCATATCTTGCAGCTAAAGATGGAGGCGGTCTGTTTTTAATCATTTATTTTATACTTGTACTTACATTTGGATTTACCCTGCTTACATCTGATATCGCAATCGGCCGCCGCACTCAGAAAAGTGCGATCGGTGCTTATGCTGAAATGAAGCCCAAGTGGAAATTCTTAGGCATTCTGACTTTTCTTGTACCTGTTCTTATTATGACTTATTACGCAGTGATCGGTGGATGGATCACCAAATATGCTGTAGTCTACCTGACAGGACAGGCAAAGGCTGCTGCAGCAGATGATTATTTTACTTCTTTTATCACATCCTCCACCTCACCTGTTATTTTTGCACTTATTTTCATGGGTGTAACTGCATTTATTGTATACAATGGTGTGCAGGATGGTATTGAAAAAGTATCCAAATGGATGATGCCGGTTCTTCTGGTACTCGTTGTCATCATCTCCATTTATTCCCTGACTCTGAAACATACAGATTCTTCCGGCCAGGTACATACCGGGATCCAGGGATTTCTTTATTACCTGACCCCAAATCTTGAGGGGCTTACTGTACAGCGATTTTTACAGATTTTACTGGATGCAATGAGTCAGCTGTTCTTCTCTCTCAGCGTGTCCATGGGAATCATGATCACCTACGGTTCTTATGTAAAACCTGATGTTAACTTAAACAAGGCTGTTAATCAGATTGAAATTTTTGACACAGGAGTGGCATTTCTTGCAGGTGCCATGATCATCCCTGCTGTATTCGTATTTTCCGGAACAGAAGGAATGGGAGCCGGTCCAAGCCTTATGTTTGTTTCTCTCCCAAAAGTCTTTGCAGCCATGGGAAAAGCAGGCATATTTGTAGGAATCCTCTTTTTCGTAACTGCTATTTTTGCAACACTGTCATCCTGCATCTCTGTGTTGGAATCCATCGTTGCAAACTGTATGGAAATCTTCCACACAGGCAGAAAAAAAACTGTTTCTGTTTTATCTGCAGTTTATCTTGCTGCTTCTGCGATCATTGCTTTGGGATACAGCATTTTCTATGTAGAAGTGGAACTGCCCAATGGCTCTACAGGACAGCTGCTTGATATTATGGATTACATCAGCAACAGTGTTATGATGCCATTTATCGCATTACTTTCCACCATCCTGATCGGATGGGTTATGACACCTGATTATGTCATTGATGAAATGGAACGAAACGGCAGCAGATTCCGCAGAAAAAAACTTTATCGAATCATGATCCGCTATGTTGCGCCGGTTATGATGTTTATCCTGTTTTTACAGTCAACAGGAGTTCTCTCATAAGCAAAAACTTAATATAACAAAAAAGGAATCTGTTTTCCTGGAAAAGTTTTGAAATAAATACCAGTAAAAACAGATTTCTTTTTTATTCAATCACTGACACTCATAAAAACAAATGAATTTATATGCCTGACCCCTGCAAAAATTCCTGCACTGCGCAAAGCGATCCCAGAATCTCTTCTGCGAGGGACTTCATCTCCTCCGTCACCTCCATCAGATCCGGCACCATGATCGGATGCATCCCTGCTGCATAAGCCGCCCTGATTCCATTATGAGAATCCTCAATCACATAACAATTCTCCGGTCTGGTCCCCAGTCGTCTGCAAGCCTCCAGAAAAATATCCGGTTCCGGCTTACTCCGTTCCACCATATCTCCCCCGACAATCTGATCAAAATATCCCAGCAGCCCGCCATCTGAAATCTCCGAACGCACCAGTACCTCCCGGGTAGAACTGGCAAGCCCAATCTTAAATCCCCTCATCTTCAGATATTTCAAAAGCTCCTCAACCCCCGGCTTCTTTGCCAGTTTGCCTCCGGAAGCATGACTGAAAAACACCTCTGCCATCTCCGCTTTATATTCCTCATACGGAAAATCTTCACCATAATGCTTCAGAAAAACCCCTTTACTTACAACACTGTTTGTTCCCAGACACTCATGACATGCCGCCTCAACTCCTGCGATTCCATGACGTTCTGCCACTTCTTTCCACGCTTGAAGCACAAGAATCTCTGAATCAAAAATCACTCCATCCATATCAAATATCACTGTATCAATCCCACTCGCCATAACTTTTGATCCTTTCCTCTTTCTCTCTGTCAGCAGACTTTCTCAGGCAAAAATATCTTTGACGACAGTCTGATCGACTTATTCAAACCATATATAAGCCAGTAGTCTGACAATCTATTTTTTCATAATATAACCAATCGCATCACGAATCTGCGACACATAAACCAAGTTGCTCCCTTCCACTTTTCCAACAGAAGACCTACACACTTCCGGAAGCACAACTGTTCCAAATCCCAGTTTTTTCGCCTCCTGCACACGCTGGCCTGCCATATTCACTGCGCGGATTTCACCACTCAGGCCAACCTCGCCAAACACCATCACATTATCAGGAATCACAATATCCTTCGCACTGGAAACAATCGCCAGACAGATTCCAAGGTCAATTGCCGGCTCTGTCATCTTCATTCCCCCTGCAATATTGACATAAGCATCCGATGCAGCCAGACGGAGTCCGACTTTCTTCTCAAGCACAGCCATAAGGAGATTCACTCTGTTAAAATCAGTTCCCACCGCTGTCCGCCTCGGAATCCCGAAATTACTCTGGCACACAAGTGCCTGAATTTCAACCAGAATCGGCCGGGTTCCTTCCATAGAACACGCCACAACAGAACCCGACGCATCCTCCGGTCTGCCATTCAGCATATATTCCGACGGATTCTTCACTTCCTCAAGACCTGTATTACACATTTCAAAAACACCAATCTCATTCGTAGATCCAAAACGGTTCTTTACTGCACGCAAAATACGGTAAGATGCGTGGCGATCTCCTTCAAAATAGAGCACGGTATCTACCATATGCTCCAGCACTCTCGGACCTGCCACATTTCCTTCTTTCGTCACATGACCTACAATAAAAATGGACACCCCCATCCCCTTTGCGATCTGCATAAGGATATTGGTAGATTCTCTCACCTGAGAGACACTTCCCGGTGCCGAACTTACATCTTCGTGAAACATAGTCTGAATGGAGTCGATCACAACCACATCCGGTTTTCTGCGCTCGATCACCTCACGTATCACTTCCAGGTTCGTCTCACATAAAAGCTGCATCTTATCCGTAAACTGCCCGATACGATTAGCTCTCAGCTTAATTTGTCTCAGAGATTCCTCGCCTGAAATATAAAGAACCGAAACCTGCTTCTCTGCCAGATTCCTGCACACCTGTAAAAGCAGCGTTGATTTTCCGATTCCCGGATCTCCTCCCACTAAAACAAGGGAGCCGGGGACGATACCGCCGCCCAGCACCCTGTCAAGTTCACCAATCTGAGTTGTCTGCCGTTCATCTTCTGACAGGCTAATGTCTTTAAGGATCACCGGTTCCTGCCTTTTTTCTGATGATTTCATTACTCCAGAAGAGGATGGCTTCTTTGTGGAAACTGTCTCTTCCACAAAGGTGTTCCAGGACTTGCATCCCGGGCACTGCCCCATCCATTTTGCGGATTCATATCCGCACTCCTGGCAAAAATATACCGTCTTTTTATTTTTCAGCATTTTACAATCTTTACTTCTACTCTTGCAGCATTGCCAAGTTCCACGCTAAAGGAAAGTTTACCGCCCAGGTTTGTTTTCATCTTACCTGTGCTTGCCTGTTCAATAAATACTTCATATTCTGTATCCGGCTCCATCTCCACTGTGATCTGTGCATCTTCCGGTCCCTCTACATGGAAATCCATCTGAGCTTCACTCTGTGTAAGATTAAATACTGCTGTTCCCGGAACTGATTCGTAAACGAACATTCCGTTTCTCTCGAGCTTGGTAATCTCCTTAAAAGTTTTTACTTTATACATATCGCCCTGATGCTGATAGTCTGATAATTTAGACTTCTGTGCAAGCTCATAGTCACCAAAGCTGATTGCTCCATTCTCTTCTGTACGGATTAATTCTTTTACTACTGCCATTTCCTATGTCCTCCTAAGACTCTTTTGTTTGCCGCTCCACCGGTTCATCTGCCGATGCCGTACAGTTTTTCACTATCTCTGTACTTTTCCGACATTTTATGTGCTTATTATATAATACATTCACTTTTTTGACCAGTATCTCACTGATTTTTTTATACTAATTTCACAATTTCTGTGAATCATGTGAGTCCTCTGCTTTAATTGTAAATATCTGTCTGCTCAGAGATTTCTACTGTTTTTTCACTTCAAATGCAATCTCGTTTTTATGAAGTTTCACCTGTACACTATCTCCACGTTTTACTCTGCCTTCCAGAATCTCGTTTGCAAGCGCATCTTCTATCTTACTCTGAATTGCACGACGCAGCGGTCTGGCACCATATTTATTATCAGAACCTTTTTCTGCAATAAAATCTTTCACAGCATTTGTCACTGTAAGATGAATTTCCATCTGTTCTGCGCATCGTTTCTCCAGTGTTTTAAGAAGCAATGTCACAATTTTCCGGATATCTTCTTTATTCAGCACATGGAACACCATGATATCGTCAATTCGGTTCAGGAACTCCGGTTTGAAAATCCGGCGCACTTCTTCCATCACACCGCCTTTCATTCGTTCATAGTCTTTCTTCTCATCATTATCAGACATGAATCCCAGACGTTTCGGTTCCATAATCGCCTGTGCCCCTGCGTTGGAAGTCATAATAATAATCGTCTGTTTGAAGTCGACTTTTCTTCCCTGTGCATCTGTAATATGACCGTCATCCAGCACCTGTAAAAGTATATTAAACACATCCGGATGTGCCTTCTCAATCTCATCAAAAAGCAATACACTGTACGGATTTCTGCGGACCTTCTCACTGAGCTGGCCGCCTTCTTCATATCCTACATATCCCGGAGGAGAACCGATCAGCTTGGAAACACTGTGTTTCTCCATATATTCGGACATATCTACACGAATCATCGCCTGTTCACTTCCAAAGACAGCTTCTGCCAGAGCCTTGGAAAGTTCTGTCTTACCAACACCTGTAGGTCCAAGGAAAAGGAAAGAACCAATGGGACGGTTCGGATCTTTAAGTCCTACTCTTCCCCGTTTCACTGCCTGCGCAACAGCTTTTACTGCCTCATTCTGTCCGATCACACGTTTATGAAGTTCTTTCTCCAGACGAGCAAGACGTTTGGTTTCTCCCTCTGTCAGTTTCTGAAGAGGAATCTTTGTCCAGTCAGAAATCGTCTCTGCAACAGCAGCTTCATCTACAACAAGTTTCTTCCTCTTATTTCTACGTTCAGTCTTAATGCGGATTTTCTCCATTTCGGCTTCCACTTCATTTTGGCGTACCTGTGCTTTTTTTGCGCGTTCAATATCTGCAGTCTTAACTGCCTGTTCTTTCTCCTCACGAAGTTCATTCAGTTCCAGTTCATATTGTTCCATTTCAGGTGCTGACTGATAACCCGCAAGCTGAACCTTTGATGCTGCTTCATCAATAATATCAATTGCCTTATCCGGAAGAAAACGGTCATTGATATATCTTTGTGACATTTTTACTGCTGCCTCAAGTGCCTCATCTTCAATCTTTACCCCATGATGGTTCTCATAATATGGACGCAGACCTTTAAGGATCTCAACAGTCTCCTCTGAAGATGGTTCTTCCACTGTCACAGGCTGGAATCTTCGTTCCAGTGCTGCGTCTTTTTCAATATATTTACGGTATTCCTCCAGAGTAGTCGCGCCGATAAGCTGAATCTCACCTCTGGAAAGAGAAGGTTTCAGGATATTAGAAGCATCCAGTGCTCCCTCCGCTCCACCTGCTCCGATGATGGTATGGATTTCATCAATGAACAGCAGAATTCCCTGATGTTCTTTTACTTCCTGGATCACATTCTTAATGCGTTCCTCAAATTCACCTCTGTATTTGCTTCCCGCAACCATGCCGGAAAGATCTAACACAACAAGACGCTTATCCTTCACTGTATCCGGAACCATTCCCATAACGATGCGCTGTGCAAGTCCCTCTACAATGGCAGTCTTACCTACTCCGGGTTCCCCTGTCAGACACGGATTATTCTTCGTACGTCTGCTCAGAATCTGAATCAGTCTGGTAATTTCTTTATCACGCCCTATCACAGGATCCAGTTTTCCCTCTGCTGCAAGCTGTGTCAGGTCACGACTGTACTGATCCAGCGTAGGGGTACTGGTCACTTTTTTGTTTCCCGCATTCCTTGCGTACTGAAATTCCTCTGCAATGGTATCATTGTCAAATCCCATAGCTGTCAGGATAGCCGCAAACAACTTCTGGATATTTACTCCCATTGTAAAAAGCAGTCTGGTTGCTACGCAGTCTGTCTCTTTCAGAAGCGAAAGCAACAGGTGCTCTGTTCCGCAAAGACATTCCATACTCTCAGCATCTTCCTTCGCCTGTTCAATGATCCTTCTTGCTCTCGGGCTGTACTGGGGATCTTTTGTTTCTGCTGCCGCAGTATTGCCCTGAACCGGTGTAACCAGGCTGCTGATAAGTTCCCTGAGTTTTTCTTCTTCTACGTTAAATTCCTGCAGCACTTTTCCTGCAGTGCCTTCAGGTTCTTTCAAAAGACCTGCAAGAAGATGTTCTGTTCCGATATATCCATGTCCACAGGTTTTCGCAGTTGTCTTTGCCAATTTGAGGGCATTCTCTGCCTGTCTGGTAAATTGTCTCTCCATGTCCTCTGCCACTCCAAATATGTTTAAATATACTCAAACACATCGAGAAATTGAAGTCCTCACGAATACTTCTTACTGCTTCATTGTGTATGTTTTGACGATTGCAGGCAATACGCTACTCACAGGTTCTTGTACACTCCACAGTCGTTAATTCCCAAAATAGCCTTCGGTACATACTTACATTTGCTTTTAATCATGCAATCCTGTAAGTTTTAGCATCTTTTAAATTAAGTGCCGCATTGAGATCCCTGTCTGCAACATAGCCGCATTCACATCTGTAAATTCTATCTGAAAGCTTTAAATTTTTCCTGACAGAACCACAATGGTGACAGGTCTTTGAAGACGGATAAAATCTATCTGCTACCCTTAATTCAATGCCGTTTTCATCACACTTGGCTTTAAGCCTTGTTCTAAATTCATAAAACTTCTGAGATGCAACAGCTTTTGAAAGACACCTGTTTTTCATCATTCCTTTTACATTTAAATCTTCAATCGTTATGTAAGACGGTTTGGTTTTCACTATCTCAGCGATTGTCTTGTTAATGTAATCCGTACGGATATTATCCATTTTATGATGAAGTTTTTGTACCTTAAGCTTTTGTTTCTGTATATTTGCTCTTTGAGTGGACTTTCCTTTCTTTAAATTTTCATATTTTCGGGAAAGACTTCTCTGTTCCCGGATCAGTTGTTTTTCAAGTTTCTTTAATCCTGCCGATTTGTTGATGTTCCTGTATGTCTTTCCATTTGAAACAATGGCAAAATCTTTTAGTCCAAGGTCTATACCAATTCCCTCGTTTGAGTTATTGTCGATATTGATATCAGGAATCTCTACAAGAACAGAAACATAAAATCTGCCAGCCTTAACAGACACTGTACCACTTCTGATCATATATCCATCCTTTGTTGTTGGGATATATCCTTTTTCTTTGATACGGACCCAGCCCAGGGTTGGGATCTTAAGTCTGTGCCTTTCGCATTGACAATCCTTTGGGTTATTTCTGACGAAATACATCTTCACATCAGATTTACCTTTCTTTTTAAATTTAGGAAAATCACTCTGATGTTTAAAAAATCTTGTAAAAGCAGTACATCCATCTTCGATAGACTTTTTTACGGCTTTTGAATACACTTCCCTGATCCATGTTTTGTCAGGATTATCCGGAATGTATTCGTTGTTAAGCCATAGACTAAAGTCCTTACCAGTCATAAACTTTTCACCATTATCATGCAGAGCTTTGTTGTGACCAAGGTAGAAGTTATAGACATATCGGCAAGTGCCTATCGTCCTGCGGATCCTGGCTTTCTGTTCTTCAGTTGGGTTGATTTCCGTCTTGAAGCTCTTTAGCAATCTCTTCATCCCTTTCTATTTGTTATTAATACTTACGAAGTCCGTACAATCTGCAGGAAAAAACATGAAGTATAGATACAATATCCTGTACAAGTTCTTCTTGCGGTGATAGTTCTTCATTGTTCACTATAGTTGTGTTGAACTTCATACAGAATTTTTCAAACCAGTCATATCCAAATCTGATAAATCTGTCTTTATGTGTAACTATGATGGTTTTAATTGTTTGTTCCATCACTTCATCTAACAGCTGATTCCACTTTTTGCGGTTATAGTTTAAACCACTGCCATACTCTTCAATACATTGGTCTACAATCACTCCTCTGGCATTACAGAATTGACGTAAAAACGATACCTGATCCTGTAAATCATCCTTTTGATCTCTTGTAGAAACTCTTGCATAAATAACAATTTGTCGAGTATCATTCTCTGTATCTATGCCTTTGAATTGAAGATATTGATTGTAAGTATAATAACGCCTGTCAGTTGGAGTTCGATTTGCTTTTAGCGTTCCTTCCCTGTCCCAACGCTGTAATGTTTTCACAGAGACACCTAATAATTCAGCAAAATCTTTTGTTTTATAATTAGTGATATTCGATGTGTTTTCGATGTGTTCATAGCAATACCTCCATGAGCATATTTCAACACATTTAATCACTAATATCAATATTATCGATCACTTAAAAATCCTCCTATCTGTCTTTATTATATTCATCAAAAATCTCATCAATAAGCTGATGTACTTCCTCTCTGGTCACACTCTTACAGCATCCTCTGGCAAGAGCTACCATAAGATTCTGCTTTAGTTCTTCTAAGGCTTTTCTTTTATTTACATCAATGGAAATCACTGCACCACGTCTGCGGTCGATAGTGACAAATCCCTCCTGTCGCAACAGTGAATATGCTTTATTTACTGTATGCATATTTATCCCAACTGTATCTGCAAGCTGTCTCACTGATGGCAGTGTATCTCCCTCCTGCAGTCTTGACGTAGCAATCCCCATGATGATCTGATTGGTCAGCTGGATGTAAATGGCTTCATCACTGCTGAAATCTATTTCTATCATCATACGTTTTCTTCTCCTTTTTGTGTTACACATATCCTAGCACAAACCAACATTTTTTGCAACAGAAAGACGTATTGCTGTATTATTTTTCAAAACAAAAAGGGGTGTACTGCCATGTTCTCACACAGCATGCACACCCTTTATCTTCTTTCTGTCAACTGAATTTCATCTACATGACTTGATTATTTTAAGCCAATGATCTTATTGAGCTGTTCTCTGTTCAGAACAAGGTTAAAGCCTAATGGATTAACTGCATAAGCCATTGCCTTATCGATTAACAGCTCCGGAAGTTTTGCAAACGGTACTTTCGCAATACGCAGCTTCTGACCTTTTGTAAACTTCTCAAGTTCCATAACGTCTGTAAATACAGGCTGGAGAATTTCTTCTTTTTTATTTTTGAGATACGGAATATTGATCTTCTTAGGATCTTCAGGATCTACATTCATAGCAACCAGATATTCGGATTTCTTCAGGTTTACGATCAGTTCTTCCTCAAGCTCACGAAGATTTCCATGCTGATCCTTCTCTACCGGACGGCGGAGTTCCTGCATAAAGTAAATGCCGGAAAGCTCCAGTGTAGGATTCAGAAGCGGTCTCTTAGCCGGCTCAATCTTGCTCATATCTGCCTGTTTTGCAATATCAGGAAGATCAATCTCAATCTTATCTTCACCATCTACCCATACAACTGTATTTACGCCAATTGCATAGAAAGTTCCATATAATCTGGGATAATCCTTCTTGGTAAATTTCATACCCATAAGAAGAACCTTTTCTTCCAGCATTTTTTTGCCGAATTCTTTGATTCCTTCTTCTGTTGAAAAAATCCATGCCTGATCATTAAATGTCTCTTCATCACATTTCACATACGGAAGCTTTGTAGCCTGTGAATATGCCACAAAAATCTCCTCTCTGGTCTGTAATTCTTTGATTGCTTCTTCTTTGCTGATTCCCATGCTCTTATCCTCTCTGTCTCATTTCTTTTATGATCTTCTGTATTTTCTTATCTACATAATTTCTGTTCATAAATTTTCCCCTGCTGTCCGGAGTTCGATTACGTTTCTGTTTTACAGCACTGTTTTATTTTATAACAGATTGCATGAAAAGTAAAGAAAATAGCCTATATTATTTATGCAAAAACATTTACAAAAAAATCAGAAAACAGTCCGGTCTGGTTTTAAACCTTTCTGTTTTCTGATCTGTTTTACAGTAATCATCCAAAATACATTTTTTCTGAAACTGCAGCACCTCAAAATTATTTATGCTTCATCAATTGCCTTACCAATATCATGGCGCATATATTTATTTGCAAATGTGATCCACTCTGTGGCTTCATAGGCATTTTTTCTTGCTTCCTTCAGGTCTTTTCCTGTAGCTGTGATTCCCAGGACACGACCTCCGTTGGTTACGATCTGACCATCTTTTAATTTGGTTCCTGCATGGAAACAATAATAACCATCCTTACCTTTGAAGTTCTCAAATCCGTACATCGGAATACCTTTTTCATATTTCACAGGATATCCGTCACTTGCAAGGACTACACATACTGCCGCATTATCCTCAAACTGAAGATCTATCTGATCCAGAGTTCCGTTTACACAGGCTTCCATCACTTCGATGATATCGTTCTTCATACGAGGAAGAACAACCTGCGCTTCCGGATCGCCAAAACGGGCATTATATTCCAGAACCTTCGGACCATCCGGTGTAAGCATAAGACCAAAGAAAATGATTCCCTTAAATGGGCGTCCTTCTGCAGCCATTGCGTCCACTGTCGGCTGATATACATATTTCCTGCAGAATTCATCTACCTCTTCTGTGTAGAACGGACTCGGGGAGAAAGTTCCCATTCCGCCCGTATTCAATCCCTGATCACCGTCCTGAGCGCGTTTATGATCCTGTGCGGATGTCATTGTACGGATAGTTTTTCCATCTACAAATGATAACACAGAGACTTCACGTCCTGTCATAAATTCTTCGATGACCATGGTATTTCCGGCATTTCCGAATTTCTTATCTTCCATGATCTCTTTTACGCCGTCTTCTGCCTCTTTCAAATCCTTGCAGATCAGCACTCCCTTGCCGAGTGCAAGACCATCTGCTTTCAGAACAATTGGAAATCTGGCTTCTGTGCGGAGATATTCCAGTGCTTTCTCAGGATCATCAAAATTCTCATATGCTGCTGTCGGGATATTATATTTCTTCATTAAATCTTTCGAGAAAGCTTTAGATCCCTCAAGGATCGCAGCGTTCTTTCTTGGTCCGAATACTTTCAGACCGCGGGCCTCAAATACATCTACGACACCACCGACCAGCGGATCATCCATGCCAATGATCGTAAGATCGATTTCTTTTTCCTGTGCAAAATCAGCAAGTTTCTCAAATTCCATTGCACCGATATCTACACATTCTGCAAGCTCTGCGATTCCTGCATTTCCAGGTGCACAATAAATTTTATCTACTTTCGGGCTTTTTGAAACACTCCATGCAATCGCATGTTCTCTGCCGCCGCTGCCTACAATTAAGACTTTCATTTTATCTTGCCGCTCCTTTTTGTATCTACTCTTCCGTATCGTATTCTTCTATTTCCACTCTTCCATCCACAACCTTCACCTTGCCATTGGCAATGAGATTGATTGCCTTAGGAAGAATTTTCCACTCTGCTTTCTCCATGACACGTCTCTGGAGAACTTCCGGAGTGTCATCAGATTTAATTTTCACTGCTTTCTGAAGAATAATCGGACCGGTATCTGTGCCAGTATCAACGAAATGTACCGTAGCGCCTGTAACACGAACCCCTCTTGCTAACGCTTTCTCATGCACATGAAGTCCGTAATAACCAACTCCGCAGAAAGACGGAATCAGTGACGGATGGATATTAATGATCTTATTTGGATATGCTTCCACGATCATCGGCGGGATTGCTACGAGGAATCCTGCCAGAACGATAAGCTCTACGCCACTCTCTTTCAGCTTTTCCAGAAGTGTTTTGTGAAATTCTTCTCTGCTTTCATACTGTTTTGGAGAAATACATACAGCTTCTATGTTGTGATTCTTTGCTCTCTCTAGCGCATAAGCCTTCGGATTATTGCTGATAACCAGAGAAACTTCTGCATTTGTAATCTTTCCACAGTCAATGGCATCCAGGATAGCCTGCAGATTCGTGCCGCCTCCTGAAACCAGTACACCGACTTTTAACATAAAGTCACTCCCTTTTCACCATCTTCGATACGTCCTACTACGTACGGAGTGTCACCTGCTGCTTTGATCGCTTCCATTGTTTTGTCCACATCTGCTGCATCTACAGCAAGGATCATTCCAAGTCCCATGTTATAAGTATTGTACATCATCTGTTCATCAATATTGCCTTTTTCAGCAAGAAGTTTGAAGATTGGAAGTACCGGATAGCTGTTCTTTTCCACAACTGCACGTGTTCCCTCTTTAAGCATACGCGGAATATTTTCATAAAAACCGCCGCCTGTGATATGACTGCATGCGTGCACACGAACTCCGGCATTTTTAATGCTCTTTAATGCTTTTACATAGATTCTGGTTGGTGCCAGAAGTACTTCACCAAGTGTTGTTCCAAGTTCTTCATAATAAGTATCAAGAGATTCCTTTGTCATATCAAAAACTTTACGGACAAGAGAAAATCCGTTACTGTGAACACCTGTGGATGCCATACCGATCAAAACATCTCCTGCTTTCAGTTCTTCACCTGTGATCATCTCTTTTTTATCGCAGACACCTACTGCGAAACCAGCCAGGTCATATTCGTCTTCCGGCATCAGTCCCGGATGCTCTGCTGTCTCACCGCCGATCAGAGCTGCATCTGACTGCACACAGCCTTCTGCAACGCCGCCTACGATAGCTGCAATCTTTTCCGGATAATTCTTACCACATGCAATATAATCAAGGAAGAATAATGGTTCTCCGCCTGCACATGCAATATCATTGACACACATGGCAACTGCATCAATGCCAATGGTGTCATGCTTGTCCATAACCATAGCAAGTTTTACTTTAGTTCCACATCCGTCTGTACCTGATAATAATACCGGTTCTTCCATTTCTTTGATCTTAGCAAGAGAAAAGGCACCGGAAAATCCTCCCAGTCCTCCAAGCACTTCTTCACGCATGGTTCTCTTTACATGCTCTTTCATCAGCTCTACTGATTTATATCCTGCTTCAATATCTACTCCAGCGGTCTTGTAATCCATGATAATCCTCCGTTTTTACCCCTGATCCTGTTTATGGACCTGAGTTATCTTAGTAATTTTTATATCCGACTTCCTGTAATCTTGCGTCTTTTGCTTCCACCTGTTCTTTTAATTCCTGGCTGTAAGCCTTTAATTTTGCAAGAAGTTCCTCATCTGATGTTGCAAGTATCTTAGCTGCCAGAAGTCCTGCGTTTGCGCCTCCGTTGATAGCGACTGTTGCAACCGGGATTCCTGACGGCATCTGTACGATAGAATAAAGGGAATCTCTTCCTCCCAGAGAAGTGGTGTGCATAGGAATTCCGATAACCGGCATCGGGAAGATTGCTGCGCACATTCCCGGCAGATGAGCTGCCATTCCTGCACCTGCAATGATTACTTTAAAGCCTTTTTCCTCTGCTGTTTTTGCATATTCAAAAAAGACATCCGGTTCCCTGTGTGCGGAAATGATCTTTATCTCGTAATCAATTCCCAGTTTCTCCAGAATGTCTGCTGCTTTGCTCATGATCGGCATATCTGAGTCGCTGCCCATCACAATTCCTACTTTTGCCATGATTATTCTCCTTTTCTTCTCAAGTATTCTCAGACAGACCAGATTTTATCTGTCCGGGACTTTGTTTTTATTTTATTGATAAAAAAAGTACGGTCAGAAAAGATTTTATCAAAACCCTCTCTAACCGTAGATTCTACTAAGATTCCCTTTTTCTGTCAATAAAATTAATGCAAAGAAATATTTTAACGAACTAATAAATTTTTTTGTATTCCGAACTTAATAGGAAAATGCCTTTATTCCCCAAACGGCTCGTTCAGAGCTTCCGTACCCGGAAGGACAAATCTTCCATCTTCAATAATAGAGATCATATCCCCCTCATCATCAATCGTACGGATGCTTCCCAGTTCGTCATATGGAATCGTAATATCTGTGTGACATCCATAATAAGCAAGGCTGACGTCTTCTTTTCGCATCTCGGAAATCTCATTGTCCCTTGCGATGATCTCTTTACCATCCGGATTATAGACCGGAGTATCTTCTGACCAGCTGTAACAGGTATCACCAACTGCAAAATGCGGTCCCATTTTCTCCGCGATCAGAATCGGAAGTTTGTCTGCGATATTATATTTCTGTGCTGCCACATAAGCTGTTGTATTAGTTCCGATCGCAAATTCTCCCATTGCAAGTTTCGGATGATGGAACAGAATATTATCTTCAATATATTTACGGTTCTCTTCCTCTGTCTCAAAATTAGAACAGCTGTAATCGATCACCTGTCCGCAGTCAAACACAAGCTTCAGGTCACAAAACTGCAGTCCGTTAAGATATACTTTTGAAACATGAAGCATTCCGCCTGTTCCTGCAAGCACCGGTGAAGTAAATACTTCACCCAGAGGAATATTTACATCTGCCACACAGTTCTCAAAATTTGTCTGTGTTTTCGCATCTGTTAATGTATGAAGATGAATGAGCAGATCTGTCTCATTCTCTCCCTTTCCCTTGATTTCCACCCATTCACAGGTATCAAGAGTATCTATGATCGTCTGCTGGATCTTCTGATATTTCTTATAATCCAATGTATTGATCTTTACGATCTCGCGGAAAATTTCCGGAAAATCCTCCCCGATCTCAGGTATCGGATAAGCAATGATCGTAAAACTTCTTTCCTCACCTTTGATATAACGATTTGTGATTTGACCGGATTCATTGTCCAGTTCCAGCTGAAGCTTCTGCTGTGCTTCTGTAAACGCCCAGCTTTCCGGTTTACTTACCGGTGAAAACGGCTTCTCTCCAAATGTCTCGATCACAGCCGGTCCGCCATGTACATCTGCCAGATCTGCATATTCATCATAAGAAGTCTGCATGGCACGAAGTTTACGCTTTACAAAATCCGGATCCAGAAACAGCGCACTGTCCTGTCTGTGGTCATAATCAAACTGCGGATTTGCAATTCCTCCTGTAAATCCATTTCTGAACTGATTCCGTCTGTTCACCGCATGAAGTGCATGGCGGTAAATAACCGTCTGCAGCCCCATCTCCCGGAACTGAAGAACAGCCGCTTTTACCATACGCTCAAAGCCAAGATGATAACGTATATTAACCGTTTTCTTCTTTGTAATATCTTTTCTTCCTGTGATGAATCCCATCCGATAGCCTTCTGTATAAGTACGTGCCATCTCATCAATTTCCCTCTGGGAAAGTGAATTCATAAATTCTGCTGTTTTCAGTTCATTTTCCGATACATATTCGCCGGACTGATACAGATAACTCAGATCGCTCAGATCCGAATCCATGATCATTTCAACCACAAAATTATTCTCAGGATCAATCGCCTCTCTGATCCGATTTTCCACCATATCCTGGCAGTAGTCATTCACGTAGGAAACGAGAATTTCTTTCACCTGTTTCTCAGCAGGAATTTCTTCCTGCGTAAATGCAGAATAGATTTCCAGAAACAATTCAAGTACAACCGTAAGATCCCATGCTTTTTTTTCAAACGCATAAGCAATCGTGCCATAAAGTTCTGTATAAAGAAAGGTAAATACTTTTCCGTATTCTCCCAGCATTTTCTGTGCATATGCAGGATTTCCATAAGAATTTTCATAATTTTCGGGCAGAATATCCTGATATAATTCATGATTCTGTTCCTGAAGTTCTTCAAGATTTTTCCCCGCAATTCCATGGTCCATCACATGAATCACCTGCTGTAAAAACATTGCTTCTTTTGTAAAAAAATCGCAGTACGGTTCTTCTGCCATTTTCTCGTCCGGTATCTGAGCGATTCTTTCTTTCGCCAGTTCATACCGTTCCATAACCCATTCGTCCAAACTATATTTCTCCTTTTTCTATCAGACTTCCCTGTTAATCAGCCGGAAATTCCCATCAGAAAGATTCCCAGCCATCCGATCATTATGATTCCGTTTGCAATAGAGCCGATCATACCTGCTTTGTGTGTCCGGTTTTCTTCTGAAAAGCTTTTCAGTCCCATCGCAAATCCATATACAGACAGAAGCATTGCGCAAAGACTGATCCCGCCTACAATATATCCGTATTGTCCCTGCAAAAAAAATGCCAGCAAAACTGCAGTCACAAATAAAACCAGTGAAACAGCCGCCAGCACTGCTGACAGTTTTCCCTGCTGTGCCTCTCTTTTCTTTGCAAACGCATATCTATATCTTTTTGCCATAAATTTTTCTCCTCAGGTGATCGCAGATAAAAAAAAGCAGATATCCCAGAGCCGCCCCTGCTGTATTCAATATCATATCATCTACGTCAAAGCACCCAACCTTTGTAATAAGCTGGATGACCTCTACCGTAACACTAAGCCCAAATCCTGCCAGTACGATCAGCCATCCGCTTCTCATTTTGTCCAGAATAACCGGCAGTATAAATCCAAATGGAAGAAAACCAATTACATTTCCAAAAAGATTTGTAACTACCGCCATAAGTCCAAGCTGTTTCCTGTATACCCAGAAACGCCTTATCTCAACAAACGGTATCAGATTATATCTGTACTGTCTTTCTTCCATTGCTGCTCTTCCGTATTCTTCTGAAAAGAACAGAAAATAAATCAGTGCCAGAACATACAGGATAAACAAAATGGTTCCCAGTGTCCGTATGATATGCTTCGTTTCTTTTTTCAATGTTTTCTCCTGTTTCTGAAGCCTTTTATATCAATATCTCTGATTTCTTTTTCAGCAGTCTTGCACCGTTTACGATCATCATGATCCCTGTTACGATTCCCGTTGCCAGTACAATGATCCCGACTGTCAGACTGCAGGCTCCTGTGGAAGACATGGTTTTATAAATTTTTTCGTTCATAATCGTCCTCATCAGTATCATGATCTGCTTTCGCAGATCATGATATCTTATTTATAAATCGCTGTTACCTGTATTTGCTTATTTTGCACCGTACTGCTCATAATATGCGTCGATTGCGGCTTTCAATGTATCGTCAATGATTACTTTTCCTTTATATTCTTTATTATAAAGATGTTCAATGACCTCTTTCATTGTAACAATCGCATTTGTTTCAAACCCATAAAGGTCATGGACTTCGTCAAGGGCACACTTCACGCCGCCTTTTCCGACTTCCATGCGGTCCAGAGAAACCATAAGACCGACGATTTCCACATCAGCCGCACCTTTTACCTTCGGTACTGTCTCTTCCATGGATTTACCGGATGTTGTTACATCTTCGATCATCACTACACGATCGCCGTCTTTTAATTTACTTCCGAGGAAGCTTCCCTTATCTGCACCATGGTCTTTTTCTTCCTTACGGTCTGAACAGTAGCGGATTTCTTTTCCATATAATTCGCTGAATGCAATTGCAGTTACAACACTTAACGGGATTCCCTTATATGCAGGTCCAAAAAGCACATCGAAATCATCGCCATATTTATCATGAATAGCATGTGCGTAGTACTCACCCAGTTTCTTTAACTGAGAACCTGTCACATATCCGCCTGCATTCATAAAAAACGGGGACTTTCTTCCGCTTTTAAGGGTAAATTCTCCGAATTTCAGAACTTCACTGTCTACCATAAATTCAATAAATTCCTGTTTATACTGTTCCATCTTATGTTATGCCTCCTGTATCTGTTTTATTTTACAATACCAACCATCTCTTTTACGGAATTGAATCCATTCTTCTTCATATACGCTTCAATTCCATCGATCACGTCCAGTGTCACTGCCGGATTGTGGAAATTTGCCGTACCCACAGATACTGCGCTGGCTCCTGCAAGAATAAACTCAATTGCATCCTCTGCGCAGGAAATTCCGCCCATTCCGATGATCGGGATATTGACTGCCTGTGCAACCTGATAAACCATACGGACAGCAATCGGTTTCACGATCGGTCCGGAAACACCACCGGTTTTATTTGCAAGCGCAAAAGTCTTCCTGTTGATATCAATCTTCATTCCTGTCAGTGTATTGATCAGGGATACCGCATCTGCACCGCCTGCTTCCGCACCTTTTGCAATCTCTGTGATATCTGTGACATTCGGTGTTAACTTCATGATCACAGGCTGTTTTGCAATCTTTTTGATCTGAGCGGTAAGTTCCTCTACATGATGTGCATCCTGACCAAATGCAAGGAATCCTGCATTTACATTCGGGCAGGAAATATTAATCTCCATCATATCAATTGGCTGATCTGCCAAACGTTCCACCACTGCCAGATATTCTTCCGGCGCATGACCGCATACATTTACAATGATCTTTGTATCATACTGTTTCAAAAAAGGAATATCCCTCTCACAGAAAAGATCGATACCAGGATTCTGCAGACCAATCGCATTCATCATGCCTCCGTAAACTTCAGCCACACGCGGAGTCGGATTTCCGACCCACGGGACATTGGCTACGCCCTTGGTTGTCACTGCTCCCAGCTTATTAATATCTACATAATCAGCAAATTCTGCTCCTGAACCAAAGGTTCCGGATGCCACTGTTACCGGATTTTTCCACTCTACGCCGGCAATATTTACACTCATATCCATCAGATTTCCACCTCCGTAGAAAGAAATACCGGGCCATCCTTGCAGATTCTCTTATTATTCACATTGCTATGTGCATCTTTTTCTCTGGATTTGCACACACAGGCAAGGCAGGCACCGATTCCGCATGCCATACGTTCCTCCAGGGAAATATAACATTCAATCCCATTTTCTTCGGCATATTTCTTGATTGCACGAAGCATCGGAGTTGGTCCGCAGGCATAGATCACGTCCGCTTCCAGAGCATTCTCTCTGATAGCATCCATAACATTGCCCTTTGTTCCCACACTGCCATCCTCTGTGGCAATATAAAGTGTTCCCGCCGCCTCAAATTCCTCTCTGAGGAACGTATGACAGTCCCTGTATCCTGCAATGATCTGTTTTTTCTCACATTTCATCTGCTTTGCAAGTTCCAGGATCGGAGGAACACCGATTCCACCACCCATAAGGAAAACTTTTTTCCCCTCAGCCTTCTCTACAGGAAAACCATTTCCCAGAGGTCCCAGTACCGGAATGGTATCTCCGGCTTTCATCTGTGAAAATTCATCGGTTCCGGTTCCCTGTCCGGTCACTCTGTAAACCAGATGAAGACGGCCATTTTCTTTGTCAATCTCACAAAGACTGATCGGTCTGGGAAGAATTTTGGATTTATCATTTGTATAAAGAGATACAAACTGTCCTGGTTTCGCATCTGCTGCAATTCTGTCAGTCTGGATCCACATACTGTAAATGCCTGCACCAATGCTCTCCTGACTTACAACAGTGCAGATTTCTCTTGTCTTTTCGCTCATTTCATGCCTCCTAGCGATTGTTTAAAGCAGTACTGATGTCTTCAATCATATCTTTTACCGCCTGGCGGGATGCATCTGCATAATTTAATTCACCAAAGGAAGCATATTTTTCCTGTTTGTAAGCTGCAATGATTCCTCTGGAGGAATTGACGATCGCACCAAGTCCGTCTTCATTAAAGAAATGAACAAGATCGGCACCTTTTCCGCCCTGTGCACCATATCCCGGTACCAGGATGAAGGTTTTCGGCATGATCTTACGGAGAGTTTTTCCCATTTCCGGATAGGTTGCACCTACTACAGCACCTACATAGCTGTATTCATTTCCCATATGTGATTCTCCCCACTGGGCAACCTTCTCTCCAACCCACTCATAAAGCGGACGTCCGTCAATGATTCTGTCCTGAAACTCTCCGCTGGACGGATTGGATGTTTTTACGAGTACAAAAAGCCCTTTGTTCTCTTCTTTACATACATCGATAAACGGGTTGACACTGTCAGATCCCATATATGGATTGATTGTCGCAAAATCTTCGTCAAAACCTGCGATTCTGTTACTTCCCACCTGAACTTTACCCAGATGTCCGACTGCATATGCAGCAGATGTGGAACCAATGTCACCTCGTTTGATATCTCCAATAACTACCAGACCTTTTTCTTTGCAATAATCAATGGTGTTCTTATATGCCATTAAGCCCGGAATACCAAACTGCTCATACATTGCGATCTGTGGTTTCACTGCAGGGATCAGATCGCTGATCGCATCAACGATTCCTTTATTATACTGCCAGATAGCTTCTGCTGCTCCCTCTAATGTTTCCCCCAGTTCAGAAAAAGCTTTCTTCTGAATATGCTGCGGGATATAGTTGAGCATCGGATCCAGTCCTACTACGATAGGAGCGTTTGTTTTTTTAATGTTTTCAATAAGTTTGTTGATCATGAGTCTTTCCTCCTGAATATTGATATGGTATTTTTATGCATTCTGGTATACAACTTTTCCATCACAGATTGTATAGAGAATTTTTCCCTTTACTTTCCATCCGTCAAATGGTGTGTTGCGTCCTTTGGAAGCAAATTCATTTTTATCTATTTTATATTCGTGATCAATGTCTGCAATGACAATGTCTGCCGGATGTCCCTTCTGAAGTGTACCTCTGTCACTTCCCAGAATCTGTGCTGGGTTCCAGCTCATTTTCTCAATAAGCTGTGAGATTGTAAGAATTCCAGTTTCTACAAGTGCAGTATAAGACAATGCAAAGCTTGTCTCAATTCCCACAATGCCAAAAGCCGCATTCCGGATAGAGCCTGTCTTCTCCGGCACTGCATGAGGTGCATGATCTGTACTGATCACTTTAAAGGAACCATCCTTCAGTCCTCGGATCAGTGCATCTACATCTTTCTTCGTACGAAGAGGAGGGTTCATCTTATAGTTTGGATCATCACATTTAATATCATCGGAAGTGAGGATAAAATGATGCGGGCAAACCTCTGCTGTGATATTGTCCAATCCCTCTTCCTTCACAATCTCCATCATCTTCGCAACACCTTCTGTGGAACAATGGCACAGATGCAGTCTTGCCCCTGTCTCTCTGGCAAGAAGAATATCTCTCGCTGCGATCACATCCTCAACTGCATTGCAGATACCTGGCAGACCAAGTCTCCGCGCATTCTCATCCTCATTCATACATCCATCACCGCGCAGATCAATATCCTCACAGTGAGCAAAAATCGGAACATTGAATTTCTCTGCCACTTCCATAGCTTCTTTGCAAAGTCTGGTATTCATAACAGATTTGCCGTCTTCAGATAATGCCGGGATTCCCGCTTTTACCATTCCTTCGATATCAGAAAGTTCCTGTCCCTTCTCCCCCTGCGTAATGGCACCTGCTTGGAGCACATGAATGCCGGCAAGCTGTTTTGCCTTATTATGCACATAATTTACACGATCCGGACTGTCAATTACCGGTGTTGTATTCGGCATTGCAACAACCGTTGTCACACCACCTCTTGCAGCAGCCCGGGAACCTGTCTCTATATCCTCTTTCTGTGTCTGTCCCGGATCTCTGAAATGAACGTGAAGATCGATCAGTCCCGGCATTACCAGACATCCCTTCGCATCTATTACTTTGTCGCTTTTATCTTTTATTTTAAGTTTCTCACCGATCTCGGTGATCACGCCATCTTCCAGATAAATATCGCCTTTTTTATCAGTGTCAGTAGCCGCATCTACGATACGTCCTCCCTGAATCAGAATACCCATGCAATTCTCTCCCTTCGTTGTCGTTTGACAATAACTTTCTGATATACATAATACACGAAACTTCTTCTTTTATAAAGCCTTTTTTTACTGATGTGCAGTCTTTTTTGCTTGACAATTCAAAATGCGGGAGATATAATCAGTTCATATCTGGATTATTTAATGTATAGTCACTGGTTTTTAGAGATTATATAACAGTATATAATCTGTAAAATCTGGTGATTTTTTTATTTGCCAGAAACTATATAATTTTTTTATTTTTTATGGAGGTAACAACATGAACAAGGGAACTGTAAAATGGTTCAACGCAGAAAAAGGTTACGGATTTATCACTGGTGAAGACGGTGCAGACGTATTTGTACATTTCTCCGCTATCAATGGTGAAGGATTCAAATCCCTTGAAGAAGGACAGGCTGTAACATACGACTTAACAGAAGGCGCTCGTGGTATGCAGGCTGCAAACGTTACAAAATTATAATTTATAATCTTTGTTAATGCGAGAGGATTGAATTCCGCACTTTTCTATACGGATTAAACCTCAAAAAAATCCCCGGATCTTCCGGGGATTTTTTATTGTCTTCTTTCAGTTATCAGTTAATCTGACAAATTTTCTCTTCTATTTGGCATCTGTGCTGTCTGCATCTGCTGTTACCGCATCATCTGTTGTTTCTGCAGATGCGTCATCTGATGTCTCTTTATCATCTGCTGTGGCTGTATTATCTTCTACTTCAGCTTTATCCGCTGCATCTGTATCTGAGGATTCTGTTTCAGAAGCATCTGCTGCATCATCAGTAGAATCAGCATCTGCACTGTCTGTATCAGTGGAAGCTGTTGTGTCTTCTTCTGCTGTATCTGTATCAGCACCGTCTGCATCATCAGATGTATTTGCTGACAGATTCGAAATGTAATTGTCAAGTGCAGTAGTATCCATTACTGTATTCTGAACCACATTCTCTTTGGCTCCTGTCACTTTTACATATGCAGAATAACCAATCCATGCAACAATCACAACACAAATGAATGCCCAGGCAAACATTTCCAGTCCAAAAAGTACTTTTTCTTTTCTGTCTGTTTTGTTATGCAGTCCTTTTCTGGCCTTATAAGCATCGACTTTCTTCTGGCTCATGATAGATCTCCTTTGCATCAATATTTCGTATTTTCTGATTATAGCACACTTTACTGCAAAAGGAAACAATTAGTTTATACTGCAACGATCACTCCGCCGTCATTTGCATACATAGAACTTACACCCGCTGTATCAAGGACTACGATCTTTGCAAGTTTCATTCTCTCTTCAAAAGCCTCTTTGAGCACCTGTGCTCTTGCCGGACAATTGCAGTGACTGATGGCAAGAACCTTCTCTGCACTGTCCGGGGTTTTCTCGATTACCTGCTCTACAAGCTTGATCAGAGCACGATTCATGCCTCTTGCCTGATCCAGCTGGCAGATATTTCCATCATCAGTAGAACCCATGACCGGTTTGATTTTCAATGCACTGGCCACTAACGCTTTCACTTTGCTCAGACGGCCGTTCTTTCTCAAAGTATCAAGATTCTCAAGTATAAAAAATGTATGCTGTCCTTCAATATAATGTTCCACAGTTGAAACAACTTCTTCAAAACTCATCCCTGCTTCTTCGCATTCCTGTATCTTCATTCCGATCAGGCTTTCCCCGATGGATGCGGAACGTGAATTAAACACATGTATTTTTTTATCCGGATGGTCTTCCATAATAAGATCTCTGCCAAGTAACGCACTGTTATAGGAACCACTCAGCTCAGAAGACAAAGTCACTGCATAAATATGCTCAGCCTCGCAGTCATATGCTCTCATATATCTCTCAGGTGACGGGCAGGCTGATTTCGGACATTCCGGGCAGGCTGCCACTTTATCAATAAACTCTGCCTGATCAAATGTTTCATCATCTATAATCTGTTCAGCTCCTACCATCAGAGTCAGTGGAATGGATTCAAAACATTCATCTTTCTTCCATTCGTCCAAAAGTTCTCCACAACTATCTATGATAATCTTATATCTCAATTATATCGTCCTCTTTTCCATTATATGTAGTATTCAATACCAGATATATCTTATCACACCGCTTTACGTTTGAAAAGACTTTTTAATAAAAACACTGTTCTTTTTTTCAAAAGTGCTTTATAATAAAAAGACGCTTCCCGCAAAGTGCAGGAAGCGCTGCCTGATCCACAAAATATGTTCAGAAATATGCAGCAATCCAGAAGTCTTTTTTTAATTCTGAACAGCTGTAAATCATGTTATCAGAGAGGTGTTGTATGCTTGCTTTAAAAATTACTGATGTAAAAGATTTTATGAATAAACTCCTGATCGGTGAGGTATTTGACCGTTTTTCTCTTGTCGAGGCATCTGTGACAACCTTCAACACTTTTACCATAAACGGAAAACTTCATTACGATTTCTTTGATACTGACACAAAGGCTGCTTTTGAGGAGAATTCCACAGAATATTCCCTCTGGCATGATGTAAAACCTTATTGTTTTTCTATCATACGCGGCAGACGCACACCTTTGAATTTCAGGATTGTATTTGAACTTTCTCATGATCAGACACAGTCGTTGTTAAAAAATGAACAGCATATTGCAGATATTCCTGTGCAAAGCTTTTATCTGAATATCCGGTACAAGAACCAGTCCCTTTTATGTACAACAGGTGTTTCTTATACTTCATTCAGTCCGGATAAACGTCTGGAACATCTCTGGGATGATTCCATGACTGTTTTTCTCTCCAGTCATCACATTCCCTGTGAGAAATTATGAGTAGATTCTGTTATCAGTCTTTATCCGAATAACGCAGATAATAGACCAGAATATCTATAAACTCACTGTTCGTCGGTTTATCTGCCATTGTACACCCTGCCATTTCTTCCAGTGTATCCTTATGATTCATCCAACATAAGTTTACCAGTGTTCTTATGTTGTGTTCTACATTAGACGGCGTTGATTTATATTTTCTTGCAATGACCGGATAAATATCTTTGGTGACTTTTACCGGTCGCTCATAAATTTTCTGTGCCATTTCTACTGCATCCACAACATAATAATATCCTTTATACTTTGATGTTGCACCCAATTTTCTAATAACTCCATAAACTGCACTCATACATCGTTCCTCCTGTAATTTCCATAATCTGTGTTTTTACAGATTTGGATATCTCATTTATTTACACACATTTCTCTATAAGTAAATGAAAGTCACGATATTGGCTGCCCGGAAGCACCATTGCAGTCACTATTCTCTGTAACCCGTTATATTTTCTGCGGATTCGGCATATTCATTAAAATATCGGCAACTTAATAATAGGAATTCATAAGACATTTGTCAATACCAATGTAATTGTTTTCCACAAAAATAAGGAGCAAAAATTATTCTCTGCTCCTTATTTGATATTCTGCTATTCTGACAGGCGTATCTGTCCTCTCATTGATCTGCCGGCAAATTGTCTGCTTTCTATCTTATTTTGCAACCATCAGCAAAATTTCATTGCTTCTCTGAACAAATCTGGTCATTTCGTCCGGTGAAAGCTGTTTATGGCTCATCATCGCAAGGTCATACAGCTGTTCACAGATAAGCGGAGCCTTGTCAGATTCCTGATTCTCTGCCAGATATTTAACCAATGGATGATTCGCATTCAGAACCAGTGTTTCCTGTCCGCCAAACATATTCGGATCCATTCCATACATATTATACATCTTCATCATATCCTGCATACGGCGGCTCTCTTCGGAAAGAGTCATCATTGCTGATACATTTTCATTTTTCAGATTCTCAACATGTACTTCCAGTTTATCTTTATTAAGGCTCTTGCGGAAAAGTTCTGTCAGTGCTTTGACAGTTTCTTCATCGGCAGTACCCTCACCCTTCATTTCTTCGGTCAGATCCGCATCAATACGCTTAAACTGTACTTCCTGATGTTTCTGCTCAAGACTGGAAATAAATGCACTGTCAATATTATGCTTCAGGATAACGGCATCTTTTCCTGCTTCCTTAAACATATTGATATACTGACTCTGCTGAACTTCATCAGTTACATAGAAAATTACTGTCTTCTCAGGTTCTTTCGCTTCCGCATTGTCTTTGTTTTCAGACTCTGCTGCATCTTCTTTCTTTTCTTCTGTCTGAGCCTCAGTTTCTTCTGTTTCTTTTTTATTCTCTTCAATGCAGTCCTTTAATGTGAGATATTTGCCATCAAGATTCTTAAAGAGTACATAATCTCCCATTTTCTCTGCAAACTTAGCATCTTTAATACAGCCATATTTAATAAACGGGCTGATATCATCCCAGTATTTCTCATAAGATTCTCTGTCAGTCTTGCACATTCCGGTAAGCTTATCTGCCACTTTTTTGGAAATGTATTCAGAAATCTTCTGTACAAATCCGTCATTCTGCAATGCGCTTCGTGACACGTTCAATGGAAGATCCGGACAATCGATCACACCTTTCAGAAGAAGCAGGAATTCAGGAATTACTTCCTTGATATTATCTGCGATAAATACCTGATTGTTATAGAGTTTGATCGTTCCTTCAATGGAATCATACTCTGTATTGATCTTCGGGAAGTACAGGATACCTTTTAAATTAAACGGATAATCCATATTCAGATGTATCCAGAATAACGGTTCCTTATAATCCATAAATACCTTGCGGTAGAATTCCTTGTATTCATCATCTGTACATTCATTTGGATGCTTCATCCAGAGCGGATTAATATCACTGATAGAAACCGGACGTTTATTGATCTTTACTTTATCCTTTGCAGGAGAAATTTCAACAACTTCCTTTTCACCTTTATCATTTTCTTTTTCTTCTGTCTTTGCTTCCTCATGAATATGTTCAACAACTACATCATCGTCTCTTAACTCAGATTCATCAATTGTCTCATATTCCTGAGGTGCATTTGCTTTGGAAAGGTAAATATGAACCGGCATGAAGGAACAGTATTTCTCAAGGATCTCACGCATACGGTACTCATTTGCAAATTCCAGGCAGTCTTCATTCAGGAACAGGGTGATTTCTGTACCAATCGTATTCTTGTTACCTTCCTGGATATCATATTCTGTTCCGCCATCGCAGGACCAGTGTACAGGCTGTGCACCTTCTGTATAGGAAAGTGTATCAATATGCACTTCATCCGCTACCATAAATGCAGAATAAAATCCAAGTCCAAAATGACCAATCATCTGATCATCTGTAGTTTTGTCTTTATATTTCTCAAGAAACTGAGTTGCACCTGAAAAAGCAATCTGGGTAATGTATTTCTCTACTTCATCAGCAGTCATGCCAATACCATTATCGATGAATTTCAGAGTTTTCTCATCAGGATTAACAATTACCTGAATCTCCGGTTTGTATCCTTCCGGAAAAGTATATTCTCCCATTACTTCCAGTTTTTTCAGTTTAGTGATCGCATCGCATCCGTTGGAGACCAGCTCTCTTACAAAAATATCATGATCGGAATATAACCATTTCTTGATGATTGGGAAAATATTTTCACTGTTAATTGATAAATTTCCATGTTTTACAGCCATGCTGTCCACACTCCTTTTTGTTTTTAATCATTTGCCGCAACTTTATCTGTCAATATACTGCATTCTTATCTGCTCTGCCTCCGGAGTCAAAACTATCCTCTCCTGTTTATCCTTTGAAATAGCTTTTGACTCCTGTAAGTTGCTTCTCTGAAAGATATAGTAATACCATTTATTCCAAAAGTCAAGAAAAAATTAGCACTCACTAAAAATGAGTGCTAATAATTTTATATTTTACATATTCCCCTGTATTTTTTTCTTCAGATAACTCTTATTTCTTTCGTCTTTTGTATACCACAACTCCCACAATACATCCTGCTGCAATCGCCAGAATAATCACAAACGGTGTGATATTAGTCGTATCTCCTGTCTTTACCGCTGATTTCGCAGTTGCTCCATTCGGCTGTGGAGTCGGAGTTGCAGTTACAGTCTGCGCCTGTGTAATACTGAAATTCACCTGTTTAGTATCCTGCTCCCCTGTATTCTTCCATTCACTTCCATTATACTTCTGACGGTCAAATGTAACTGTCAATGTGTAGGTTCCGGCCTTCGTAATTCCAAATGCAGCAGTATAAGGTGCACTGCTCCAGCTATTTGTATTGATCACTTTCCAGTTATACGGTACATAGCGGACATCTCCCTTTCCCGGACTTTCATTGTCCATACCCGCTCCGACTGCTGTAAATGTAATCTTTGACTGTGTTGTGTATCCATCTGAACTGATTCCTGTAATCTTATTATCTGTCGGATCTGCAATTTTCGCCTTGCGGGCAGCTTTAACCGTAAACTGAACTTTCACTTCTGCACTGATCTGCTGTTTATTATCAATCACAACTGACTCTGTATAGGAGCCGGCCTTTAAACCCTCCTTCGGGCGGATTTTAAATGTACAGCTCTCCCCCGGTGCAAGCTCTGTGGCTGAAAGTTTCCCGATTTTAAAGTTTTTACCTGACGGTGCATTTAAAGTTACATTTGTATTCCCCTCATTCGTCACTGTAACTTTCTGCGCTTCCGGTGCCTCACTATATCCTTCTTTTGCTTTTCCAAAATTCAGTTCTTCCGGTGTTACGGATAATTTATAAATCTTTTTCACTTCCGAAACAGTCGCAGAAGCTTTGATTGTTGTCAATACATCCTCCTGTCCTTCCGAACTGGTCTGGGCTATCTGAATACTGTCCAGGTAATTGCCGACTTTCAGACCGTTCACCGGTACTGCTGTAAATGCAGCAGAATCTCCCGGCTCCAGCACTGATGCCGAAAGTTCCCCAATATCAAAATACTCTGCATATGGCTGCATCAGCGAAACAGTTGTATTTCCTGTATTGGTAAGTGTAATGGTCGTCGCTTCAGGAGTATCATAACCTTCCTTCAGATCATCATAACTGAAAGATTCCGGATCTGCCTGAACTGCTGTGATCTGTTCCTGTTCTGCCTCTTTTACAGATACTTCCGCAGTTACCTGCGCTGCCACTTCCGAATCCTCTTCACTTTCAAATATCAGGGTATCACTGTAATCCCCCTTCGTCAGACCGGTTTTTGGCTGTACCATGAACATAAGAGAATCACCTTTTGCAATCTGTATTCCTGATACAGCTTCACTTCCATCTTCGTTCATCACCTCAAAATAATCTGATTTCGGTATCTTTAAAGTGACAGTTCCATCCCCTGTATTTGTTACGGTTACGGACAGTGTCTCATTGGCCTGTGTATAATTTTCTTCGATATCGCTGAAATTAAGACTTCCTGTATTTACCTCAAGAGACTGTGCCTCAAGAGATGCATCTGCATTGTCACCTGCCGATGGAGCCTCGCTGTCATCCGGCGTCTCTGTCGGTTCTGCAGAAGGCTCATCCGAAGGCTTCAGATCTTCGTCATCTGATGAATCATCCTCACCTTCAACTGCAATCTTCGCTTCAAAAGAAACCTCAATACCTTCTTCCGTCCGGTATGTGATCATATCATCATATTCACCCGGTTCCAGTCCTTCTCTCGGCTGTATCCATACGCTTACAGATTCACCTGCACTCAGCGGTTCTGTAATATCCTGAACCATAAAATGTTCCGGACTGATCTCCTGAAAATTCAAGTTCTCATTTCCGGTGTTCGTAATCTGCACATACTGTGCTTCCACATCCTCAAGATCACTCTTTACTGTTCCAAAATCACAAATCTGATCTTCGCTGTCCTCTACAGTGGCAGTCGCTTCGTAAGTCTTTTTATCTTTATCATCTTCACCTGCTGCCTGTCCATCTTTCTCTGATCCATCTGTCTGCACATTTCCGTTCTCATCCACCTGCAGCTGATCTTCTGTATAAATTTTCATCTGGGAATCATCAGTACCTTCTGTTGTTTCCTCCGGCTGACCTTCTGTGTTCTGAGATCCATCTTCCTGTTCATTTCCTGCATCCTGCTGTACATCTTCTGTTCTATCTGTGTCCTGATTTTCAGAATCCTGACTGCCTTCTGCATTATCTGCTGTTTCTTCCAACTGTGCATTCTCTGTTCCATCTGCCGTTTCTGCCTGCTGTGTATCCTCTGCTTTCGCCTCTTCTTCAGTTGCAGCTACCTCTAACGTCTTTGCAGTAAGAGTACCTGTCAGTCCGCTTCCATCTACAGGGGTCAGATCAAGCACCAGTCTGCATCCCAAATCATCCTGAGTGATCGTATAGGTCTTCTCAGTACCTACCTGTGTTAACTCCTTCTCCCCGGTCTGTCTTGACCAGGAAAAAGTAAAATCTTCATCCGTAACCTCTTCCGGTGTAACCTTTGCATAATCTGCACTCACTACTACGCCTACAGCTGCCAGTCCCTTAATCTTAAGCTTACCGCCCAATTCTCCTGACGGAGCTGCCGCAAAAACCATGGATGGAATCATTGAAATAACCATCATCACAGTCATTACAACTGCAAGAAATCTCTTTCTCTCCATCTGTAGTCCTCCTTTTCATTTATAATAAGATTTGTAATTATTCAGCAGCCGCTCTGAAGGTACTGAATAATTACAGTTCTGTGATGCTTCTGCGTCTGTCTGCCCTTTTCATTCCCATCACAGACCACAGCATCGTTTTTTCTCTGTATAAAAGCATTATAGCATCACATTTTCCGGAAATGTAATCTGTATTTTCTCCCTTAAAACAACTTCAGCCCCTGAGTATCAGAGTTCAATTTTCTCCAATATTCAGGGACCGAACTGTGTTTTACAGTTATTTCTCCGATATATCACGTGATATCCATAATTTGACCGAACAGTTTTTATCCTTCTACTATCAGATATTTTCCATCCGGCAGAGCAAATACTTCACTTGCATCTTCCAGTTCTTCATCTGACATTCCTTCCACATCAGCGCCTGCTTCTTCCAGATATTCTCTCACTTCTTCAATAGAATCCACAACCTGCGCCATGCAATCCTCAAGGAATGCTTCCGCAGCTTCATATGATTCTGCTACCGGCTGTGGAAAAAGCTGCTCCTGATTTTCAAGAAACGTATTAATACATTCTTCTGTAAACAATTTAAATAACCTCCTCAATCTTTCCCTTGGCCCGGATCAGCTTCTCAAGGACCGGTTCAACCTGTTTTGTCATATAGGACGTAGCTGCCCGTACCCCCTCCTTGGAATGCTCCATGGCAAAGCCATATTTTACCGCTTTAAGCATCTCTATATCATTATATTCGTCTCCGAACGCAATACATTCTTCCGGCGAAATATGATATCTTTTCTGATATTCTCTGATTCCTTTTGCCTTGTTTGTTCCAAAAGGAATAAAATCAATCCACTCATTTCCCGAAGTGACAACAACACATTCTTTTCCAAATCTGTCCATCCAGTATTTCACAGATTCTTCTGTAAGGCCGGCCGGTTCAAACACAGCCAGCTTCATGATAGGATCCGTCATCTCTTCCATGCTGTTTACAAATCTGCATTCATTTTTTACTTCATATAACATATGGTCATGAAATCTCTTTGTCTTCGGCATCAGATAGTGGTAATCCTTTGCAGAACAGGTAAACTCGGCATCCTTCTTTTCCAGGATTGCAGAAATAATCTCCCCTGCCAGCTTTCTGTCAAAAGAATCCTGATACAGTACCTCTCCATGATCCACTGCCAGTGCACCATTCTCCGAAATATAGGAAATCTCTGAAGCAACAGGCGCAAACAGCTTTGTCATATTCGGATATTGTCTTCCACTGGCTGCCACAAACATAATCCCCAGTTCCTCTAACTGCCTGATCAGCGAAAAAATTTCTTCAGGCAGAGACTGTGCCTTATGTAAAAGTAGCGTCCCATCCAGATCACTTGCAACCAGCTTAATCATTTCCATGTTCCTCGCAAATCTTTACCAGATCTGTCGGTTTCTCAGCGACAAGATCTGCTCCATTCTCATTCAGTTCTTTTCGGTCACGAAAGCCCCATAGCGCACCTACTGTATACATTCCTGCTGCTTTACCGGTCTTCATATCTGTACTTGTATCTCCCACATACATACATTCTTCCGGTTTTACACCAAATTTTTCCGCAACCATAAGCGGACCATCAGGTGCCGGTTTCCTGCGGATTGCTTCACTCTGACCAACTACCATATCAAATTCCCCGTCAAAAAGCTGCGCAATTACTTTCACAGCTGCAGGATGAGGTTTATTTGAACAAACTGCCAGCTTCATTCCATGTTTCTTCAATTTCTTTAAGGTTTCCGGCATTCCCTTATAGGGAACTACTTTATACATCGGATCTGCTTCAAACATTTCCCGGTAAAGCTTCTGTCCCTCATCATAATGCGCAAGTTCCGGATCCCCCGCATCCTTAAGTGCGCGGCGGATCAGCATATTTGCCCCTTCTCCGCTGTAATATCTGAAATTATCCACCGGAAGTGTTTTCAACCCGAATTTTTCCATAATAATATTAGTCACATAAGCCATGGAATCCAGCGTATCAGCCAGTGTTCCATCCAAATCAAATATACATGCTTTAATCATCTTTTGTCATCCTCTTAAGTTAATTCCTGATTTCTTCATTTCATAAAATAATCTGGCAACCGGGAGTCCTACCACATTATTGTAATCTCCGCTGATCCCCTTTACATAAATTCCGAAAAGTCCCTGGATGCCATAGCTTCCAGCCTTATCCATAGGCTCTCCTGTAGCAACATACTCTCTGATCTCCTCATCTGAAACCGGATAAAAAGTCACATCTGTACTTTCATAAAAAGTATGTTCTGTCCAGACTTTTTCTTTCTTTTCCCATACAGAAACGCCGGTATATACCTGATGAGTATTTGCCTGAAGTTTCTTTAATGTATTCACTGCATCCTCTGTATCATGAGGTTTGCCAAGGATCACATTCTCAAACACTACCACTGTGTCAGATCCGATCACAATTGTTCCGTCGGCACTATCTTTCATAGTGCGGATAACAGAAGCTGCTTTATCCGAAGCCAGCTGTTTTACTGCCTCTCCCGGATTGTCTGAAATACGATTCTCATCACCTGATGCAGGCAGCACTTCAAAATCCACGCCAGCCCGTTCCAACAGTTCTTTTCGTCTGGGTGAAGCAGATGCCAAAATAATTTTTCTCATAATAACCTCTTCTTTCCTGTCATAGTATACCTTGTATCTTTTTGGTATGCAACTGCTTTCATTAACTCTTTCCATAAAATTTCGCTTTTCTTTTTATCTGAAAAGTATTAAAATAACAATAACCTATAGCTGAATAAAATGGTGTCAGGAGTAAAAGATATTTTTATCCTGACTCGCTGTCAAAAATAGGAGAATATCAGAAAGGAGTTTATGATTATCATGGCTAAAATTAATAAATACTGGGGATATGTTGCAATAGGTGCCCTTACAGCAGCTGCTGCCGGTGCTGTAGCTGCCCTTATTGCCAAAAAAGGATCCTGTAAAGAGGATTTTGATTTTGAAGATGACTTTGATGATTTCGATCTGACTGATGAAAAGGAAACTGCTAAGGAAGATCAGGAACCTGCCGAAGATTTCCAGTCCTGGGAACATACAGGCGAACAGTCTGCAACAGATGACACCGAAAGCGAAGAAGCTGAAGAAGCTGCTGATACAGACGATTCTGAGAAGTCTTCCGATAAAGCTGCTGAAGTTGAGATTAAAGATGCAGAAGAGGAAGAAGATGCCGATGAACCCGAGAATTTTGAAGAGACTATGGACGCTGCATCTGAATCTGAAGAATAAACGTTACCGTTCACAGTAACGTAACCAAAAAGGAATGTTACTTCACGATTATACAATCGTAGAAGCAACATTCCCTTTTTATTCTGATTATATTACTATTTCAGTCTCATTATGCTTTCGGAAGTTTAAATGAGCTCTTCAGAGACACGATACGGTTGAATACCGGTGCACCCTCTTTAGAATCATGGATATCTGCACAGAAAAATCCTGTTCTTACGAACTGGAAGCTGTCATATCCTTTTGCTTCCATAAGTGCTGGTTCTACATATGCAGTAACTTTTGTCAGAGAGTTCGGATTTACATTCAGAGAACCATCTTCTTTGTTGTATACACCCTTCTCCTCGTCTACGATATTCTCATAGAGACGTACTTCTGCTTTTCCTGCCTGACTTGCTTCTACCCAGTGAATGGTTCCTTTTACTTTTCTGCCATCCGGCGCATTGCCACCCTTTGTTGCAGGATCATAAGTACAGTGTACAACACGTACAGTTCCATCTTCATCAGCTTCATATCCTGTACAGGTTACAAAATATGCATTCATAAGACGAACCTCTGTGCCCGGGAACATTCTCTTATATTTCTTAGGCGGATCTACCATGAAGTCTTCTCTCTCAATATAGAGTTCTCTGCCAAACGGTATTTTACGGGTTCCCAGTTTTTCATTCTCCATATTGTTCGGAGCTTCCAGATATTCTACTTCGCCTTCCGGATAATTATCGATCACAAGCTTGATCGGATCAAGAACAGCCATCAGACGTGGACGTTTCAGTTTCAGATCCTCACGGATGCAGTATTCAAGCATTGCATAGTCAACAGAGCTGTTTGCTTTGGATACACCGCAGAGTTCTACAAACATTTTGATGGATTCCGGTGTAAATCCACGGCGGCGCAGTGCTGCGATGGAAACCAGACGCGGATCATCCCATCCGTCTACGATGCCTTCCTCTACCAATTTCTTGATATAACGTTTACCTGTAACTACATTTGTCAGATACAGTTTTGCAAACTCAATCTGCTTCGGTGGCTGTGGGTATTCCAATTCTTTTACAACCCAGTCATACAGTGGTCTGTGATCCTCAAACTCCAGAGTACAGATGGAATGTGTGATTCCCTCAATCGCATCCTCGATGGGATGGGCGAAATCATACATTGGATAGATGCACCATGTATCACCTGTTCTGTGGTGAGTCATATGAGCAACACGATAGATAACCGGGTCGCGCATATTCATGTTTGGAGATGCCATATCGATCTTGGCACGAAGCACTTTCTCTCCGTCTGCATATTTGCCTTCTTTCATCTCTTCAAAAAGCTGCAGGTTCTCTTCTACGCTTCTGTTTCTGTATGGACTTTCTTTACCCGGCTCTGTAAGAGTTCCACGATATTCACGGATCTGATCTGCTGTCAGGTCACATACATAGGCTTTGCCTTTCTGGATCAGCTTTACAGCAGCTTCATACATCTGTTCGAAATAGTCAGATGCAAAAAACAGTCTGTCTTCCCAGTCTGCACCAAGCCATTTGATATCTGCCTTGATGGATTCTACAAACTCACTCTTTTCTTTGGTCGGGTTTGTATCATCAAAACGCATGTTGAACTTGCCGTTATATTCCTGTGCAAGACCATAGTTTAAAAGAATAGATTTCGCATGACCGATATGAAGATATCCATTCGGTTCCGGCGGGAAACGCGTATGCACGGTGTCATAAACACCCTCTGCTAAATCTTTATCAATGATATTCTCAATAAAATTTTTGGAAACTGTTTCGTTCTCCATCTTTTTCCCTCCTGTTGTCGTATTTTATACTGTTTTTTCACACATCTATATATAAAAAATACAACTGAATATTTTTTATGTCGAATGAATTTATATTATCATTGGAAATTCCATCTGTCAACCGTTTACACAACAGTGACAGGCCTTATATTTCTCAGACGTTACTGTTCACTCCGTTCACAGTAACGTAGCCAAAATTCATTCCAGATTGCCTGCGGCAATGGAATTTTGGCTTGTATGTCTCGGGATTTTGGCATATTCATGCCAAAACACCTCGCGGGACAGTGGTGTGTGAACAGTAACTCTCAGACTCATCTGCACTCTCTTTCAGCAGCTCATATCCTTGACTAACATCTTGCAAAATATTATAATTATATCAACATATCAAGGAGGTGCGGCAATATGAGTAATGCACTACCAATTGAAGATTTAAGTAAAACTTACCTGGAACATTCTATGGTTATCAATAACTTTGTTATCAAGATCGGCAGCCAAATCAAAGACAGCTTATGTCGTGTCTTTGGTGATGGTGTTCAGTATGAATGGCGTGAAAATGATGATAAAGTAATCATTCCTGACGTATCAATCATCTGTAACCTGAGAGACCGTAAGAACATTTCTTTCACTGGCATTCCCCGCTTTGTGATGGAAGTTTTGTCCAATGCCACAGAAGAATATGATCGACATGAAAAGATGGATATTTATTGCAAGGTCGGTGTCTCTGAGTATTGGATCGTTGACTGGAGAAAAAAATCTGTAGAGATTTATCTCTTCGATTTCAAAGAAGATGGCACTGGTTATCCGTATCTTTATAAGACTGTCACAGCCCAGAATAAAGAAGATTTACATCTGGTTATGTTTCCGAATCTGAAGATAACCTTTGACGAGCTGTTCGACATTGGTGAATATTAACGAAAAATAAGGCATAAACCAAGGAGATAGTTTACTCTTTTTTATTTGTTTCAGAATGTTTCAGAATCACTTGCATATTGATTTCCTGATCTGCATATGCTATAATGCCAGTAGGCGAAAAGAAATAGCAAGTCCATGTAGACAAAAAGAATGAAGCCCTCAGTAGTGCGAATACTGGGGGCTTCTTCTTATTTTTTATGGCAGACAAGAAACTGCCAGGTTAGTGTTGCCCTACTTATCTCCGTCTAACCATTTGCAAACATAATAGGCGGCTATGCTTGCCATAAAGGAGACAAGAAAAGAAATAGCAAGATTCTCCATATAGACTTCACCTCCTCCCGTTGCCGGGTATTGGTTGGACAACACTGTAAGTATAACATATCTCTTGTCATTCTAGAAGTACAAACAGTTCTTAGAAGTATATCAAAACTTCTGTTCTGATTACTTTTGAGTTACTGAAGTTCAAGAAATCCTTTATTTTTAAGCAATAAAAAAAGCTGATGACGGGAATTGAACCCGTGACCCCTTCCTTACCAAGGAAGTGCTCTACCTCTGAGCCACATCAGCATTGTATCGGATTTACCGCTCACATTTGAGTATATTACCAGAACTTGTTTGTATTGTCAATCCCTATTTTTAACTTTTTGATTTTTATTTTTGGGTTTTATGCAGATATCTTTCTATTTTTGATATTGCTCCAACTGCTCTCTGATCTTGGTTCGGATACGCTGTAATGCGTTATCTATGGACTTGGGTGTTTTTCCCATGATCCGGGCAATCTCTCCGTATCCGTTTCCTGCCAGATAATATTCAAGAACCTGGTTCTCCATTGGACTTAACGTTGCTGTTATCTCCTGCTCCAGATCCTGGACATTCTCCTGGTCAATAATGATAGACTCCGGGTTCTCTCCCCAGTTATCTCCAAGATGCTCTTCATTTTCCCCATCCTGTTCGCTGAGAGAAATATAGGAATTCAGCGGCTGGTGCTTCTGCCTGTTGGAACTCTGGATGGCGTTGTAGATCTGTCTGTCCACACATATACTGGCAAAGGTCTGGAATGCAGCATCCCTGTCCGGCTGGTAATCGCGGACTGCCTTAAACAGTCCGATCATGCCTTCCTGTATCAGGTCATCGTTCTCCCCGCCTATCAGGAACATGGTCCTTGCTTTCTTGCGGACCATGTTCTTGTATTTTTCCATCAGATAGTCGAGGATTTCTGATTCCCCGTTTTTGAAACGGGAAATTAATTCTTCATCTTTAATTCCGTCATACTGTTTCATCAATTTAACCCTTCCGTTTTTCTGAAAATCTCTATCATTCGCCCAGAGGGCTTCTTATAGCATAACAATATTGTGGAATAATTTTCTGCTGCAAAAATTCCTCTTAATAATCGCTGCACATCCTCACGAAGCCTTTATCTCAGACTGAGATAAACTTATTTCTTCTGCAGTCTCTGACGTACGATCTCATATCCAAGTACTCCAGCTGCCACAGATGCATTGAGGGAATCAATGTCACCTTTCATAGGAATAGATGCCACGAAATCACACTTCTCACGGATCAGTCTGCTTACACCTTCACCTTCATTGCCGATCACTACGCCGATCGGACCTGTCAGGTTAAGATTGTACATGGTTTCACCGCCCATATCTGCACATACAAACCACATGCCCTGTTCTTTCAGTTCATCGATGGTATGTCCCAGATTGGTAACCTTTGCAACAGGTGTATAGTTTAATGCACCTGCTGAAGTCTTGGCAACTGTAGAAGTCAGTCCAACTGCTCTTCTCTTGGGAATAATCACCCCATGTGCACCTGCAAGGTTTGCTGTACGGATGATCGCACCAAGATTATGCGGATCCTCAATATTATCCAGGATAAAGATAAACGGATCTTCTCCTTTTTCCTTTGCCTTCGCAAGAATATCTTCTACACTTGCATATTCATAGGCTGCCACCTGAGCGATTACGCCCTGATGTGCGCCTGTCTCGCTTAGCTGATCCAGACGTTCTTTTGCCACATAGTTAATAATCGTATCTTTTTTTCTTGCCTCTCTGGCAATAGTGCGGACCGGTCCGTCCTGGCATCCGTCCAGGATAAAAAGCTTATCTACACATTTGCCGGAACGAAACGCTTCCAGAACCGCATTGCGTCCTTCTATCTGTTCACTCATATCTTATCCTCTCCAATCCCTGCACGGACCAGTTCTATGATCCTGCTGAAATCATCTTTTAAATATAAATAGCCCATCAGAGCTTCAAACCCTGTTGCCCTGCGGTAGTCTGCCATGGTTGCATGTTTAGCCATTGTAGGAGAATGAGCATTCCTTCCTCTTCTGTAAACGCTGTGTTCCTCCTCTGTAAGCATGGGCTCGATCACTTCCATCATGGAAGACTGAGTTCCTGCCTTAACCAGACTGCTGGCTTTTCTGTGAAGCTGGTTTACCGGACAGTTGCCTTTTTTTACAAGGATCGTGCGGATCACCAGTTCATAGACGCCATCTCCGATATACGCCAATGTCAGCGGAGAATAGGTGCGTAAGTCTTTATCCTCCAAATGAAATACCTGATTAAGCAAACCTTTCAAACTACTTAAACTCTCTTCATTAAGCCCGTTTATCTCACTCATATTATTCAAGCTCGCTTCCATTTTACTCCCTCGCGGGTATCCTTAAGGATGATTCCCTTAGCCAGAAGCTCATCTCTGATCTCATCTGCTCTTGCGAAATTCTTTGCTTTTCTTGCTTCCTGACGCTCTGCGATCAGGTCTTCGATTTCTTTATCAAGGATTTCTTCTGTTTTCACAGCCTTCAGACCAAGTACATCGCATAATTTCACCATTGTGTCAAGAAGTGCTCCTGCAAATTCTGCGGAACTTGCCTCTGATACATTTGTATTTGCAAATTTAACCAGTTCAAAGATTGCTGCCAGTGCATCTGCTGTGTTGAAATCATCATCCATAGCTTCTTCAAATTTCTTTACGAATTCCTGTGCCTGTGCAAGCAGTTCTTTCTCTGCATCTGTTGCTGTGTCTGTCTGTGCTGCTGCTTTTCTGTCCTTTAAGTTTGCTGCTGCATCTGTGATACGCTCTAATGCATTCTTTGCAGCTTCCATCAGATCTGCGCTGAAATTCAGCGGACTTCTGTAATGTGCGTTCAGCATGAAGAAACGAAGCACCTGCAGGTCATACTGTTCACTGATTTCACGAACAGTACGGAAGTTTCCAAGAGACTTGGACATTTTTCTGTTATCAATATTTAAGAATGCATTGTGCATCCAGTATTTTGCAAAGATTTTGTCGTTACAGCATTCACTCTGTGCGATCTCGTTCTCATGGTGAGGAAAGATCAGGTCTTCTCCGCCTGCATGGATATCAATCTCATCGCCAAGGTATTTTTTCGCCATAACAGAACACTCAATATGCCATCCCGGACGTCCGTCACACCATGGTGAAGGCCAGGATGGTTCTCCCTCTTTCTTCGGTTTCCAGAGAACAAAATCCAGTGGATCTTCTTTCTGGTCTTCACCGGATACCTGCAGAGAACGGAAGCCGGACTGCAGATCATCCAGGTTCTTGTGCGAAAGTTTGCCATATTCTTTGAACTTCTTAACTCTGAAATAAACAGTACCGTCTGCTGCCGGATAAGCATATCCCTTATCAACCAGAGTCTGGATCATACTGATCATTCCGTCGATTTCCTGTGTTGCCTGTGGATTGGTTGTGGCAGGTTTTACATTCATGCCATCCATATCTTTCTTACACTCTGCAATATAACGCTCGGAAATTTCCTGTGCGCTTACGCCCTCTTCGATTGCTTTCTTGATGATCTTGTCATCTACGTCTGTAAAATTGGAAACATAGTTTACTTCATATCCTTTGTATTCCATATATCGGCGTACGGTATCGAAGATGATCATCGGACGTGCATTTCCGATATGGATCAGGTTGTATACAGTCGGACCGCAGACATACATACGAACTTTTCCCTCTTCAAGAGGTACGAATTCTTCTTTTCTACGTGTCAGTGTGTTAAAAAGTTTCATGTTTTATTCCTCCAGTTTTCTCTATCATTAACTCTCTTTTCTTTCATTAAGAAGACAGATCGCCTGAGATGCAATTCCTTCTTCTCTTCCCGTAAATCCCAGTTTTTCCTCTGTAGTGGCCTTAATGTTCAGCTGAGACTCATTGATTCCCATTGCTTTCGCCATATTGGCTCTCATCTGTGGAATATGAGGTGCCATCTTTGGTTTCTGTGCAATGATCGTTGCATCTATATTTCCGATCTCATAATGGTGCTCTCTCAAAAGCTTCGTCACATGTTCCAGCAGCAGAATACTGGAAATTCCTTTATATGCAGGGTCTGTATCCGGAAAATGTTTTCCGATATCGCCCAGTGCAGCAGCTCCCAGAAGTGCATCCATAACTGCATGGATCAGTACATCTGCATCTGAATGTCCCAGGAGACCTTTTTCCCAGTCTATCTTCACACCACCCAGGATCAGATTTCTGTCTTCGGTCAGTCTGTGTACATCATATCCCATTCCAACACGCATAATCATTCTCCTCTTATATCCAGCATCTTGCTGATTCTCAATAAGCTTAACCGTCTCCTTGTATAAGGAGCAAGTCTGAGGCTTGGCAAAACAGCCGATTCATCGAGTCCGATATCATAAACGGTTTTCGCGCATCCGGCTTTCTCCAACAAACGGAACATAGTCTGTTCACTGGGAAGCTCATCAATAATCTCCTCTATCCCGTTCAGGCATTTTTCCAGATGCTGGGGTGAAATAGTTTCTAACAATTCCGGCTCGTTTTCTTTTCTTATTTCTTCCAGAAGTCCTTTTTTTCCAAAAGTTTCTTTCAGAAGCTCCTCGTCCTCATTCTCATAGGGTTTTGCGTGACATCTTCCCTGTGTGATGGCTGCAGCGATACGCTTGTATTCTTCCAGTACAAGAAGTGCTGCTACAGAAACCTTCTCTCCGTGAAGTGCATCCAGCGGACCATTGATCACTTCCATATCCCACAGATGTGTGACCTGGTGCTCTGCACAGGACGCAGGCCTTGAATTACCAATCATCTGCATTGCAAGTCCGGAAAGAATCAATGCATACATAAGCTGTTCGCATTCATCTTCCTCTCCCTCTGTAATATCCTGAATCGAAGATTTCACAGTTTTTAACGCTTTCTCTTCCAGCTTTACAGTTTCGTGGCAAAAATACTCTCCGGTGACCAGGTTCGCGATCTTCCAGTCTGCAAGACAGATGTATTTCGCCATCAGGTCTGAAATCCCGGCTGCAGTCAGGCGCTGTGGTGCTTTTGAAAAAATATCTGTATCTGCATATACACAGATCGGAGCTACTGAAGGCACAGTCTTCTTTACTCCATCCAGGGTCATTGCTGCTACTGTTGTTACAAATCCGTCTCCACTTGCTGCGGTAGGCACTGAAATGAAAGGTACTTTGTAATTATGTGCAATATAACGGCTGATATCATGGATCGTGCCTGCTCCTACTGCAAGGATCAGGTCAATGTCCTCTTCCATGTTGTTCTCCACAATTTTTATTGCATGCCGGTCTGCCTGAAGTCCCTCTGCATCCAGAACAAGTACCTGGCACCTGTCATAGATATCCTCCATAAGTTCTTCTGTTGCTGCATAGGTATTGGTATCGCAGATGACCAGCGGGGATATGTACTCTCTGAGTATTCCCTCCGACATCTCTTCTTCAAGCTTCTCTACAGCTCCGGCTTCTATCAAAATCTCTTTCACTGCAATCTGGTGTTCCCTGCCGCAGCTGCAAGGTCGGGCAAAATCGTCCGCATCAACTCGCATTTAAATTCTTCCTCCTGACTTTCCTGAATCAAGCGGATAAAATCATCCGTTTGACTATCTGCTCATAATTGAATAGTTGTTTCACAGCCTGATTCGGTTAAACTTTTTTTCTATAGGCATAGTTCGTTGGTATTATACATGATTTTCCTGTAAAAATCAATCATTCCGCGCAGGTCTGGCGGCTACAGGTTCAAATAATTATATACAATCTTTGAAATATTCTGTATGTTCGTCACCGCCGTACTCTCCGGGCAGTTTTCAGACATCACACATAGGATATAAGTTGTCTTTTCGCCATAGACAATTGCGATATCGTGCTGATCCTGATCTGTCTCGCCGGTCTTGTTGGCAGATTTTATTCCATCCGGAAGTCCCTGGGGGATTTTCCAGGTGTTTTCCTGATTTGACAGAAGATTTAACATTTCTTCTGACGCCTCTTTGCTGACACATTCCCCCTTGTAGATTTTTTCAAGCAGAGTGCCGCAATCTTTTACAGAAGTCATGTTTCTGCCACCCAGACTCTCCTGTGCGGATGCTGCAGGATGGAGGGTGTGCTGCACACTTGTCTCTGTATAGCCCTCTTTTTCCAGATATTTGTTAATATCCTCCGCACCTTTTTTGAAATCAAGGGAATCTGTCTGAAGCTTCACCAATTCATTGCAGGATTCATTGTCACTGACTGTGATCATATTCCACAGCAGGTCATTTAACTTTACATCTACAGTTTTTGTATCTGCAGTATTTAATTTCTTTGCCTCATCTGCCTTTACCTGCTCCATGTCCTCATAGGTCTTTGCCATTACAAAGGCTTTGATCAGACTTGCAGAATAAAGGGAAGTATCATTGATCAGGATTTCCTTTTCTTCATTAAGGTCTTTCACATAAACACTCCAGGTTCCCTGATATCTGGACAGCGTCTTCTCAAGCTGAGGCTTCAGATTATCCATCCCAAGATCATCCATATTCACGATCTTTCCCGTATCATCCACAATAAAACCATCATCCGTCACTGTGCTTTCCTGAAGCAGGGCGCCATTTGTACCGCCAAAATAATAGCTTCCGTCAAAATTCATTTCATAACAGTCCATCTCAAGTGAATGGATACCTGGCTCGGTTACCAGTCTGCCATTTTCATCAAAATAATAATATCCGTTCAGGGTAAGCCCGTCTATTGCCAGATTGTCAATATACCTTACCTGCGGTGCTGCTGACAGACGCCCCAGATTGTTCACAAAGTAATATCCGTCAAATTTCTCTGCCTCCTGGGCATTCTGTGTATCAGCTTCCTCCTCTGTCTTATCCCCAAACACTGTAACACCTTTCAGATGCTCCATATGAGGACTGCAGGCTTTGAATTTCCCATCTGCATCATGATAATAATATCCGTCAAATACAGTTCCGTCTATCTCATAATCCTGAAAATAATGGATCTCCGCCTGGGTACTTCCGGCACCGTTCACATCCAGACAGTAAAATCCGTCACTCTTCATCATATATTTGCCGCTTCCGTCTCCCATGGGCTGAATCTGTGCCTGCCCGGTGACAGATGCAAGGCTCTGCTGTGCAGCCATAACAGGAACCGCCAAAACCAGTGCTATGGAAATGGCTCCGGCCAGACTTCCGGCTATGATATAACTTTTAATATAATATTTCGCTGTTTGTCTATTTTTTTTCATGCAAAACTCCTTTTACGGTTTCTTTTCACATCCCATTCACAGTAAGCAAAGTATATATTGTTTTATTCAGGATAGCAAGATTTTTATCTCTTTTCCAGCAAAGACCAGAATCTCAGTATCAGTGTTCAGCTCTTTTCTCTGATCCTGTTCCAGAAGCTTCCCAGTTGTTCTTCCACAGTATTTAAAGTACAGTTTCCCCTGTCTGACCATTCAGCAGGAAACAGATTCCTGTAATCTTTCCCTGTAAATCTCTCGTCCAGCAGAAGTATGATTCCTGTATCCTCCTGGGTCCTGATCACACGACCGGCTGACTGCAGCACCTTATTCATCCCCGGATATCTGTATGCATAATCAAATCCGTTCACACCTTTTTTATCATAATACTGCCTGAGGATCTCTCTTTCTGTTCCAATCTGAGGAAGACCAGTTCCTATGATGATCGCTCCGATCAGCTTCTCTCCCATCAGATCGATTCCCTCTGAAAAAATCCCGCCCATCACGCAAAATCCTACCAGCGTTCCCTCTGATGCAGAAAATTCCTCCAGAAATTCCTCTTTCTCCCTTTCATTCATTCCCGATGTCTGCGAAATACAGCGAACCCATTCCGCTGAAAACTCATTCTCATACACCTCCAGAACATCATCCATAAATTTATAAGAAGGAAAGAATACCATATAATTTCCTTTTCTTGTCCATACAGTTCTGGCAATGTAAGATGCGATCCTGTGATATTCCTCATATCCTCTTCTGATATACCTGCTGCTCACATCCCGTCCTGTGAGAATGCACCTGTTCTCCTGCCGAAAAGGCGAAGTCACATAAATCCCATAGTCATCCTTTCTGGTGCTTAAAAGCGTACGATAATAATCCATGGGAAGCAGAGTCGCAGAAAAGAAAACCGCACTTTTTCCCTTTTCCAGACATCTATGAATATTTGCTGCAGGATTTACACAGAAAAGCCGCAGGATCACCTTTCCCCCTTCTCCCATTTCTGTATAAACCACATAATTTTCATCCAGAAGTTCATCAATGTTCAGGAAATCTCTCACACAGAAGTAAAATTCCAGCAGCTGCTCCGGAAGTTCCTTTCCATGAAGTTCCTCCAGGAGCTTATCCATCTCCCCCATCACCTGAAGCATTCCCAGAGAAACTGCTCCGGGATTTGGCAGGATTTCGTACTCTGTACACTCCTTTTCCAGAGTTCGAAGCTGTCTGTTCACTTTTTCCAGTGCACGCACCAGACCTTTGCTGTAATCAACAGCCAGCTTCTTTGCCTCCAGTACATCTGCTCTGTCCACATGGGCACTGTACATTTCCCTTCCCCTGTCCACCAGATTGTGAGCCTCATCGATCAGAAAAATGTATTCTCCGGAAGTACCCTCCCCGAAAAATCTTTTCAGATAAACATTGGGATCAAATACATAATTATAATCACAGATCACAGCGTCCACCCAGACTGCCAGATCCAGGCACATTTCAAAGGGACACACCTGCCATTTCTTCGCATATTCCAGCAGAGTATCCCTGTCATAGCTGTCCTGCGTGGTCCACAGTTCAAAAACAGCATCATTCACTCTGTCCAGATGTCCTCTCGCCCACAGACAGTTCTCAGGATTGCATTCTGTTTTATCGCAGAAGCACAGCTTTTCCTTCGCGGTAATGGTTATCACTTTAAATTTCAGTCCATGCTCCTTTAATATAGAGAAAGCTTCTTCAGCCACAGTCCTGGTAATGGTCTTTGCTGTAAGATAGAAAATATTTTCCCCCAGTCCTGCACCAACTGCTCTCACTGCCGGAAAGATCGTGGACATGGTCTTTCCTACTCCTGTAGGTGCCTGGACAAAAATCTGTCTTTCTGTGGATATAGTGTGATATACACCGGATACGATTTTTCGCTGTCCCTCACGATATTCAAAAGGGAACTCCAGATCACTCATGGACGCATTCCGTTCTTTTTTCCATGCAAGCTGGTATGCGATCCATTTATGATACCTGTCCAGAAGCTTCTGGTACCACAGCCCGAGTTCTTCCAGCGTATATTCCTCTCTGAAAAACTTAAGCTCCTCTGTGTCCAGATTCCCATATGTCATCTGCACTCCGATCTTCTCTGCTTTCTGTTCCTGCGCATAGATCCAGGCATAACACATTGCCTGTGCGCGGTGAACCTCTACAGGCTTCTCCAACTGACTGACATCTGCATAGACACCCTTGATCTCATCGATCCAGCACTGTCCATCCTCTGTAAAAATTCCGTCAGCCCTGCCCTCTACCTGGATACTTACATCTTCATATTCTGTTTTATATTTAAGAGAGACCTCCGCTCTGTAATGGCTTCCCATCCTGCCCTGTATTTTTCTGTGCAGTCTGCTGCCCTTCTGCATTGCTTCTCTGTCAGAAGATCCTCCCCGGTTGTCAAGATCCCCGCTTCTTAATATAAACTCCACCAGATTTCTGACGGAAATACGAACCACCGGCTTATCCATATCAAAACACCTCACGCAACAATAGCTATCAAATAATTATCCAACATCGTCCGTTCATTGTACCAAGTCGCTGGCGCGACGGCTAGTGCAAGGTACATAATTCCTCTACTTTTTTCTCGAAAATTTCAGTTTTCTCAAAATAAAAATAGCAGTTTTTTCATTTATGATATATTGTTAAGTTACCACACCAAACAACTTCATAACTGCCAAAACTGCTATGCTTATGTTATCATGGATTTTAAAACTCAACAACTACATATTTTATTTTTTTATTCGTCCTCCACCTTCTTTGTAATGAAACTTATGTATTATTACCTTTCATTTCATTACAAAGGAGATTATTATGGACTATTTTCAACTTTTATTCAGATGCTTCATGCAAAGAAGCTCTCTCAAAACACAATTCGTGTTTATGTTTCTTATATTAAACCTTACCTCACATATCTGGAAAAACTTCAACTCTCTCCAGATCAGGCTTCTTATCAGACAATGCGTGAGTTTCTTGACCAGATTCAATCTGAACGTGGATTATCAGACCGCACCATCAACATGATTATTTCTTATCTGCAGTTTTTTCAGACTTACGTGCTTCATAAAGACTGGGATAAGACTCAGATACCATTCCGGGTTTTTCCTACATATTTACCTTATGCCCCCTTCTCCGGATGATGTCAAACGTTTTCTTCTTGCCTCCGAGAAACCCAAAGTCAGGCTTGCGATATCCATGTTGTATGCTACCGGTATGCGCTTGGACGAACTCTGTCATCTTCGTTGTGCCGATATTATTCATTCCTCTATGAAGATTTACATTCGCCACTCAAAAAATCACAGCGATCGTTATGTCCCGCTGACTGAAAGTATCTGGCAGATGATTCTTGATTACTGGTATACTTTCCCAGCACCGGAGCGTCCCAGAGAGTGGCTATTTACCCAGCAGACACGCCTTGACCATCCTATGGATAAGCAGTGGATTCAACGAGAAGTCTTACTTTTGAGAAGATCCCTTGGTATGGACTCTCGTATCTCTGCACATTCTTTCCGGCATGCTTATGCAACCCGGTGCTATGAAAATGGTATGGATCTTCTGACCTTGAAAGCTTATCTTGGCCACAGCTCCATCAATTCCACCTGTATTTACGTTCGTCTGGCAGCCTCCTACAAGGAAGGCTTTGTAAATCCATTTGACCAGTTAGAAGGAGGAATGTAGTGTGAAAGAAAGTAGCGGTCAGCCATAACGCATTCTGATATCGATTCTTTTCACTGGAACGGCAGGAAACAAGTTTGTAACGATACCGAGAGTATTCGCGTAAAATACGAATCGGTTTACAAGGAATATAGCTGCCTTTCACAAGTCCGAGACGAAATAAGTCACCAATCCATTTAGAATCTTTCGTATCGTCTTTGTTGCCTTTTACCGCCTTTACCCATTTGAGGTTGGCAATGGTAACATTGATTTCATCTTCAAGAAAATTAAAAACAGGAATCCAGTATTTTCCGGTGGATTCCATGCAGATATCCCGACAGTCATTGTCGAGAAGCCAGTGCTTGAATTCAAGGATAGAATTGTTAAAGGTAGAAAAGCGCATCTTTTGATAAGAAGGTTCGATTCCCCCAGTGGTTTTAATAATTGTGGCAACGAGAAAAGATTTGTGAACATCGACACCACAACAGGTTTGGTAAGTAAGTTTCATAACTCAGACTCCTTTCGTAAAAGATAAGAAGCCATTGACTGAACTGCCACACAATTAAACTAAGGCGCTTAAACAATTCTTAGTGTACGGACTCGTAGTACCACTTATTTGTGCTTGAAAAGGCAGAACTTACACTGATTAACATGCTGTCTAAAACGAAGAAAGTTATTACAACTTCTCCTCCCGTGCTTTGTAGTGTAGCTTCTTACATGCTATTTTACACCAAAGAGTGGAAGTTGGAATACTTTCATTACTATTTATGCCGCCGTTTGGCGGCGGAATGGAGATTAACATGGTAAGGATCAAGAAGAAACTATAACTTGACAGGATTCATGGATTGTTTGTGCTGGAAGACAGGAACGACAAAAGGAGGGCATGCCAATCGGCATGTTTGGAAGTTTGATTTAAGCATTGATGATAGTGGTCTTGGCAAAATAGAGAAAATATCCTATGATGCCTACAATGAAAGTACAGTACTTGTTGAAGCAGTGGAACGATTCAGGGTACGAACTGGTCATTACCCGGAACGCCTACTGGCAGATCAGATATATCGAACCAGAGACAACAGAAAATTCTGTAAGTTTCATGGAATACGATTATCCGGTCCAAAGCTTGGGAGACCAAGCCTTACAAAACAATCAGTTAAAGAGAAAAGGTAGGAATACCAGGATAACACCGATCGAATTGGGGTAGAGCGTTCATTCAGTTTGAGTAAACGCTGCTACGGAATGGACTTGATAAGAACCAAGCTCTATGACACAACACTTACATCGATTGCGTTATCTGTATTTGTGACGAATTTATTTAAGATTCAGTCACGAATACTTTTTGCTCTTATTTATCTTTTGGCGCTGATTGGGTTACAACCTGCTGATTTTGAACCGGAAACGGTTTAATCAGCAGACACTAAATTATACTTGACATGGAAATAAAATTTACACCTTCATAAAATCATTTATCTTTACAAATAATGATTATTTTACAGTAATACCGACGGGTACTTGCCCATATATCGTAACACAGAATAACCTATTCCAGACATTCCTTTAAATAACGATATTTCATTAACACCTTCAAGTCCATTGAACACATATCCCTGTTCATTGATTGAAAAAATTATTTTTTTAAACAATTCATCTGACCATTCTTCATTTTTATGACACGAAGCCAAATAGTCTATCCAACCTGCTGTTCCACAACATAATGAGTCATTTCCAATTAATATATCCTTTTTCAAATACTGAACTGCATTCATCTTCCATATCTCTTTTTTTTGAAATGATATTAATTCTTCTGATAATTCTGATACAACTAAAGCAGTTCCCAGAATACCTGAGCAATAACCATACATAAATTTTTTTTGAGATTTATCTCCGCCTTTCTTTAACAATAATTTTCTATAATCAGGCAAATTCATTTCACTATTATCATAACAGTTGTATTCATAATCCATGCATTTTTGAATTTGTGAAGTAACTTTTAATCGCATACCCTCATTTATATATGGTAATGCTTTCGATAATGCCAAAGCATATCCACTTTGTCCATGAGCCAGTCCAGTTAATGGTTGATGATAAAACTCTTCTTGAAACCATAATCCACAAATATCACATCTTTTAAATAAATCCGTTACAATATATTCGATCAAATTTCTCGCATACAAATCTATGTCTACATTAAATTTCTTATAGCAATCACATATAATATAAAGCAACCCTGCAATTCCATTATAATAGTCTGACTCTTCACTTCTTGTAATATTTTTTTCAGGAATACTTTTAATTATTTTAAAAATCATTTCAACAAATGAATTTCTGTTAGAAATAAGAGCAAAATTTCTCAGTTCCATTAACAAACTTGCAACACCATTAGTAAACGACAGATTGAACCATTTCATTTCATTTGTATTTAAATAAAAGTCATTTGCCATCTTCAATACACGATTTTCTAAGGCTTTTTTCCGTTGTTCAAAACCATAAAAATGATAATACATTTCCAAAAAAATCTGAACACCGTAACGTCCACTATATAGCGCATCCTTCATAATATCCATTGAATAGCGACCAGTCCGAGAATCTTTAACAGGTGCAAAATATAATTCTAATTCCTCATTCAACGTACAGTTACTAACTGCACTTTGAATACTAGCAAGCAAATTATTACAGTATTCAAATAATGAAGATTTATTGTTTATTGACATCCATTTTCGCTTAATATCGAAATAACTAATTTGCCAATTATATGAATTCTTTTTTTGGACATTATGAACATTAATAACATCCAACAAATATCTTATCTGAATATCTATTAGTTGATCATCCAAAAGTTCAATT